>Ga0172371_10001889_pt1 | contig 33331 bp, 29 predicted proteins | sample Lak12m_FD_114543 | JGI IMG/M metagenome (GOLD analysis project Ga0172371, IMG submission 114543) | Freshwater microbial communities from Kabuno Bay, South-Kivu, Congo - kab_022012_12m | ecosystem: Environmental > Aquatic > Freshwater > Lake | place: Democratic Republic of the Congo: South-Kivu...
AAAAAAAAGAACCTTGAAGAATCTTTTTCTTCTCAGGCGTGAGAATGTTCACGTCCTCCGCCGTCCCTCGCTCTACCCAGCCGCCTCCTCAACCCGAAGAATGAGTAATGTGGAACGGCTGCCGCTTCCCGTTTTGCTTTGACCGTGCCGGCCAAACCGCTATCGTTGCCGGCGTCGCGTTATTGGCCGCAATATCTGTAGCCGTTCCGGCAGGGGAAATCGACCTATGAACCAGATCAAGCCGTTGCGCTGGGGACTACTGGCAGCAGGCAACATCGCCAGGGTACTGGCAAAGAGCATCCGCGAGACCGAAGGCGCCGAACTCATGGCCGTCGCAAGCAGGAGCCCGGACAGATCCGAGGCCATGGCAAAGGAGTTCTCCATCGCGCGTGTCTATGACAGTTACGATGCCCTCCTCGCAGACCGGGATGTCGACATAGTGTACGTCTCCACCCCCCACCCCATGCATGCCGAATGGGCCATAAAGGCAGCCGACGCAGGCAAGCATGTACTATGCGAAAAGCCGATCTGCGTGAACCATGCTGATGCCATGACGGTTATCGAAGCCGCGCGACGTAACAACGTCTTCCTGATGGAAGCATTCATGTACAGGTGCCACCCGCAGACAGCAAGACTGGCGCAGATCATACGTTCCGGCGCCATCGGCGAAGTACGTCTTATTGAGGCCGCGTATGCATTCCATGCCGGCTATAATGCCGAGTCGCGGCTGTTTAACCCTGAGCTTGCCGGCGGCGGTATCATGGATGTCGGGTGTTACCCTGTCTCCATGTCCCGTCTCATCGCCGGGGCGTCACTTGGCCGCGATTTTGCGGACCCTGTTGATGTGAAGGGAGCAGGACATGTCAGGCAGGACAGCCCGATCGACGCCTGGGCCATTGCCATCCTCCAGTTCGAGAACAACATCCTCGCCCACTGCGCCACGGGTGTGGAGATGCGCCATAAGAACGACCTGATGATATACGGCAGCAAGGGCATGATTGCCGTGCCTCAGCCATGGTACCCGACGGGCCGCGAAGCCGGTATATACTCATTCACTGTTACAAAATATGGAAGTGAACCCGAAACGGTGACCGAGACCGTTCCATACGGAGTGTTCACATACGAAACACGACTTGTCACACAGGCCTTGAGAGACGGCCGAAAAGAAGGCCCGCCCACCGCCATGACATGGGCTGACAGCCTGGGCAACATGGGTACACTGGACCGGTGGCGCAGTTCCGTCGGTGTTTCTTTTCCGTCTGAGACCGCAGAAGCCTACCGCCGTACGCTCGACCGACGCCCCCTCAGGGTACGAGCAGGCTGCCGCATGCAGTACGGCCGGCTGGCAGGGCTCAATAAGCAGATCTCCCGGCTGGTAATGGGAGTCATCGGTCCCGGAACGATCGCCAACGCAACGGCTATGTACGACGACTTCTTCGCGCGGGGCGGCAACGCATTCGACACAGCCTATATCTACGGGGGCGGGGCGGCGGAAAAACTGCTCGGTCAATGGGTGACCAACCGCGACATCCGAAAAGACGTCGTGCTGATCGACAAGGGAGCGCATACGCCGCATTGCTTCCCCGACATCCTTCTAAAGCAGTTTGACGAGAGCCTGGACCGGTTGCAGGTTGACTACCTTGATGTATACTTCATGCACCGGGATAACCCTGACATTCCCGTGGGCGAATTCGTCGATGTACTGAACCAGCTGGTGTCAAAAAAACGCCTGGGCATCTTCGGCGGTTCAAACTGGACCGTTGAACGGGTTGAGGCAGCCAACGCATGGGCAAAGCAACATGGAAAACAGGGTTTCACGGCAGTAAGCAACAACCTCAGCCTTGCCCGCATGGTCAATCCTGTATGGGACGGCTGTATCGCGGCGTCTGAACCCGCCCTGCGGGCCTGGCACGAGAAGACCGGTTTCCCATTGTTCGCGTGGTCAAGCCAGGCACGCGGCTTCTTCGTACCCGAACGTTCTGCACCGGACAAACGGTCTGATCAATCCCTGGTTCACTCCTGGTACAGCGACGACAACTTCAAGAGACAGGCCAGATGCTTCGAGCTGGCAAAGAAACGCGGAGTACATCCTATCACCATCGCGCTTGCCTATGTACTGAACCAGGCATTCCCCGTATATGCACTCATTGGCCCCGCGGCGATCTCTGAAATCCTGCCGTCTGTGGAAGCACTGGACGTGAAGCTGTCGCCCCGGGAGCTGGCATGGCTGGATCTCAGGTCCTGATCCGGTAATGGAACACTCCCCCATAGCCGGCGTGGTTTTCGGACTGGCTGCAGCCATTCTGCAATCCGCATCCTATGTCTTCTCGCGTCTCTTTGTCGTCCGGCACGCCAACGCCACGGCGCGACTTCTCATAACATCGCATATCTGGATGGGTATCATGGCGGTGGTGGTTTTCCCGTTCGTGTGGACTTCCGCGATACCTTCTCCATCGAGCTTCGCAGTACCACTGGTGAGCGCCTCGTTCTACTACGCCCTCGGGCAAGCCGGTTTGTTTGTACTGATGCGGCACACACAGGCATCCAGGGTGGCTCCCCTTCTCGGGCTGAAAATACTTGTCCTGGCCGCTATTGCCACTCTGTTCCTCGGGCAGGTTCTTCTCATCCACCAGTGGTCGGCTGTTGTACTCTGCGTCGTGGCCGCACTGCTTCTCAATTCCTCCGGGGCTCGCCTCCCGGTTGCGGCGCTGTTCTGGCTTGCCGTGGCATGCATCGGGTACTCCCTGTCGGACATAAACATTACCCGGCTGGTGCACTCCCTGGCGCCCCTGCCCAGGTTCCACGCGTCCGTTGTGGGCGTCTGTCTTTCTTATGCACTGTGCGGGCTGGTTGCGCTGTGCCTGCTCCCGTTTTCGGGCATCCAGCGCAGCGCATCCGACTGGCGTTACGCGTTTCCGTTCGCTTTCTTCTGGTTCACCAGCATGATTGTCCTGTTCACATGCTTCGGCCTGGTGGGACCTGTCTACGGGAACATACTGCAGTCCACTCGCGGGATTATCTCAATAGTCATGGGCGTAATGCTTGCCCGCGCTGGATTCCTGCACCTGGAGGAGCAAGTCTCACGGCGCCTGTTGATGCAACGCGTGGCCGCTGCCTGCCTCATGGTAACAGCAATTGCGCTGTTCCACTGGGGCCGTACCGGGAACTGACCGTTCAACCCTTCTTGTTGAAGCTTGCGGCGACGATACGGGAAAGCTCCGTCCTGGGGTCTTCGGCCATCTTGCGTGTGATACTGACTTTTGCCTGGCCGGTATTGCCGGCGACCAGCTTCAACGCGTATTCCAGGTCCTTGAAGTGCCCTTCACAGAAGTCGGCAACCGACTTGTTCCCTGCAAGACACTGGTCGGCTATGTACTCCGCCGCATCCTTCCGGAAAACCAGCTGGATGCCGTGGTTCCTCTGGAACAGCTCTGCGAACCTTCCCACTTCCTCCACAAGCTGCTGTCTGCGTTCCGCAACGCCCTGCCGCATACAGTCATCAAGGCCCGCAGCGGGATTGTCGACCATCGGGCGAGTTACAACAAGCGAACGAAGCGGGGTCGACGGCAACTCGAACTTGAAATTGCGGAAAGTCTTCTCCAGCACTGTCATGAGCCCGCGTGCACCCGTCTTCTCCGCCGCCGCCCGGACGGCAATCGCCCTGGTTACGTCGGGCTCGAGTCGCACATCGATCCCGTACCCGGCAAAGTCAGCCTTGTACTGCTCAAGGATATTCCCTTCCGATTTGAGCATTATCGCTTCCAGGTCGTCAGATGAAAGCGGGTCACATACGACCCTGACCGGCAGGCGCCCCACGAATTCGGGTTCGAACCCGAAATCAATAAAATCCTGGGTCGTGGCAAGCCTGAGGAACTCGCTTTCATCCTGCTTCCTGTCGGCCTCATCGGTGAAGCCGATTCGTGACGACCTCAGCCTGGCGCGCACTTTCTCGGCCAGTGGCCCGAAGGCGCCGCTGGCTATGAAGAGAATATGGCGTGTGTTGATAGTTCTGCGGCCCGTGTCCTTGCCGCGCTGCATGTCCATTATTGCGCGCATCTGGCCTATCAGGTCAGTCTGGCTGAACAGGCCGACATCCGTTTCCTCCATGAGCTTCAGCAGGTTGATCTGAACACCACGGCCGGAGACATCGCGACCGGCCATACCCGCCTGGCCCGCGATCTTGTCCACTTCATCAAGGTAGATGATCCCGTACTGTGCAAGTTCGGTATCACCGTTCGCGGCCTGCACGAGGTCACGCACCAGGTCCTCCACATCCCTGCCGACATAGCCTGTTTCGCTGAACTTCGTGGCATCAGCCTTCACGAATGGCACCCCTATCAACTGGGCGATGCAGCGAACCAAGTAGGTCTTCCCGACGCCGGTAGGACCCAGCACAAGGATGCTGTGCTTCGAATACTCACGTTGCCGCGTTTCCTGATTTTCGACGCAGCGGCGTACGTGGTTGTAGTGGTCGCAGATGGCAACGGACAGGACCTTCTTGGCATCGTCCTGGCGGACCACGAACCTGTCAAGGTAGTCGCGTACGTTCCTTGGCTTCAGGTTGAACTTACGTATCGCATCGAGCCGCGCGTTGCCGTCCGCCTGTTCGGGTGCAGCTTCTTTGGCGCCGCCTTCGGGTTCGGGTGACGGGAACTGGCCCATCATCAGCGAGACATTGGCCTTCTTGAACAGTTCCTTGAGCTGTTCTTCGAGGCTCCTGGGCTGTTCCGGCTGTTTTGTCTCATCCGTTTCCATGGATCTGACTCCCCCTAAAAACCGATGGCCGCAAACCGTTTGGCGGCTGCGGCCATCGAACAAACACTCAATACTCAGAGTCCGTCTTATTTCTTCAGAACCGCATCCTTCGCGGCCTTGGCAATGCGGAACTTCAGCACTGTCTTCGCCGGGATCTGGATCTGCTCGCCGGTGGCCGGATTGCGTCCAATACGGGCCTTGCGATTAACCTTCACGAGTTTGCCGAGCCCGGGAATCGTGAAACCATTTGCCGCACCCTTGTATGCAAGGGCTACAAGACCTTCGATCGCAGCCTTCGCCTGCTTCTTGGTGGTCCCCGCCGCCTGCGCGATTCCAGCTACGACCTCGCTCTTGCTCATTGCCTTCGCCATGATACTGACTCCTTTCACTGTGTTTATGATGTGAGACCGAAAAGCGTGTTTCAATGACTGGAGTAAACCCGATTCCGTACCCGAACGCAATAGCGAAACTACGATTTTCCCGAGTATTTTTTGATGAATCCCCCCCCCTGCCATCTGACCCGACTCGGCCATATTGACACCGATGAAGACCTCGGTAACAATGCCATCAGGAGGTCAGGGCAATGCCCATCTACGAATACCAGGCTGCGGATCCGGCAAAGGGATGCGAGCACTGCGGCAAGCCATTCGAACAACTCCAGCGCATGGCCGATCCGCCGCTGGCTGCCTGCCCGAAATGCGGAGCCCGCGTCACACGCCTGATCTCGGCGCCTAACGTAGGTGGTTCACGTGCTTCGTTTGACGACAGGGCCAGGAATGCCGGCTTTCACAAACTGAAGAAGGTCAGCAAGGGCGAGTACGAGACAAAGTATTGAGCGTGGGGTCGCTGTTTACGCGCAAGACGGTCAGACTGCTGCCCGGCATGGAACGATGACCCTCAACGCGGCGGGGCGAACACGAACCGTCACCCTGGATCCTGTTTCCACCGGCTCACCATCCACCTGTATCGGCGCGGCCTGCGGACGAATCGCAACCAGTTCCCTGAAGCGACGGAACACCAGTTCGGGAACGCGGGCCACTGTCCCGTTGAAAAGGCGTCCCAGGTTGGCAATCAGCTTCAAGGCATTCTGCCGGGGCGCGACAACCAGCTCAAGCTGGCCGTCATCCGCCTTGGCATGCGGCGCTATCTTGGCTCCCCCACCATACTGTGTGAGGTTGGCCACAGTGAAGATCAGCGGGTCTGGAAACGTCATGGTCCTGCCTCCGTCCAGCTCCACCCTGACCGGCTGTGGAACATATTCCATGAACTCCTGAACGCCGGCAAAGATGTATGGCAGGAAGCCGCGCACTGGCGACTTCTGGAAGGCCCTCGCGATCGAGGCGTCCCACGCCATGCTGCAGGTCACGAAGAAGGGAATGTCGTTGACCATGCCGACATCTATCCGACGCCTCTCACCCTGCGCCAGGGCACAGACAGCAGCAGGCGCGGAAAGCGGGATACCGAAGTGTCGGGCGAAACCGTTGCCGCTGCCGGCGGGTATCACGCCGAGCGATGTCTTCGTGTCAATCAGTTCACGGCCTACGGAATTGACAGTCCCGTCCCCTCCCGCCACCAGGATGGTCTCCACGCCATCTCTAACGGCCTGGCGAGCCTTCTCCGCCCCATCGGCGGCTGAACGGCTGAACTGGAACCACAGGTGGGTCCCCGGTGTCTCCCACGTCCGTTCCAAAGCAGCGCGCAATGACCGGAATGAAACACCGAGTCCCGACTTGGGATTGACAAGGATGAGTATGCGCGTTCTGCCACCCTGGTTCATGAGTCCTTCTATACTCCTGCCATCGTATGCGTTTCAAGCAGAGAGACTGACGCCCAAGCCGGAACAATGCAGTTTAGGAAGGAATGTATCTTTCCGGTTATTGGCTGCACCTTTGCCATTGCGTGTCATCTCTGCCGGTGGGATAGTAGACTTCGTTCTTTGATAGATGGGGGCGCACTGGTTTCGACGGGATGGTTGAAGCTGCAGTGGCGTGCCGAGGACCCCGGTTGGCCTCGTAAATCACCCGGGAAAACACAATAAGTGCCGATGAACAATTGGCTCTCGCGGCCTAATAGCGCCGTGACGTCTCGCTGCTGACACCTGCTGGGCAGAGTGAGGCGACTATAGCAGGATAGCCGTGCGGCCGGGTGGCCGGGCCGTGCGGTGAAACTTTTCGTGGCCGCTGGTCGTACCGGTAGCCTGTCTGCCGACAGCCGGTACGACGAGATTCAAAGACAGAACACGCGCGTAGAGACTACGGTGACTCCGTTTCGGACGGGGGTTCAATTCCCCCCGCCTCCACCATTTGTCATCTGCGTAAGTACCGCACTATCATTTCTTTCCAGACTCAGCGGTTTGGGCCATTTCGTCATTGGGATTCTGTTGGGATGCTGGCGTACGGAAGAGCACCCCTATCTTCTCCACCGCCTCACGAGACCGTTCCTCACGAACCCGGACATATCGTTGCATCGTCAGGGTCGGCGTTGAATGCCGGGCCAAGTCCTGCGTCGTCTTTGCCGATGCCCCCACCTCGTCCAACTGGGTGCAGTACGTCATCCGTAGGCTGTGGAACACAACGCGCCCCTCGCCCGGCTTGTCCACCGGTATGCCGGCGCGAGCGAGATCGTCCCGTAACATGCGGGCTGCGTGGGTCCGTTGGACAGAGAAGAACGGCGTGTCCGGGTGCATCCCCCTCGCCGCTTCGACCAACTTGTCGACGAGCCAGCGTGGCAACGGCTGCAACCCCTCTTGCCGATTTTTCGTCCAACTCGCCTCCAACTTGATGCCACACCTAAACACGTCAATGTGACGTGGCGTGATGTGGCGTAGCTCGTTTGCCCGTAGGCCTGAGCAGACCGCCGTCTCATACTGGAGAACCCGTTCGGGCAGGCAGTGCTGGAGGAGCAGCTGGAACTCCTCGGGTGACAAGGGCCGCCGCTGGCCGACTGGATCGGTGTTGATCCGGCGGAGCCTACGGAGCGGGTCATCTTCCAGATATCCACGCTCAACGCACCAGCGGCCGAACGCGGCCAAGGCGTCGACGCGGTTCCAGACCGTCTTGCCGGATGATCCACCATCGAGTAACCGCCGAATGATGCGCTCGACCCGGATCTGACATTCCAGCAGGTCGAACTGGGTCGCGAGGTTGAGTTTTTCGCGCCAGAAGGCCAGATTCTGCGTCCGCTTACGGGCGTGCTCCGCTCCCCACGGCCTTCCCCGTCGACCTCCCTGAGTTCTCCCCCAGCCCAGATACTCCTCTATGAGCTGACCAATATCATGGGGCTTGTCGGACATCCTTGGTGCCTTGGCAACACCGTTCCGGATCGCGTACTGGTGCGCCTGCATCTGCTCGGCGATCCGCTTGGTCTCTTTGAACGTTGTGGCCCCGGTCCGCTTGACCCTCCGGCCACGGTAGTCGTAGATCACGAACCTGTAGAGCGGGTGCGGCTCGCCCGTCTTCTTGTTGATAGTCTGAAATATGTGCGGCATGGTTACTCCCCCAGTTCCGACCGACGCAATCGCAACCGACGCGCGGCGGCATCAACCCGTTCCGCCTCGGCAACCAGAAACTCGATCACCTTACGCACGACCCACACGCTCCGCCCGCCGAGTTTCACGCCCGGCGGTAACTGCCCCCTGCCCACGACTCGACGAACGGTCCGGGGCGACATCTGCAGCAGCGCCGCCAGCTTCCGTTCGTCGATCACTGTGTCGCCGGGCAGACCTGCTAGTCCTGCTGCACAGAGCCCGACCCCAACGCACCCGCCACCACGACCCTCCACATCGTCTCGCGGGACAGTAAAGCGGAAATCACCCGGGCGCTCCAAATCCGCGCCCACGGCCGATCCCCCATTTCGCTCGTCCACCGCCCCCACACCACCAGACCCACCGACCAATTCGGATTCGACTACGTTGCTCACGTGCCACCGCCGTCTTCTCCCGTATTTTCATTTCGGCTCCGTGACACGCTCGGCAGCGCGTTGCACCTCCCTGCCACCTGTTCCCGTCCTTAACAGACGGGAGTTCAAACACCATCACCTGTCTCGCTTCCGCTGTTTCGACTCCGGCTTCCGACCCGTGTCAGGCTCCTTCCGACTGAAGTACTCCAGCATCTGGGCAGGGGTTAACCCGCGCTTGCGTTCCAGCGTGAACATCGCGTCCGTAAACACTTCCGCTAGCATCAGGACAGACTCCGTCTGCTCGGTGTCATCGTCAGGTGCTTCCATCTTGCTCGCCATGTCCTGCCCGTCGTTCACGTTCACGCCTCCTTCCTGTTGTTACCTTCCTCTTCAATTCTGAGCACGTCTGACAACCTCGCACGCCGACTCACGCCTATTTGCGTGGATGGCAGCTGGCCGCTGCGTATCTTTCGCCACACGGTACGCTGGCTGACCGACCAGCGCCGCGCGATTTCACCGACGGACAGGAGCTCCGTCTCGCGGTCCGCCGGCTGCGGTGCCTGCAGGAGTGCAAGGACCTGTTGCAGCATCGTGTGGACCTCCGCTAACGTGACATCGCGCCACCGCTTGTTCCGGGTCTCGCCGCCTCCGTCCGGAGCACTTGTCGGCGGCCTTACGGGTTGGATGATCTTCTGCATTTCCATTTGTCACCTCCAGCACTATTCGTGATCACACCTCGTTCATGTTCTTGCCGACAGAGGCTTCTGCATCCAGCACGAGCCCGGTCGCCCACGCTGGAACGGTTCGCCACGCACTCAAAAGAAAATCACGGCACTCTTCGGCTTTCCCGTCTGGCACAATGGCGGTTACGCTATCGTGGCAATGTAGGTAGACTGGATAGCCGGCCACCTCCATCCTGTGGATCACCGTGACGAGGACGTCCCGCGCCATGGCCTGCGTGACGTTTTCGACCATCTTGCCGCCGTACAGATCCTCCCCGGCCGCTGTGACGACGCGCGGGCGGTCATCGGCGAAGGACTGTTCCGTACCGAAGCGGTCGAGGTATGAACGGGATTCGAACGTAGCCGGGCGTTCCACAGGCTTCGGGTAGACGAGGCGACGACCGGAGGGAAGACGGACAAAGATGTCCCCATCGGTATTTGTGAACAGGACCCCACGCACGTCGGTGCCCCGTCCGGCACACGCGGCACGGAGGGCCTCGTCGCACGCGGCCCAGAGTGCAGGAATGCGCGGGTACCGCTCCCGGTAGCCGGCGACAATACCAGCGACAGTAGCAGGGGTCAGTACGCCGTCAGCGAACAAGGGAGCTGTGTCAGCCGACTCCTTGAGTCTGTTTAGGAACCGCTGGGCGCCCATGTTATACCCCAACCCGAGTACCGCAGTCTTCCCGACCTGGCTATAGCGTTTCAGTGTCGCCTTCAGTTCGGGCGGGTCCTGTAGGGTGGGCTTCCTGACTTCGCGGTGAAACTGTGTAGACGCAAACTCGGAGTAGATGTCTTTGCCCCGGGCAAAGTCGTCGTGCAGGTCATCCTGCCCGGCCCACCACGACAGAACGCGGGCTTCGATCTGGGCGGCATCGGCAGAGACCATCGTATTCCCATTGCCTGCGCCTATGGATTCACGGATAGCAGCGGCAACAGCAGCCTTGGTTTCCTCGCCATCTGCTTTCCGTAGATTCTGGATGTTGAACGCTTCGCCTCCGGCATAGCGCCCCGGCCCTGCACGGTGGTATGAATGGAGAAAAGACGCATTGCCGCCCATGAGGCGAGGCAAGGTCGTGAGATACTTGATTCGCCCGCGTGTATCTGGGGCCGACTTCACCGCGACGAAGGCCTCCATGAGTTTCCGCACGTCCGGATCTGGGTCAACCAACAACTGCGCACGAGCAGGATCACCCTTGGCCAACGCCGGAATTGGCCCCTTCTTTCCCGGCTTCATCGGCACTATACGTCCCGTCTTGGCCAGCGCTGTCGCCAGCACGTTCTGGAACCTGTTCGCGCGAATGTCACGTTCTGTCATGCCTGATGCCACAACCCGGGCTGACAGGTCTTGCTCCAGAACGGTTTCGGCACGTTCCACAGCAGCAGCGTCAATGCGCAAGGGACGTTCGACGTAGCACCGGATTGAATGCTGGATTGCCCAGAGTTCAATGGGTAGTTCGTAGGCAGCAGGGAGTAGCAGGTCCGCCAGTTGTCCCGTGATTGCTACATCGTTTGTCGCGTATTCGGCCAGCTGTGCCATCTGGTCTGGGGCCGGATCCCTAACTCCATGCATGAATGACAGGTCACCCTTCGCTTCCAGCCCGTACGCCGTTGCCAAGGCCCCAAGGCCCAGCTCCTCGGTCTTCCCGGTCAGCAATCTGGCCAGCAACATGGTGTCGGTCATGGACTCGATCCGGAGGCCGAACCGGTGGTACAGGATGAAATAGTCGAAATAGCCGTTGTGGAAGACAACCGTTACGTCCCTCAAGCCGGGCCCGTAGATTCGCTGGAGCTCCTCGACAGCCTTGGCCACGTCAGGACAGAACTCCGTACGACCGTCAGGGTGCCCAATGGCCAGCCCGTGCACCTTGAACCGGGGATCGAGGACGTACAGTGGGATCGGCAGGCCTCCGTTCTTTGTCAGAAGACGGTAGTCCGGGCCAAAATACGTCTCCGTGTCCAGAATCACCTTGGGCTTGGCGGGAAATAACACGGAAATAGGCACGCCGGGAGCCCGGGGCTCGGTGGGTGTGACAGCTGTAACGGGCCCGGAAACACCCCTATGTAAACCCTCCGAAGAAGCTCTATTATTATCTACTATTACCTTCCCTTCCTCTTCTACAGGTTTCCTACAGGCAGATATAGAGGGTGTCACCGCTGTCACAGATGCCCAGCTCATGCCTCGCAGCTGTTCGATCAACGTGGGCATGGCACCACCTCATCATCCCCGCGCAGCCTGAACCCGTACCACGCCCGGAATTGTTTGCCATCCGCACCCCGAGCCCGGTCGTACCGCGCCCCCGGAAATGCGCGTCGTACCCCGTCCTCGAAACGGCCGTGCCCCAAGGCCCCGTAGCCATTCTGCTGGGCCCACCCCCGGTACTTGCTGTAGAGATCCTGTGACGACACTGGGTGAGCCGCCGGGTCAGCCGTGTAGAACTCATGCAGGAATTCGACTTCGTGGTCGCATCGCCCTCGGTGCTCCTCCTTCTTTGCCAAACCCACTGTCGTATCTGGAAACCGGCCCAGACGGCGTAGTTCGGCAAGACCGTGAACCGCGAAATTGAAGATGCCGGGGAGCTCCGTCGCCACAAGTTCGTTGCGGAGATTCTTGTTATCCCCCGGAAGATCCCGGACCTGTACATCGAATGGAATCATGCGTAGGCGGTCCCAAAGGGCCGTGGAACGGTCGAGAAACGACGGCAGGCTGTTTGTGGCAAAGACGCACCGCGCTGTGGCCTGTGCGGAGTATGGATCAGCATACTTACGTTCCACATGCATCAAGGCACCGTCGGTGACCTGTTTCAATACACCTTCCGACGCGCCCATTCCTCCGCCATCCGACTTCAGTTCCGTATCGCCGTCGCTGACAACATTGGCGAGTCTTTCGGTGAGTGCGATGGTGCTGAACTTCTCCCCCAGCTTGTTGATTGGTATGCAGCACACGTTGGTTTCGCCAATGACACGGACCAGAACGTAGACATAGACGCTCTTGCCACAACCGCCCGGACCGAATAGCACGAAGAACACGTTGTAGCGCGTGTCCGGCACCAAAAGCAGGCCCAGCAGCATCTGGAGCTGCCGTCGGATATCGACGTCCGGTTGGACCTTGAGTAGATACTCTTCAAATCTCGGGCATCTGGCTTGCGGATCGAAGGCATACGGCAGGTTGGTCGTGCAGAACAGTCGCGGTGTCGGGGGGAGCCATATCTGCTTTTCGTCGACAGTCTCCCCGAGGATAACCCTCGCCATGTTCTCGATGTTGACCAGCACGTTCTTCATGCGGATCCACCCCGGTGCCGGTTCAAATCCGTTTGGGCCGAGCCAGCATGGCGATTGGACGTACGAAGGAATTCCGCCGGCATCGTGCGCCCAGAGGTTTGCGAACACATCCTCAACAACATTGCGTTTCGCGTACTGGTTGTAGATGGGGTGTTTCCGCTGAAATGCCATGATGTCGCCGCGAATATCCGTGTCTTCCCGTGGTTCATAGCCGGCACCGGTGTAGCAGTATACTCGGCCGCGGTGGCTCCGCAGTGTGAGCATACCATCCGCGCGATGGACCGACTGAGCCATGTACGCATTCGCCATGTCCGCTGGTGACGGATTCGGCGGTCGACCACCTTGTCCGCCGCTCGATGGCTGCGCAGGGGCTAAGGTCCGTTTCACCAGTACCCGCAACATCGGCGTGCTGATATGCGGCGACGACGGACTGATGAGGTAAACAACGTCGCCGTCGAGGGCGTCTATCTTCACGGGGACCGGGAAGCCGGGAGACGCAACGTAGAGATTGTTTGCCAGATGCTGGCCGCCGTATGCAGGGCGTGGATACTGCGTGGTTTCGGCCCTGAGCTGATCGAGAAGGTTGCGTCGGATGGCTTCCTTCAGGTCGGGCCAAGCCTGCGCCAGTTGTTCGTCCAGTTGCCGTCGAGTATTGCAGGCAATCCTGTCTCGCCAGCCTTTAGACAGGATTTCACGGGCAATCTCGTCCGACTCGGTTCCGTTCTGCCTACAGATACCGGCATAGGTCCTGACAAATCGCACGTACAGGTCCGACACGGAACCGTCTGCTGGCATGGCATCGCTAACCAGGTCAAGGAACGCCCTTTTCCCATTGTGAATTAGATAGTCGTCCAGCCCCTGTTTCTCCGTGGTCATTCCCCCCCCCTGTCGGCCGGCGGAAGCACGACGACATGTAGTGTACAGCCGCGCAACGTGGCGCAGGTGGCGAGCCGTTGTGTTGCTTCCGAGAACCCGACGTTCGTGGCGGCATCTGAGTCCCACACCACAATGATTGGTCGACCCGGGGTGAAGTAGGGCACAAGTTCTGACAGCAGGTCTTGTGTGGCGCTGTCCCAGAATCCTCAGTTACCTACGAGCCCGATGGTGGGGATACCGTCAGAGGTCCCTTTGATCGATTTCTTCTCCCCCTCAACCAAGAATAGCGGGTTCTCCAGATTCGTGAGATACTCGTGCACGCTGGGCAAGATGAACGCGTGTTGCCCAGCTCCCGGCCGCGATAGGTACTTAACCGTGTGACCATCTACGGCGTGTGGCGTGCGGAGCTTTAGCCGTTCGTAGGGCCGGCCTTTGGGATCCAACATCGGACCGCCAGTTGCCGGATCGAAGAATGGGATGACATAGCCGTTGATCGGTCCGCCGGGCGAGGAGAATCCACCCGCTCGGGCCTCGGCGTCGGTGACTGGTCTAAGCTGTAGCTGCCCGGCAACGCCGGCCGTAATGCCGGATCGTGACAAATCCTCCAGCATCCATCTGCGCAAACTCTCCAGCGCGTCCGTAGCGATAGTCGTCTCCGATTCCATCATGGTCCCCTTGAGCTCGAACCTGTGCTGCTCCTGTGTTCGGCTTCATGGTTCCATGACCAACCGGCAGACCTTAACTACCGTTGCGATCACTTCATTACCGTCGCGTCTAACGTCGTGTCGTTCCTCTTTCCTTATGTAGGCCGGCGCCTGCGAGAACGGCCCTACCAACGGCCCTCTCGAGCGCGGCGTAGGACTTGAACCGACCCGGCAACGAACGGAAGAGATCCGGAGTGATCAATACGCTGATCACTTTGCCCCACGACGTGCGCGAGGCCTGCCTCGCGACGTGAGAGCCCGGTCGTTCCGAAGCGCGCCGGAGGAACTTGTCCTGCGCGGCCTTTGAGAGGCGGAGAGCGCAGGCAAGGCGATCCAGCGTCATCGACCCTGCGCCGCGTTTTCCTGCCTCGATGAGACTGATTAGTGTCGGGCTCAGTCCTGCGGCATCGGCAAGCGCCCGTGTGGATATGCCGCGTGATGTTCTCAGCTCCCGCACATACTCGCCCAGTGTCTGTGACATAACGCCTCCAACTATCGATTACAATACTGTTTACATGTAAACGGTTCAACAACTATTTTGCTTGGCGTCTCCGGGTAGACTGCGTACGCCGCAACCCGGCCCGGTACGCGACGTCCGGGCTGCGGCGCGGGCCGACCCGTCGTTGAGCATGGGGGCCCCGGCAAGCGCGCGGGGTAACGGCCGGGAGGTAGATGGCCCTTGCCCGGTTCGTGGCAATGGGCTGCCGTTAACCTCGCGTTAACGATTGTTGAGACGACGCCCCCGGCCGCCGCTCTGTCACACTCGGCCGGCAGGCGACGACATGCCGGGACAGCACGGGTTGTCCTCGTCTGGGTGCCGTGTTGTCATGCGGGCAGGCGTCGCGTGACAAAGCCTGCCATTGTGGCCATCGGGGCGGGCAACGACGCGGCTTTACACATCGATGCGACCATCCAGAAGCTGCCGTTGCGAAATGCGTTACGGCGACTCGATATCGTACTTCTTGAGGAAGTCCGCGTAGTGCTGGCGCCATGTGGTGTCGTACATGGCGTGGAATAGCGCGAGCGCAATCTCATGCGTGTCCACGAAGTGAATGCGTTGCTGGAGTATGAAGTCCAAACCACGCACGAGGGCCAGCGACTTCTTCCGCAGCCGTGTATTGGCGAACGGGAACACGATGACCAAGCGCGTGTCTGGACGTTCGACAGCCGTGTACAGCGCACGCATCAATCGGTGGTGGCGGCAGAACTGTGCCGGCTCGAATAGACGCGGATCCATGTACGGTGCCAGTTTTGGCCGGTAGACCATTTGCAGACGCCGGATCCGTTCCGCATTCAATCTGCCGCCTCCGAAAATCAGGTCCGTACAGAAACAATGTACGAATGCGTCAAAGTCACCTGCAACGCTCACATGTAGGTCAACATACGACAATGGATCGCCCGGAATCGTCTCGGTGAAGAACGTGACCTTGCGGACGAGGCATGGCTGGGGGTAGCCGAGCGCACAAGGAAGGTGGTCAGACCCGATCCGCATGGTGGCCGGTCCGAACAGGTTGAGCGCCATGGCTTGAGGGCTGTTGAGGTGGCAGAAATCGGCCGGCAGTTCCAGAGGCTTTCCACCCGGGCCGCCCTTCTGGACGATCTCACCCCAGATCCACTCGCGGTACGGTTCCAGCAGGTTCAACCTTTCGATACCAGGTGGCAGGATGTGGGGCAGTTCCGTGTTTCGCCACTGTCCGCAATCGGCGACCTTGAGGACGTCACGTTTGTACTCCGCGAGGTGTTCCAACAGACGCGTTCGGTACATGCGCTGACGGCGTTCTGGTGGCCGGATCATGCCGAAGGCCTCGTAAACCTCGCGGACAACGCCCGTCGATTCTTGGATACGTTGGTCCCATTCTTCGGGAGTCAGTTTCATCGCCTCCGTAAGTGTAAGCGCTTGCATATCAACCTTTTGTTATAGGGTCAGTATAGCATAGACGGGATGGGAATCAGAGGGATTTCGGCGTGGGGGTGGAATCGGCGAGGGCTACACAAGGGCTTGCAGGTTGCCCGACGATTGACGGTAGAGAGCAACCCAAGTGTGCCGTGTACCACCGATCCACCATTTCATTGATGTTTTGATGATCCCCAAGGCGCGCCGGAACCTCAGGAGATGTGTAAGTGATTGCAGACAAGCAGCATAGCTTCCGGCGGGGCGCGATGCCATCCCAAGGTCTCCCGCAGGGCCTGTTCTTGACCACCAGTGTCTTCACCGCTGCGGCCCGCCGGTTCGCCGAAGGCAAAGAACCGCAGCTCATGGACGGTGCCGAATTGATCCAGTTCATTCTCCATCTGCCCGACGACCGGCAGGCCCGGTTGTTCGACGTGGCATTCTCGGATAGTTTCGACGTGCCGACCTGCCCAAACTGCGACGTCAAGATGGTCAGGCGCGTGGCCGGCCGGGGTGCCAACGCGGGCCAAGAATTCTGGGGCGGTCCGAGGGATCCCCGGTGCAGGCAGACGTTTCAGGTGGTACAGGTGGAACGAACCCACGTCCCAACAGGTAGCAACCACGCTTCTCAACTGGCTGTCGAGGCTGTCTCTTTTGCAGCGGCTCGTTCTTCCATCAAACGTGCAAGCTCTATCACCCGCTCGCACTTTATGACGTAGCCAAGGTTTGCGGGAATGCTTGTCTCGGCGACGGGTACCAGAGCGTTCGGTACAGGTAACACCGTGACGCTTCCCTTTGCCGTGTACTGGGGCCCAGCGTACAGGACGCCAAGAAGCCGTATTACCGGCTCGTTGCCCGAAACGGTAACGCCTGCCCCAGCCTTGACGGGCAAAGGTTCTCGATAGAGTATCACGGGCGATCCGCTCGATCCCGGAAAACATGCCATGTCGACGACGAATTCCTTTCTTCCGTTGAAGTCCAGAAATGGGTGTGTCGCCGTTACGCCCGACCGGAAAATCGGCATGTTATTGACCTCGTCGTGTAGGCCGATCGGATAGCCGATCATCTTGACAGGCTGCATTGCGGTGAGCCCCTTCATGAACTCAGGCGTGGCCAACTGCTCCTTGCCGAAACAACGCCACGCAAACGACTTCCCCGAGTTCTTCAGGTTGGTGAATGTGGCGCTGAACGGAAGCGCACACAGGTCAACGTTGGGATCCGGATGGCCGACCCACGCCTCTTGTGCCTCCTTGCATGTGAGATTGATCAAACTGCCAAACTCGGGGCCCCCGTCCGGGGTACCCTTCGTCATGCTGAAATGAAAGCTCTTGGCACCGGATATCACATGTCTATTCGTGATGATCAGCGGCAGCAACTTGCCTTCACGAGTAGAGGCATCGATGAAGAATCCGGTACTCGTCGCCCGCCCACCCGCCAACAAATCACAGGTGATGCGTACCGTGATAAGAGAGAGTTGTTGTGAGATATCTAACTCCGCCGGCATGGATCTACCTCGCCTTTTCGTGTCAGACTGCCACAGCTACGGTATGAGTTCAATCACAGTTGCCATCCCACCTCAAAAGCCTTACGGTGCATCCAGTAAGCCGGACACCACTGGTTTGCGGTTTGTGCTCCGGAATTGAGTCGGCTGGACGGCATGGGAGAGACCCTGTATGGAACAGTCCCAACTCAACTGGATCGCGAATTTCATCTGGGGCATTGCCGACGATGTGCTCCGGGACCTGTACAAACGAGGTGAGTACCGGGACGTCATCCTGCCCATGGTTGTCCTTCGCCGGTTGGATGCTGTACTGGAACCCACGAAGCGGGCAGTACTGGATACCAAGGCCAAGCTCGATAAGGCCCGGATCGTCAATCAGGATCAGGCGCTCCGTTCAGCCGCCGGTCAGGCTTTCTACAACACCAGTAAGTTCACGCTCCGCGACTTGAAGGCCCGGGCCAGTCAACAACAGCTCAAGGCGGACTTCGAGGCGTATCTGGACGGCTTCTCGCCCAACGTGCAGGACATACTGGACAATTTCGACCTCCGACATCAGGTACCGAAACTGTCCAAGGCCGATGCACTGGGCACTCTGATCGAGAAGTTCCTGTCGCCGGACATCAACTTGAGCCCGAATCCGGTTCTGAACGCCGACGGCACCCAAAAGCATCCCGGCCTCGATAACCACGGCATGGGCACGATTTTCGAAGAACTGCTGAGGAGGTTCAACGAGGAGAACAACGAGGAGGCCGGCGAGCACTGGACACCCCGCGACGCCGTGAAACTCATGGCCCGGCTGATCTTCCTGCCGGTCGCCGATACCATCAAGTCGGGCACCTACCTGCTCTACGACGGCGCTTGCGGCACCGGCGGCATGCTGACCGTGGCGGAGGACACATTCCAGCAGTTGGCTAAAGAGCGCGGCAAGCAGATCGCCACGCACCTCTATGGACAGGAGATCAGTGACAAGACCTACGCCATCTGCAAGGCCGATTTGCTGCTCAAAGGTGAAGGTGACGCGGCGGACAACATCGTGGGTGGACCGGAACACTCCACCTTGTCCAACGACGCCTTCCCCGGCCGCGAGTTCGACTTCATGCTGAGCAATCCTCCCTACGGCAAGAGCTGGAAGAGCGATCAGGAGCGTATGGGTGGAAAAGACGGCATGCGGGATCCACGGTTCATGATTTCCCATGCAGGTGACGCGGAATACTCCCTTGTCACCCGGTCAAGCGACGGCCAGATGTTGTTCTTGGCCAACATGTTAAGCAAGATGAAGCATGGAACCAAGCTCGGTAGCCGCATCGCCGAGGTCCACAACGGGTCGTCTCTATTCACGGGAGACGCCGGACAGGGTGAGAGCAATATCCGCCGCTGGATCATCGAGAATGACTGGTTGGAGGCCATCGTCGCCCTGCCGCTCAACATGTTCTACAACACCGGCATTGCGACCTACATCTGGGTGCTGACGAATCGCAAGCCGGCCCACCGCAAGGGCAAGGTCCAACTGATCGACGCGACCCAGTGGTTCAAGCCCCTGCGGAAGAACCTTGGCCAGAAGAACTGCGAGTTGTCGGACGAGGAGATCTTGCGGATCTGTGACACGTTCCTCGGGTTCAAAGAGACCGAGCAGTCCAAGATCTTCCCCAACGCGGCGTTCGGGTACTGGAAGGTGACCGTCGAACGCCCCCTGCGGCTCAAGGGTGTGGAGGCTGACCGGGTGTACAGCCCGAAGGAGATCAAGGCGCTGCGGGACAAGGGCGAACGGGACGAATCCGCGCCGCCGTTGATCCGGGCGGTCCACAAGCCGGGCAAGGTCAAGGCCGACCCGCTCAAGGGGTTGTTCGAGGCGGAGGTGGACGGCAAGCCCTGTGTGGTGGAGTACGAGCCGGATACCGACCTCAGGGATACGGAGCAGGTGCCGTTGCTGGAGGAGGGTGGAGTCGAGGCCTTCCTGCGGCGCGAGGTCCTGCCCCATGCACCGGACGCGTGGTACGACCCGGAAAGCGTCAAGACCGGGTACGAGATCAGCTTCACGCGGCATTTCTACAAGCCCCAGCCCCTCCGCACGCTGGAGGAGATCCGGGCCGACATCCTTGCGCTGGAGAAGGAGACGGCCGGGCTGTTGGGCGAGATCGTGGGCGGGGGCAAGCCGTGACCGTGCCGAACCTGTATCAGTTCGCCACGTCGGAACTGTCGCAGGACGCCACGTTGGCCTACATCCTGTCATGGGCAAAGCCGGACTGCCGAACCATATCCCCAGCCCTCAACGACCTCGGGGAACGGTTGCTCCGGGCACTGGTAGGGTCATCCGCGCGGGCACAGGGCATCCCGGACCCGTTGCACGGTGTCGCGATCACCACGCTCGATGTCGGCACCCAAGGCGACCACATTGATGTCTGGGCAAAGATCAACGACACGGTGTTCCTGCTGATTGAGGACAAGGTGGATGCGGCTGAACACGACGAGCAGGTCGCCCGCTACCAGCAGACTGCGGCCGAGTACAAGACCGAAGGCGGCAAACCATGGGTCGTCATGCCCGTCTACGTCAAGACCGGCAACGAATCCGGGCCGCATGTCAGGAGCACGTCGGCTTGCGGGATCTTCCTGCGGGAGGATCTGTTGGCCGTCCTCAGCCAAGTGCCGGGGATCGGGAACACGATCGTCGAGGAGTTCCGGGCCCACCTCCAGAGCCGTCAGGACGAAACGGAGAGCTATCGCACGCGGCCGCATACCGAATGGCCACCGAGGGCGATAGAGGGCTACTACATGGCGCTTGAGGCGTGGATCAAGGACCTGCAGCGACAAGGCGTCCTTCGCGCAAAGGAGGACGCCGAGTGGGAGGAGGTCTCGAACCCCGCACGCGGGTTCCTCGGATTCTGGTGGCACTCGTGTCACCTCGAATCGCACCGGTGCTATCTGTACCTTCAGATTGAGAACGGCACCCGGCTCCAGATCAGGGTTAGCGACGCCACCAGTGAAACCGGCGAGAAGATAGAAGTCGATGCTGCCCTCCTGCGGCGGGTCTACACTCTGTTTGACGGCTACATGAAGCAGCCACGCTGCGATGGGCTACGGGCGGCAAAGTCCGGTCGTTTTCGCGGTGGAAAACACTCGGCATTGGTGGACCTGCGTTTCGACGATAGCACGGACACCTACCTCGCCACCGACAACAGGCGTGTTCTGGATCTCCCGGCCACGCAACAACACCTCCTGCTGGCTATGGAGCTGTTGGACAAGTTCTGTGCCGAGTCCGGGGGCAAGCCGGCATGATCGCAGGGCTCAAACCGTATCCGGCGATGAAGGACTCCGGCGCAGGATGGCTCGGGCCGATACCGAGTCACTGGGAACTTCGTCGGACCAAGACGCTTCTGCGCGAGCGGGTACAGAAGGGTTTCCCTGCCGAACCCCTACTTGCAGCCACACAGACCAAAGGGGTCGTTCGGAAAGACCGATATGAAAACCGGACTGTGCTTGCACTGAAGGACTTACACTTGCTGAAGCTCGTTCGGATTGATGACTTCGTGATCAGCCTTCGTTCGTTCCAAGGCGGCATTGAGTACGCACGGGAGCAGGGAATCATCAGCCCAGCCTACACCATCCTGCACCCTATCGTTCGCGGGATGCACGGATACTTGGCGCGGCTCTTCAAATCAAAACCGTACATCGAGAACCTGCTGTCGTTTGTCACCGGAATCAGGCAGGGACAGAATGTGGACTACGAGCGACTGTCTCGATCCACACTGCCTCTCCCACCCCCCTCCGAGCAAGCCGCCATCGTCCGGTTTCTGGACCACTACGACCGCATGATCCGGCGGTACATCCGGGCCAAGCAGAAGCTGATCGCGCTGTTGGAGGAGCAGAAGCAGGCCATCATCCACCGCGCCGTCACCGGACAGATCGACGTCCGGACCGGCAAGCCCTACCCGAGGTACAAACCCTCCGGCGTCGAGTGGCTGGGCGATGTGCCGGAGGGGTGGGAGGTGAGGCGGGCGAAGCACCTTTTCCGCGCCGTAACACGGAGGGATGTGCACGGAGATGAAACGAAGCTGTCCGTGACTCAACGTCACGGATTGGTTCCAACAGAGGAGATGGAGGAGAACTCCACGCAGGCCTCAACTTTTGAACGCTTTCAGGTCTGTGTACCCGGCGATCTTGTTCTGAACAAGTACAAGGCACATCTCGGAGTGTTCTGGGCAGCCCATCGGCGTGGGTTGATCACGCCGAACTACACCGTCTTTCGGCCGGTTCACCCTATGGTGACCGCGTTCTTTGAGTTACTTTTCCATACTCGCACATATCGGGATGCTTTCACGATGGCGGTCTATGGCGTGACCGAAGGGATGAGCCCGTTGTACACGCAAGACTTCTATGCAGTACCCGCCCTCTGTCCGCTGCGACCAGAGCAGGAGTACATCGTCGCAGAGGTCACCAAGGCAACAGCGAAGGAGAACACTGCTGTTTCACGGGTCGAGCATGAAATCTCCCTCTTCCGCGAATACCGTACCCGGCTGATCGCCGACGTGGTGACCGGCAAGCTGGACGTGCGCGAGGCTGCTGCGAACCTGCCGGACGAGCCCGACGAGCCGGAACCGCTTGACGAAGCCGATGACATGCCGGAGAGTGACGACGATGCCGTGGCTGACGCGGCGGATCCAGAGGAAGGCGATACGTGACATCCGGGCATGACTACGACTATCTGGTGGGACTCGTGCGCGAGCTGTGCAAATTGCCGCGCGAGACCGAATGGGTCGAGTTCAAGACCAACAACAGCAATCCGCAGGAAATCGGCGAGTACCTGTCGGCATTGGCTAACGCCGCTGCCCTGAACGGAAAGGCCAACGGCTACATGGTGTGGGGCGTGGATGATACCACGCACCAGATCGTTGGTACGTCGTTCAGGCCCACCACAGCCAAGAAGGGGAACGAGCCGCTGGAGACATGGCTGCTCCACCTGCTGACGCCGAAGATACACTTCCGCTTTGTCGAGTTGACTGTGGATGATAGGCCCGTGGTCTTGCTGGAGATTGCCCGGGCATTCCGCCACCCGGTTCGTTTCCAGAACGACGAGTTCATCCGCATCGGACACGTCAAGAAGCCGCTGAAGGACTCGCCAGACCGTGAACAGGACCTGTGGCGCATCCTCGACCTGATACCTTTCGAGACCCTGATCGCTGCGGAACGCGTTGACGCAGATGGTGTGCTCAACCTGCTTGACCACCCGTCGTACTTTGGGCTGCTCCAACAGCCATTGCCCGGGAATCCTGATGGAATTCTGAGTGCCCTCGCGGGCGATAGTCTCATCCGTCCCTGCAAGGCTGGAGGCTGGGACATTACCAACCTGGGTGCGCTGTTGTTTGCGAAACATCTGGCGGACTTCGCGTCGGTGAAGCGTAAGGCCGTGCGGGTCATTCAATATCGCGGCACCGGGCGGACCGAGACGGTCAAGGAACAGGAGGGCGGAAAGGGCTATGCCAGCGGGTTCAAGGGGCTGATTGGCTACATCACCAACCTGCTGCCGTCCAACGAGGTGATCGAGCAGGCCCTACGGAAGACGGTACCGATGTTCCCCGATCTGGCGGTGCGCGAGCTAGTGGCGAACGCCCTCATTCATCAGGACCTGTTCGCAACGGGTAGTGGACCGATGGTCGAGATTTTCGACGACCGCATTGAGATCTCGAATCCGGGAGAACCACTGGTGGATACCCAGCGGTTCGTGGACACACCGCCCAAGTCGCGGAACGAGACACTGGCCTCGATGATGCGACGGTTCGGAATCTGCGAGGAGCGCGGCAGCGGCATCGACAAGGTCGTTTCTCAGGTGGAGCTCTTTCAGCTTCCGGCACCGCTTTTCGAGGTACCACCGGGCTCTACGCGGACGGTGTTGTTCGCCCACAGACCGCTATCCGGAATGGACAAGGCAGACAGGGTACGAGCCTGCTACCTACATGCATGCCTGAAGTACGTGATGCGGGAGTATTTGACCAATGCATCACTACGTGCGCGGTTCGGGATTGAGGAGAAGAACAAGGCTACGGTGTCTCGTTATATTCGCGAGGCAGTGGAGGCCGATGTCATCAAACCGCATGATGAGGCGGCGGCTCGGAAACTGATGAAATACGTGCCCGTTTGGGCCTGAATCTTGATTGACGGTCAATTGATGGGACTGGCTACGAGGGTATGACTGTATCGCACAAAGTACTACCGTGTAGGACTTTGTGCTACTCGGTGGTAATTGATGGGTAATTGATAGCGGTAGGCCAATGACACACACAGACACCAGTGAAAAGGGGCTGGAACGCCTGATCTGCAAGGCGATGACGGGGTCTCCTTGTGATCCGGGCACCGTGAAGGCCGCTGCTGTCAACGAGCGTCCTGCCGCCTACAGTACGGGGTGGATTGGTGGTACACCTGAGGCCTACGACCGCGAGTACTGCGTGGACCTGACCCAGCTCGCCACGTTCCTCGTTGCCACACAACCCGAGGTAACCAGCAGCCTTGACCTTGCCACCGACGGCCCGACCCGCCGTAAGTTCTTGGACCGTGTGCAGAGTGAAATCATGAAGCGCGGCACCATCGATGTGCTGCGGCACGGCATCAAACACGGACCCCACCAGATTGACCTGTTCTACGGTACACCATCGCCGGGTAATGCGACGGCGGCGGAACGACACGAAGCCAACCGGTTCAGCGTGACCCGGCAACTCAGGTACAGCCGGGACGAAACCCAGTTAGCATTGGATCTCTGCTTGTTCATCAACGGTCTGCCAATTGCCACGTTTGAGCTCAAGAACAGCCTGACCAAGCAGACCGTCGAGGACGCCATCCAACAGTACAAGCGGGATCGGGATCCACGAGAGAAGTTGTTCGCGTTCGGCCGGTGCATCGTCCACTTCGCAGTCGATGATCACGAGGTACGCTTCTGTACCTGCCTGAAAGGCAAGGCATCGTGGTTCCTGCCGTTCAACATGGGCTGGAATGACGGTGCCGGCAACCCACCCAATCCCGATGGGCTCAAGACTGACTACCTGTGGAAGCATATTCTCACCCGGGCCGGCCTCACGGACATCATCGAGAACTATGCACAGATCGTCGAAAAGAAGGACAAGAAGACCGGACGCAAGAAGACAGAACAGATCTGGCCGCGCTACCACCAGCTTGACGTGGTTCGCAAGCTCCTTGCTGACGTAGGGCAACACGGTGCAGGCCGGCGTTACCTGATCCAGCATTCCGCCGGCAGCGGGAAATCCAACTCGATCGCGTGGCTTGCCCACCAGTTGATCGGTCTCAAGAAGGCCGATGCCACGGTATTCGACTCCATCATTGTTGTCACGGACCGCCGCATTCTGGACCAGCAGATCAGGGACACCATCAAACAGTTCGCGCAGGTCAGTGCCACGGTTGGCCATGCCGAGCATTCCGGCGACCTCCGCAAGTTCATCGCCGAGGGCAAGAAGGTCATCATTTCCACGGTTCAGAAATTCCCCTTCATTCTGGACGAGATAGGCAGCGAACATCGTGGTCGCCGCTTCGCCATAATCATCGACGAGGCTCATTCCAGCCAAGGTGGACGGACATCGGCCGCTGTTTCCATGGCGCTCGGAGCGTCTGGCGACGCGGATCCTGACGAGACCCTTGAGGACAAGATCAACCGTCTGATGGAGGCAAAGAAGCTGCTGCCCAATGCCAGCTACTTCGCGTTCACGGCCACGCCGAAGAACAAGACGCTGGAGATCTTCGGTGATCCCAAACCGCTCGCAGATGGCAAGGTCCCGCACCACCCGTTCCACAGCTACACAATGAAGCAGGCCATTCAGGAAGGCTTCATTCTGGATGTACTGCAGTACTACACGCCGGTGGAGAGCTACTACAGGCTGGTCAAGACGGTCGAAAATGACCCGGAATTCGACTCCAAACGGGCGAAGAAGAAGTTGCGCCGCTACGTCGAAGGCCATGAACGCGCCGTCAGGCTCAAGGCGGAGATCATGGTGGACCATTTTCACGAACAGGTGCTGGCGCTGGGCAAGATCGGTGGGCAGGCACGGGCCATGGTGGTGACAAGCGGAATCGAGCGGGCGGTTCAATACTACCATGCGTTCCGGGACTACCTTACCGAGCGCAAGAGCCAGTACAAGGCCATTGTGGCGTTCTCCGGCGAGCATGACTATGGGGGCCTCAAGGTTACGGAAGCGTCGCTCAATGGGTTCCCTTCCGGCAACATAGCGGACACGATCCAGCAGGACCCGTACCGTTTCCTGATCTGCGCCGAAAAGTTCCAGACCGGGTATGACGAACCGTTGTTGCACACTATGTACGTTGACAAGATCCTGACCGACATCAAGGCCGTGCAGACCTTGTCCCGGTTGAACCGTGCCCACCCGCAAAAGCACGACGTATTCGTACTGGATTTCATGAATGACTCCGACACCATCAAGGAGGCCTTCGCGGACTACTACCGCACTACGATCCTTTCGGAGGAGACCGACCCCAACAAGCTGCACGACCTCAAATCCGCCCTCGACGGCTACCAAGTCTATGCCCGCCCGCAGATCGACCAACTCGTGGAGCTATACCTCAATGGCGCCGACCGGGACCAACTTGATCCGATCCTCGATGCCTGTGTGGCAGTCTACAGGGAGCAGTTGAACGAGGATGGGCAGGTCGATTTCAAGGGCAAGGCCAAGGCGTTCGTTCGCACGTACGGCTTCCTTTCGTCGATCCTGCCGTACACCAGCGCGGAGTGGGAGAAACTGTCTATCTTCCTGAGCTTCCTGATCCCGAAGCTGCCGGCACCGAAGGAGGAGGATCTGGCAAAAGGCATCCTCGAATCCATTGACATGGACAGCTACCGGGTTGAAAAGAAGGCGGTTATGAAGATTCAGCTGCCGGACGCGGATGGCCATATTGAACCCGTGCCAGCCACTGGTGGTGGACACAAGCCCGAACCGGAACTGGACCTGCTCTCTAACATCCTCAAGGTGTTCAACGACCAGTTTGGCAACATCCAGTGGACCGACAAGGATCGTGTCCACAAGCTGATCACCGTGGACATCCCGAACCGTGTCTCAGCCGACACCGCGTACCAGAATGCCAAGCAGAACTCCGACCGTCAGAACGCACGAATTGAGCACGACAAGGCACTGGGCAGGGTGATGGCGGCCGTGCTCCGGGATGACACGGAGCTGTTCAAACAATTCATGGACAACGAATCATTCAACCGCTGGCTGACGGATACCGTGTTCCGGTTGACCTACGAACAGACGGGGACGTGATCAGGCGGCGCTCGGTGTGTCGGGCGCGGCGGGTTGTGCGGCTGCAAAGTGCCCGCCCTTCCCCATCTCAGTCAGGCGGGCACCTATTGGAGGGGCGGCCTCGATGGTCAGTATCTCGGTGCCGCCGTACCGGTTGAGGAACTCCACCTCTGCTACGGCATTGTCGTACCTGGTGTTCGGGTCAGCCACGGAGCCGATCGAGCGGCAGAACACCCAGTCGAGGCTCCGGCCCGGGGCGATCTCATGCCTGCCGCCACACCTCTCCTCGTCTCGCCGAGGTTCCAGTCCGATGTGTGCCCCACGGACAGCTCGGATCATGACTGACCGAACCACGATAGGCCACTGGGTCTCATTCCGAAGAGCGACTCCAAAGTAGTACTCCGTTCTGCTCTTTCCGCACATCGCGTTCATTTTGGCGACGGTCGCAATCAGGTCGGCCCGACGACAGGCGTCTTGGGACTTTGTCTTTTCCTCCTTCGCACGTTCTTGACTCTCGATATCCAGTTGCGCCGCGCGCCGTTGCCGAACTTCCTCACGTTTGCGGTACCAGTCACCCATGACAAACCCAAGGAGCAGAATCAGCAGCTGCTGGAGGAATGCCGTGTCCATGACCATATACCCACGAGTCTACCGCGCACTACACATGCCAATGCGTCTGTCACGTTACTTGTAGGCTAATCTTACCCAATGGCCGGTAGCTGGCAAACGGTATTCTTCAGCTCTCTCGGTCAATTGTTGCGGAAATAGCGGCATAATAATAGGAGCTGTGGACTTCTGCAGTTTCCGTAGCCCCCTTGCCCTCATTCCGGCCACCTCACCAGCACCCGGAGACCCTATGTAATATGTCCTGATCGCGCTTGTGATCCTACTTCTCATGCGTCTCACCTCGTGTTAGCCGCCAACTGTACCTGCAATCCCGGAGCCCCACATGCCTGATATGCCAATCGCCCACTTCCACAGCGTCTTGAGAACCCTCCGCATCGTGCTCGTTATCCTGCTGACCGCCGGAATCGTGGTGTTCGCCGGCGTGGTGTACTGGACGACACACCCAACCCCCACGGCCTCATCTCCGAAGGCCATTCTGGAGATCCTGCAGTCGGAATTCATGGCTTTCCACGTCGCCACACTGGTCAAGACCGAGGTCGCCGCACAATCCGACCGAGGTTCCATCTGGTTGGGTCCGCGTGAAGGCATGATCCGTTCGATCCTGAAGCTCTACTACGGTGTCGATCTGTCAGCCATCGACGTTTCAGACATCACAATCACGCCGGAGGCCATCGTGGTTCGATTGCCCGCGATGACCTGCCTCGATGCAGTGGTGGACATGGGGTCGATTACCACCATGAGCCGGTTATCCGGACTCCAAAGACTTTCTGACCTCGTGCGTGACACCGGTATCGAGGAGCAGATGCGGAACGACCTCGCCAACGAGGTCCGGGAACTGGCCGCCGATCCGAAGTTGCGGCCAAATGCCGAGGCCGTGCTTGCGAACCTGAACCGCCGTATGTCCCAACTGTCAACCAAGCTGGGCAAGTCCGTAGCATTTACGTGGAAGGACGCGCCGTAATCGACGCGCTCTGGCATAGCTAAGAAAACACGGCCGGTCCGAACGGCCACCACAAGACCCACGGTGGCCGAACGACAGGCTGAATCCTGTCGTCATCGTCCACCCAGCAACAGGAGGTGCACGATGACAGCGATAGCGGCCGAATTGTTGGTCACGCAGATCATGCCGATTATCATGGGCGCCATCGCCAGAGGTGCAGTGCGGACCGTGGGATCTGAAGACCTCGAAGAACTCCAGCAGGATGCCTTGGCGTCTGCAGCAAGCATGTTGGATTCTGCGGAGCGGGACAACAAGCCAGTCGCAGCCAACAGCATCGCCTACTACGCCCTCCAGCGCACAAGGTCGGGCCGGCGCTCCACGTCCGCCAACCGCACGGATGTCATGTCACCCGGCGCGATTCTGGACGGCAATAGCGTGGTCAACTCGTTGGACGAGGCCGTTGGTGGCGATCCGGACCACGACAACGACGAGATGACCCTCCATGACGTACTGGGGGGCTCGGACGATGCGCCTGATACCGTGGCAGCCCGTGAACTCGACTGGGGCTCGCTCATGAAGACCCTGCCGGAGAAGCACGGCATGGTCGTTCAGCGCACGGCCGAGGGGTTTGGGCCCAACGAGATCGCCGCTGAACTGGGTGTCTGTGCGCCGCGCGTCGTCCAGCTCAAGCGGAAGGTCGGACGTCGGATCCGCGAGGTATGGGGCTCGGATGCACTGGCGGATGTCGCCCGTAAGCCGGCGTGGAAGCGGTCAACGGGCGTGGGGAGGTGAGCCATGAACAAAGCCATCTACCACCCTGCCTACCGCGCCGCTGTTGCCCGGTTGAAACAGGCTCGGCTTGATTGTGGACTGACTCACAAGCAGGTGGCCCAGCGACTTGGCCATCACCGTGCGTGGGTAGGCAAGGTGGAATGCTGCGAACTGAGGCTGGACGTACTCACGTTCGTCCGGTACTGCCGCGCGGTGGGGGTCTCGGCCACGGAATTGGTGGCCGGGATCGAGGAGGGGATTGAGGAGGACCCCTTCTTTTTACCTATCTCCCGCCCCACCCCCGAATCCCGTTACGGCGCAGTTACCTGGATCGGCGCCGCAACTTCTACCCGGGCAAACCTCGGGCCGCGTTGCAGTTCCCTGCGCTTCGCCCAGCCGTAGAACGTCTGGATCGCAATGCCTTGCTGCGCGCAGAAATCCTTCTTCGTCTGCCCGCTCTGCGAGTGTTCCTCGACCAGCCGTGCCCGGTCCTCCGCACTGTAACGCCGGATGACTCGCCGCCCACCTGTCGATCGTTCTGCTTTCATACCGCCGGTCTATCACACAACCGACGGCTCGGGAATGAGGTGCCCGGGCGGACGCTTACCGTAGTCTACGACGAAGACGGGAAACTTCCATGACTGTATCGCGGGAATCCAACCCCGTTTACACAGTCACAGCTTGGAAATGGCCTACGGCATCAGCGCGGTCGGTAACATTTCGGCACTCAACACAACAACGACAGACAGAATCTTGCCAGGATGCTCAACGTTACTGCCAATGCGATAGCGCCTGCCATGCAAGGGACAGCACCCGCACTTCCGCTTCTTTGCTGAACCCACTTCACGCCGCGAATCTTCTGTCGCTCAGAGCAGAGAAGCGGCGTCCTGACTGGCGGAGTCTTCCATGAACGATGTTGCTCAAACCACTTCCCGTTGGGGATACCTCTGGCTGTAGCAATGCGGGCTCCCAGCAAGTACCCGATCCAAAAGCCGATAAACGACCCTGGCAGGCACACGAACAGCGTGATTGCTACGCCGACATCAGACGGATCTGTCAAGGGACTGCACAGTCCCATGGTCAGTATGAAAACACAGGCAAACAGAGCAGTGTTCAGTTGCCACGACCGAATGCTATGGGGGCCCATCCATGACTGGGTGTAGCCGCAATCCGGACAGGCGACGTGCCCCACATCGCCATGGTGTATTTCCCACGACGTGCGTTCTTTCGCGGCCGACAACAACCGTTCCCGCACATCGCCCAGTCCCTTGTCATCCAGAGCAATCTTGGCATGGACTGCCCTGTGACTGTAGGCAAAGAGGCAGCTGCAGGCCTCGCACTGGGCGTATACAAAGAATTCACTGCAGGCTTTGGCAAAAGCGAACATCAGTGCATCCCCGCCATCTGCGCCACATTGTTACAACGGATCACCCGCCAGGTCGGGCTGTTGGTCAGGATAACGACCTCGGCCACAAGGCCATTGCGTGCAAGCCGGAATGCCGCGCAGTCCGAGCCCTTTACGCCCGCAGCGGCGGCCCACCGGTTGGCCTCGTTCGAGAAGACAACCGACAGAGGCCCGAACCTGCCGTCTGACGCAACAGCCCGGATGCCGTCCTCCGAGATCTCCTCCCGCAGGGCTTTCTGAAGAAAATCCATCTGCTCGGTGGCCGACCTCTCCGCGACCGCGGAGGGAGGCACGATGGTAGCCAGCAGGTCGTTGGCATCGCCCGTCCTGATGGCATGATCAAGTCGTTCCAGCACGGAAACCACCTTCCGTTTGGGCGTCTCACGCGGTCGGAGAATCAGGATGGCTATGGTGATCAACGCCACCACAGTCGCACACAATGCCAGGATGCGTAGCATTCTGCCAAGGCTCGTCATACTGTCCCGTCTCTCGGAATTCTCACGCAAAGCCGCAACGCCAAGGCTATTTGCGCCCACTGTATTGCCTATGGCTTGACGGCACGGAGCCGGTAGTAGAGTGACTGATTCGTGGCTCCGGCGTCGACGATGGTATTCGTGATCGGTGTGGGGGGCAGGTTAGTGTGAATCACCTGCCATGACGTACCAGTAGCGTCAAGGCCGGCACGAAGCTGCAGGTACTGCGTCGCCAACTGTCCCCCACGCCATGTCAGGCGCAACCCGCCGGCTTCAAACTTGAGCCTGACAATCTCCAGCGCGGATTCCGGATCGGACGGGTGTGTGTCGGCAATGAATTCGTCGATGTTTCCAAGACCATCTCCGTCGGGGTCACCATCCGGGCCATCGTCGCCCGACGCGCGGGTCGGATCGAGACCGCCCGCTACCTCCCAGGTATCCGGCAACCCGTCATCGTCAATGTCGAGATCGCCCGTAACCGCCACATGATACTGCACGGACTCACTCCACTCACCCCAGAGGGAAACGTCCACGGACCGGGTGCGCAGCCAAACGGTATTAGTCACGCTGCCCAGGTCCGCCTGGGCGTTCCAGACGAGCGAATGCACGGACCCCGTCGGCATCGCCTCCACCCGGATCACGGACATGTAGGGCACACCGTCGATCATGTAGAGGGTAGCGTTTGACCAGACGACACCGTCCTCAGACCACTGCAGCACGGGTAATGACTTATTGCCTTCCCCATCCCAGATCTTCACGCTGACGGCAGAATATCCCCCACCCGTGCTCGGGGCGGCCATGATCCGCGTCAGTGGCGCTGTTTGAGCTATATCGGACGCCTGCCATAATTCCCTTTCAGAGCCCCAGAAAACCACGTCACAGGTTACAGGATTGGTGGGATCAACACACAAACCCACCAGTCCCTCACCGGGTTCCACGGTGTCGCAACCGGCCAAGGCATGCCATGCCCTGCCGAGATACTGTGCGCTGAAAAGGCGCCGCCGCAAGGGTCCCACGCTACTCGGCGCCGCCCAGGAGGAGATTCTTCCGTCCGGTTCTCCCGTGAACAGAACCTCCTTGTCGGAATTCGTGTAGTCGACACATGCCAGGCCATAGCTCGCGGCCGGTGTCGTGCAGACGATGGCGATGTTCGTCTGGGTGACACACTGCATGTTGGTCCCCTCACCGACAAACTCCGCCACGACAAAGACATCGCCAGCATCAATACTGGCCGAACCGTTCGCGTCGTCAAGGCACGCATAGAAAACCGATGCCCTGTTCGTTCCGTGAACACGAATCGTTCCCGACGCAAGGGATGATCCACGCCAGAGCCAAGGGTTTGTCACCACGGGTTCGGACCTGCGAGCAAACAGTGATTGCACCTCAACAACTGACGGATAGGAAGAACCAACCGAGGCGTCAGCCCACTTGTCATTCGACATCACGACGACAGGCAATGCGTCCGGTTCGCCACTGGCCCAACTGGTATAGCCAAACGGTGCACCACTATGCCATTCCCATGGACCTCCGGTTCGATGCAACCCGATCCGGACCCATGAAGACTTTGAATAGTAGTTCGACACCCACCGGTTCTTGATGACGTTCGTAATTGTCACAAGAAAGCCACCATAGAGCTCGGCATGGCTCACTGCGTTCGACCACTCCATGACATCCGCCTTGAAACACCACGTCTTGTCCTGTTCGCAATACCTGAGCTCATTAGTCGGAAACTCAAAGGGAGCCTGCAGCCCACCCGAGTCCAGAAGGCGCATACCGTTCTGGAATTCCAGAGTTCGGGAGTGAAACATGGTGCCAAGGCCCATGTGTGAGACATTGGTATCCATGACTAACAAGGCCCATGCACCACTGGCCGGACAGATGCCGTAGAGGGCACCATCAGGTCCATTGGTCGGTGCAAGGGCCGCCAGCACTTCTCGACCTGATCTCACTCCAAGCACGAATGCCTTCTCGTTTGTCGACCTGGCGATTATGGTCTTCTGCCAACCGCCAGCTCCCATCCGGACTTCTGTCACGGTTCCTGTGCCTCCCGACTGTCTGGTTCCAACATAGATGGCCGGCGAGGTAGTGTTCGTCGGCTGGCCAACGGCAATAGATGCCGTGCCAACGAGATAATGAGACTAGATTTGATAAAAACAGGGTAACACTTGTTTGTTCTGAGTCACGCGAATGACCTTGTTTAACTGCATCCATGTTTCCGCGGCATACCGAAACGCAG
>Ga0172371_10001891_pt1 | contig 33318 bp, 32 predicted proteins | sample Lak12m_FD_114543 | JGI IMG/M metagenome (GOLD analysis project Ga0172371, IMG submission 114543) | Freshwater microbial communities from Kabuno Bay, South-Kivu, Congo - kab_022012_12m | ecosystem: Environmental > Aquatic > Freshwater > Lake | place: Democratic Republic of the Congo: South-Kivu...
GGAGGCGCCAGGGGTGGGGTATCTCCCCTCCCCGCTTGTCGGGGAGGCGCCAGGGGTGGGGTCTCTCCCCTCCCCGCTCGTCGGGGAGGCGCCAAGGGTGGGGGTCTCTCCCCTCCCCGCTTGTCGGGGAGGGGCCAGGGGTGGGGTGTCTCCCCTCCCCGCTTGTCGGGGAGGGGTGGGGGTCTATCCCCTCCCCGCTCGTCGGGGAGGCGCCAGGGGTGGGGGTATCTCCCCTCCCCGCTTGTCGGGGAGGCGCCAGGGGTGGGGTATCTCCCCTCCCCGCTTGTCGGGGAGGCGCCAGGGGTGGGGTCTCTCCCCTCCCCGCTCGTCGGGGAGGCGCCAAGGGTGGGGTATCTCCCCTCCCCGCTTGTCGGGGAGGCGCCAGGGGTGGGGTATCTCCCCTCCCCGCTTGTCGGGGAGGCGCCAGGGGTGGGGTATCTCCCCTCCCCGCTTGTAGGGGAGGGGTTAGGGGTGGGGTCTCTCCACCTCCACGATCCCCTCATCAAATGCCATCGCGATCTTCCCCCCCAGCGGCACCACCAGGAAATCCTCGTCCCATTCCCCATCCAGCAAGCGGCGGAGCAGGTCGAGGTCCGCGGCAATGCGCTCGAAGACCCAGCCGCGCCGTTCCGCTTCGCCTTGTGCCTGTGCCTTGACATCGCCATCATCGCCCAGGCCGGTATCGAGGTATACACCACGCTTGTATTGGTTGAGCCAACCGACCATCACCTCCATCAACTTATCGGCCCTGGTTTTGCCATATTTCCGGACGTAATGCTCGTATAGGGACTGCATATCGGCAGCCGTTCCCTGGCCCATGGCGAGCGCCGCCGTCCCGCCAGAGTTGCGCTCGATGTAATCCTGTGCGTACCAGTACGTGCCGGGCTCCTTCGTCACTTCCTGCGTATATCGGAGGCGGGAGCCGAGGTAGAGCGTGATGCAATCGTGGGCGCGCGGGAGCACCAGCGGGATGGAGCGCGCCGCCAACCCGGCAGTTGTTCCACCGCAGAGACCAAAGGCGAGGGCAATGGCGTCATAGCCGTTACCATCGGCTGCATCGATCTTCGCTTGCAGCCTTCCGCGGATCTCCTCAGGCTTGTGCAGACCGCGTTCGACCAGTTCGACATCCACGATGTGAGGCGAGTGCGCTGCCCATAAGTAGACCGGGCGGGCGAGGGATTCACAGGAGAGGCAGTAGATACGCATCACTGTTCTCTCGAAGCAAGATATATCCCTACCAGAATAAAAACCACCCCGGCAATTTTTACCCATCCAGGCATCTCCCGTAAAATTAAATATGCCAGGATGCTCGAACCGACCGGCTCACCGAGCGTGGTCACCGCCACCAGCGCAGCCGGCAGGTAGCGCAGCGCCCAGTTATAAGTGGAATGGCCAATGAGCTGCGGAACGAGCGCCAGCAGCAGCATCCAGAGATAGGTCATCCGCGAATAACCAAGGGGACTGTCGCCTGCGGCAAACATGATTCCGATCAGCGTCAACGCTGCGATGCTGTAGACGAGGAAGATGTACGGCACGAGCGACATCTTCGCCCGCAACCGGCGACCGATGAGCAGGTAGCCGGCCACGGCCCACGCGCCAGCCAAAGCGAGGAAATTTCCTATGAATGCTTTTCCGGAGATGAATTCAGATAATGATGGACAGGTCAACCCCTTCTGCCAGGAGCACGCATCGCTCAGGGCGATGACGATACCCCCCATTAGCGCAAGGATCATGCCGATCAGCACCGGGCGAATCAGCGGCTCGCGCAAAACAAGGGGCGCCAGCAGCGCCACCCACAGCGGGGAGGTGCTGACCAGCACCACCGAGGAAGCCACCGTGGTGTACTCAAGCGAGGTGATCCATGTGGCAAAATGCAGCGCTAAAAACCCACCGGAGGCCAGGGCCAGCAACAGCTCGCGTCGCTTCAGGCTACGCAGTTCGGTCCGGTAACGGGTCAATGCGACCGGTGCAAGAGCCAGCGAGGCCAGCGTCAGCCTGAAGGCAGCGATGACCAGCGAAGGCGCTTCATGCTGGGCCAACCGGATGAAGATCGAGGCCGTCGAAACCGCCAGGATGGCGATCGTGATGGCGAGGGGGAGGGTCAGGCGCGTGTGTCCTTCTTCCATACCCCAATGCTAAAGGCGATTCGGCCTTTCCGTCAATAGCTATCTTGGTTTTGGGATATGCCAGATGACCCTGCCGCGCACAACAGCAGGGCGGATCGGTCCCAGCCGGGAGCTATCCAGGCTGTCCGCATGTGCGCCGATCACGTAGATTTCGCGGTTGGCGTCAAAGCGCAGGATGCGCTTGATGAGTGTGCCGTAATGGGTGTGGTTGAAGACGATCACGTCCCCCTCGTTGAGACGCAAAGGGAAGGGATGCGTAGCGATGACCACGAAATCCCCTTCCCGGAACTCTGGCGACATGCTGTCGCCTGCCACTCTAAGCAATTTAAACACAGCGCGGCTGAATATTTGCTTAAATCACCGCGAAGGAAAAAAAGAGGCGAAGAGAGCCTATCTCATTCACAAAGGAAAATGTTGTTTCGCGCCCTCACCTGCACTTGCAGCAGGTGCAAGTGTCGCCTCTTCGCGGTTCGATACACTAAAGGACCGGGTAGACCATCTCCAGTGCTGGGGCATAGGGTGCCTTGGCGCGTTTTATCGCCACGTTCTTCGTCTCCCAGAAGATGGTCGCGAACTGGTTGATCGCCTCTATGAAATCCAACCCGGTCTGGCGGTCAGCGCTCTGGCGCACCTTGGAGCCAAGTTTCATGATCTTGAAAACCAGTCCGTTCAGCTCGGGATATTTTTCGAGGTGTTCGGGCTTTAGGTAATCACCCCAAATGACGCGTATCTCGTGCTTGGCTTTCTCGGCGTGCTCTTCCTTGACCGCGATGTAGCGTGCCATGCTATTAATGAAATTTGCGTGGTTGTCATGACCCTTAGCCTCGGCCTCTGCCATCAGGTCCATCATGCGGACAACGGTCAGGGCGGCTATCTGCGCCGTGGAGGGATCGTAGATCCCGCAGGGGATGTCGCAGTGTGCCTGCGTCCGTTCGACACCGAACTTCCGGTCCAGCGCTTCGAAAATATGATAGAACATGTAATCCTCCAATCTGTGTATTTAAGGGGTCGTAATTTGAATATTGGATTCCATCATAATAATTAATACCATTCATGTCAATAATTGCAGAAGGAAATTAAATGAAAATCTAATACAAAGTGGATGAACATTGGCAAAATTGTTGTATTTATAGGCGGAAAATGAGGTAGAATAAAATAACTTCAGGTTTCTATTTTTACATTTAACCATCCCTACAGGTGAATACTCACATCCGAGGGGTGGAAATATTTCTCAACCATAGGAGGAACGATCATGACTCATATCATAACAAGCCTGTGCCTGCGCGATAGCGGATGCGTGGACGTCTGCCCGGTGGAGTGCATCCTGCCTGGCAAGCCACAGGAGCAGTGGCCTTGGTATTACATTGATCCCGATACCTGCATTGACTGCGGCGCTTGTGTGGCCGAGTGCCCTTATGGCGCCATCTTCCCCGAAGACGAGGTTCCAGCAGCCTACACCGCCAAGGGCGGCGAATATATCAGTAAAATCGGCCAGACAGGTAACTACGAAGGCACCAACCATCATGGGCAGCCGGTTGTGCTGGATTGCGTCAGGCAAATGGTGGCAGGGGAGAAAGTTGACCTGACCGCCGACATTCCGCTCAACGGTCAATACTTCAAGAGCGGGCCTGGCTATAGTGCAAGAGATTAAACCATTTTAAGTCGAACCCCCGGTTCCCCTCGAAGCCGGGGGCTTTTTTTTGTGATAGACTTGATTTGTACACGGATTACTCGGATTACCCGGAGAAACACGGGTTATTTTGCGAACTATCCTTGAAATCCGTAAATCCGTGCAATCCATGCACAGCCAAAGTCATCTCCGGAGAGCCTGATGCGAGGAGCATACCCATGACCTTCGATCCAACATTCCTGAGTAGCTTTACACTTGTTTTGACTGGTTTCAGCGGGGCGTTCATCGCTGCATTGTGGGTGGGGCTGGTCATCTGGACCTACCGCGATATCAAGAGCCGCGCCCGTGACCGGCTGGTTCATATCCTTGCAGCTGCGTTGGTCGCGCTACTCTCACTGCCCGGCGTACTGGTCTACCTCATTTTACGCCCACAGCATACCCTTGAAGAAGAATACCAGAAGACGCTCGAAGAGGAGGCACTTCTTCAAGTTATCGAAGACCAGGTGGTATGCCCGGGTTGCGAGCGGCGTATCAGGGATGATTGGCTGGTTTGCCCCAATTGCCAGACCAAGCTTAAAAAGCCCTGCCACCAGTGCGGCAGGCTGATGGACCTGCCTTGGAACATCTGCCCCTATTGCGGGACGCCTGCACCGGGGTTGCGCAAGGAAGGCGCGCCGATGGAAATGGCTTCGCACCGATTGCAGGAAGAAGCAGACGCCACGGATGAAAAAGAGCAGGACGAAGAAGCCCAGCAGCAATGAAGATCTCTCAGATCATCCTTAACCACCTCTCCATGCCACTCGTCGCACCCTTCGAGACCTCCTTCGGGCGGACGACCGACCGCGAGTGCATCCTCATCACTCTCCACTCCGAGGGGCTGACCGGTTATGGCGAATGTGTCGCGGACCGCGATCCGGGTTACTCATCCGAAACCACCGGCACGGCCTGGCACATCCTCAAGGATTTCCTTGCCCCGATCATTCTGAGGCAGGATATCAAGGATGCGGCTGATTTCCAGCGGCGGGCAATGGGCATCCGTGGCCATTACCTCGCCAAGGCTGGTATCGAAATGGCGCTTTGGGATTTGCGTGGTAAGCGCGAGGGCAAGTCGCTGCGTGCCTTGCTCGGCGGACAACGCGAAAAAGTTGCGGTGGGCGTCTCGGTGGGAATACAGGATTCACCCGAAGCGCTGGTCAAGCGGGTGGAAGCCTACATCAGGGACGGCTACCGCCGGGTCAAGATCAAGATCAAGCCCGGCCGTGACATCGGTGACGCGACCGCTGTCCGCAAGGCCTTTCCGGATATCACGCTGCAGGTTGATGCAAATTCTGCTTACACTCTGGAGACTGCCCAGACCCTGCGGCCTCTCGACATGTTGGACTTGCTGCTCATTGAGCAACCGCTTTATGAAGACGACATCTGGGAGCATCACAAGCTCCAGGGGCAATTCCACACGCCCATCTGCCTGGATGAAAGTATTCTCTCCGCCCGTCATGCCCGATACGCCATCGAGATGGGTGCCTGCCGCATCATCAACATCAAAGCTGGGCGCGTTGGTGGATTGAGCGAGGCGCTCGCCATTCACGACTTGTGCCAGGCGCGTGGGCTACCCGTGTGGTGCGGTGGGATGCTGGAGACAGGCATCGGGCGCGCCTCCAACCTGGCGCTCGCCTCGTTGCCCAATTTCACCCTCCCCGGAGATATATCTGCCTCCGCGCGTTATTACCCTCGCGATATCACCCTGGAACGCTTCAAGCTCAACCCTGATGGTACCATTGATGTCCCCCCAGGTACCGGATTGGGTGTGACACTCGACCCGGATGCAGTGAAAATTTTCTCGCTGGCAGAGCTATCCTTGTAATTGGAAGCTGACCCATGAAAATCCACGATATCACTCTCACCCTTTCCCCCGAATTACCCGTCTGGCCGGGTGATCCGAAGGTGGAACTCAAGCAGGTCACCTTCATCCCCAAAGGCGATTCGTGCAACATCTCACACCTGGCAATGAGTGTCCACGCCGGCACCCATGTGGATGCACCCTACCACTTCCTGAACGACGGCAAAACGGTGGAGACACTGCCGTTGGAAGCATTGATCGGCGCGGTTTGCGTCATCCAGGTGGCGGATGCAGTGGATAAGCTTACGAGGGCGGTACTCGAACATGCTGAAATCCCTGAAGATGCCGAGCGCATCCTGTTCAAGACACGCAATTCGGCCATCTGGGCGCGCGAAAAGACCTTCCAGAACGAGTTCGTCGCCATTACCGCGGATGGCGCGGAATGGCTGTCAGCGCGCAATTTGCGCCTGATCGGCATGGATTACCTCTCGGTCGCGCCATTCGGTGACGCGACGGACACGCACCAGACGCTTCTCCGGAAGGGGATCGTGCTGCTCGAAGGGGTGAACCTTTCCCAAATCAAGCCGGGGTGCTATGAGCTGTTTTGCCTGCCCTTGAAACTATCCAAATCCGACGGCGCGCCGGCGCGCGTCGTTTTGATCGAGAAATAACCCAGTAAACCCGTTTTCTCCGCGAAAACGGGTTTCTGGTGGATAGCTGGCTACAATAATCGTCACATTTGGCGGGTATGCAACCCCGCCCTACTCGTGGTTTTAGTACCTGCGCTGGCCACCGCTGCGGTCGCGGCGGTCACCACGGTTGCGGCCAAAGCCGCCGCCATAGCCACCGCGCCTATCGCCGAAACCACCGCGCTCCTCGCGCGGCCGCGCCAGGTTGACCTTTAGGGCGCGTCCAGACATCTGGTAGCCGTTGAACATGCTGATGGCTTTCTCGGCCTCGCTCTGGTTACCCATCTCGACGAACGCAAAACCCTTGGAGCTGCCGGTATCGCGATCTTTGATCAACGCCACCGATGTGACCTCGCCCGCCTGGGCGAACAGGGAACGCAACTCATCCTCGGTGGTGGTGTAGGATAGGTTGCCAACGTACAACTTCTTTTCCATTTTATTACATCTCTCCTTGAAAAGTTTCCGGCAGTGGGGTGAAAAAGTCGCCAGCCTTACGATCAGGTCTGGTGGCAGAAACACACACAAATCCTCCTGCAAGTGCGCATATTCTAACACAGTTCTGCTCGCGCCGGATGGCTGCATATTTTCAGCGGCCCGACCTGGATCGGGGAACACCGTAATTGCTTTTAGCGCAAGCGTCCGGGTTGAGCTGTAAGGCTGGTTAATCCAAAGGAAGCAAATAGCCGCCATCCACCACGATGACCTGCCCGCGGATCATGGATGCGGCTGGAGTGCAGAGGAACGCGACCACCCCGGCCACATCTTCCGGTGTGACTAGGCGCCCGGCTGGCGTGGCTGCGGCCGCGCGGGCGATGACGCCATTCTCTTTCATCGCCTCAAAGTGCTTCAGTGCCTCGGTCTCCACCATGCCCGGCGAGACGGCATTGACCACGATGTTCTTGGCTGAAAACTCGACCGCCAGGTAGCGGGTGAGGCTTTCAAGGGCAGCCTTGCTCGCTCCCACCACCACGTAATCGGGCAGCACATGACCCGACCCGGCGCTGGTGATGCTGACGATGGATCCGCCACCGCGTTTTTCCATGAGAGGGGCACAACGTTGCGCCGCGAATAACAACGAGCGGGCATTGATGTTCAGCGTCCAATCCCAGCCTTTGGGTTTTTGTTGCATGACCGGGCGGTTGTAACCCGAAGCCGCGTTATGGATGAAGATATCCAGCCCGCCGAAGACCCTTTCGACCTCATCGAAAAGCCTCTCGATATCCGGGATCTCACCCATGTCGGCTTTGACGAGCAGGGTGCGGCAGCCCAGCTTCCCGATCTCGTCTGCGGTCTCCTGGGCAGGGATGCGGTTGCGGAAGTAGTTTACAACCACATCTGCACCGCGGCGGGCGAGGTGGAGGGCAATGGCTCGCCCGATTCCGCGCCCGGAACCGGTCACGAGGGTTATTTTGTCCGCAAAGGGGAGGATGGCGGGTTCGTTCATGGCAGGCTGATTTTATCATGTAGGCGCTATGATAAAATGGCTTGTCAGGATAGACTTAAGGAATTATCCCTCCAGCGCCACCTGGACATAAATACTTTTATCTCCCCTTCAATAAGCTCACTTGTGCCTCTGGAAAAACATCGGGACGATGTGTGGCCCTGGTGCAGTCAGGACAGGGGTTTAGGACAGGCACCAGGTGATGATTACGAAGTCATTTCGATCTCGTTTCGCTGCTGAGCGGCTATCCTTCGATGAACTCAGCATATCGCTTGAACATCGCAGGTTGGCCTTCCGGGAAAACTTTGCCAGGATGGCCCGGGAGCTCCTTCCCCGTGCGGTTGGGGAACAGCCGTATTTGCTGGGTTTAATAATTGATAAGAGCCAATGAAGAAATACTTCAACAGCCGCACATCCAAATTGGTCGTTGGTACCGTTACGCTCATGGTACTGGCTTACCTGGCAGCTGCATTGGGGAATCTCGAATTTGCCCCGGCCCGGTCTTACCAGGTGAGCCAGGCTGCCGGGAGCAGCACCGGGGAGATCATGCTTCCCGCAATTCCCCTTTGGCAGCAAATCCTCTTTTGGGTGCTTATCATGATCATGCTCATCGCAGTTTTTGCGATCCTGGCGCCCAAAGAACGGAAGAGGCTGGTCAAGCGGCTTGGCAACATCACCCTCATCATCCTCCTGCTGGCTTACCTGGGGTTAAAATATGGCTCCGAAGCCTTGCAGCCCGCGCCCGAACCTGGTGTGGCCGAGGAAATGGGGGGGATGCCCTCGCAGTTGGCAGGGACACCAGCCGGGCAGCCGCAGGAATTCCTCCCGCCGGTGATCCATCCTGCCCTTCCGTTCATGGTTACCTTGCTGATCCTGGCCGGCGCCATGGCTTTGGCCTGGTGGCTGGTGCGGAGGAGAGAGGCACAGCGGCCGCCTGTGCTGGAGGAGATCGCTTCCATCGCCCGTGGTGCAGTGGACGACCTTTCAAGTGGCAGGGATTGGGGGAACACGATCATCGCCTTTTACGTGCGCATGAGCCGGTCGGTTGGCGAACGGCGCGGCTTCAAGCGCAAGCGCGGCACGACGCCGGGTGAATTTGCTGAAGAATTGGCGCGCGCCGGCCTCCCGGTTTACACCACAAGACGCCTGACCCAGCTCTTTGAGCGGGTACGCTATGGAGGCAAGGAATCCAGCAAGGAGGATATCCAGGAAGCGATTGCCTGCCTGACGGATATCCTGCATGCCTGCGGGGAGGCACTCTAATGTTACAGCGACATTTATTTGGGTTATGGCTGGAGGCGAGGCAATGAGTCGACGCGCCATGCTCTGGTTGATGACCGGGTCGATCGCCACGGTGCTGCTGGCGTTCCTGCTGCACCCTTTCGTTCAGGCTTATCTCATCCTACCCCTGGCAGGTTTCTGGCAACGGCTCGTCATCATCTACTATTCCTTCCCGCAAATTGACTACTGGTCTCTGTTTTTGATCGTAATGACGATCGTCGCAATCACCAGCTTGGCTGCAGTGCATCCCCCAGGTAAGGAACAGAAGGAGCACAAGTTGCCCAGGTGGGGAAACGTGGCGCGAATGGCTTTTTGGATCGAGCGCAGCAAACGCAGCAATTACTCCAAATGGCACGTGGCGCGCATGCTGGCCGAGACGGGGCTGCAGATCCTGCAATTCCGCGAGTACCGCCGAATGCCGGGACGCAAGCTGGAGGGAAAGGATTGGCATCCGCCCGAACCGATCCAGGGTTACCTGCAGGCGGCTCTTAAGACCTCGTTTGCCGAATACTCCCGCCGCCCGTTGTTCTTTTTACGTTCGAAGACTCCCCTTGATCAGAACTTGGCAGAGGTAGTCGAATACCTGGAGTCTCAGTTGAAGGATTCGTCCCCTGAAAAAACCCGGTAACTTACATCAACCACAGATGAAAACAGATGAACGTAAATGGGATTGAAAAGAACGGCTTTTACATCCTGTTCATCTGTGTTGTTCTGTGACCCAATCCGATTGAAGTTCCATTTGGAGAATGGTGATGACAATAAGCATATCTGAAGTTTCTTCGTTGGGCAGGCAAATCCTGGATGAGGTCGAAAAGGCAGTCGTCGGCAAGCGTGACCTGCTGGAGATGATCCTGGCGGGGGCGCTGGCTGGTGGGCATATCCTGCTGGAGGATTACCCCGGCCTGGGCAAGACGTTGATCGCCAGGTCCTTCGCCGCGGTGCTGGGGCTGGATTTCAAGCGCATCCAGTTCACACCGGACCTGCTGCCGGGTGATATCACCGGGGGCTACGTTTTAAACCCCCGGAGTTCGGGGGTAAGCCCCCGCGGAACGGGAGCAGGCCAGGCGGAAAACCGCTTCGAGTTGCTCAAGGGGCCGATCTTTGCCAATATCATCCTGGCAGACGAGATCAACCGCGCCTCGCCCAAGACGCAATCGGCGCTGCTGGAGGCCATGCAGGAGGGGCAGGTAACCCTGGAGGGTGAGACCTTTCCGCTGCCCGACCCCTTCCTGGTGCTTGCCACCCAGAATCCGATTGAGTACGAGGGAACCTTTCCGTTGCCCGAAGCGCAGCTGGATCGCTTCATGCTCAAGCTCAAGGTGGGCTACCCGAGCGTGGCCGAGGAGAAGGAGATCCTCCAGCGGCGGGTACAGCGCAGGCGGGAGGAGGTGGCCCTCCACCGCATGGTGCGCGCGACCCAGGTGCAGGCCATGCGCCAGGCGGTGGAGGGCGTCCACGTGGAGGAGGACCTCGAGATGTACATCGCCGAGATCGTCAACGCCACACGTCGCGACCGCCACGTGGCCGTGGGAGCCAGCCCGAGAGGGTCGCTCGCCTTCCTCAAGATGGCGCGCGCTCATGCTGCCCTCGCCGGAAGGGATTACATCCTGCCGGATGACATCAAGCGCTTTGCCGTTTCAATCCTGGGCCACCGCCTGATCCTCCAGCCCGAATACTGGCTGAACCGCCAGATCGCAGATGACATCATTGCAGATGTGTTTGAGCATGTTGCCGTGCCGGTGGTGAAGGGGATGTGATGCGTCGATCCTTCCTGACCGGCCTGCTGGCGCTCGCCCTGGTGCTTGCCGGCCTGCTGACGCTGCACGCGGCGTTCCTTGCGCTGGCCCTGCCCCTGCTCCTCTATTTGCTTGCCGGGTTGTGTCGCGGAGGGGAGGAACCGCGCCTCGAAGCGGAACGCAGGCTCAACGTCACGCATGCACCCGTGGATACTGATGTAAAAGTCACGCTGAGGGTAAGGAATACAGGCCCGGGCCTGGAAGAGGCCCTGGTCGAGGACATTCTCCCGCCCGGTCTGGTGGCAGTGGAGGGTTCCTCGGTGCACCTGGTGACGCTCGCCGCGGGACAGAGCGCCTCCTGGACTTATACCCTGCGCGGCACGCGCGGCGCCTACGCGCTGAAGGAGGTGCGGATCACCGCCCGGGAACATTTCGGCCTGGTCTCCACACAGCAGGTCATCCCCATGGCTGACAAGCTGTTCATCCTGCCACCGGTGATGCGGCTGAGGCGGGTGGTCATTGCCCCGAGGCGGACGCGGGTTTATTCGGGCACGATCCCGGCGCGGCAGGGAGGCGCGGGGGTGGAGTTCTTCGGCGTGCGCGAGTACCGGGCAGGTGATCCACCCCGGCGCATCAACTGGCGCCTCACCGCCCGCCACCCGGCTGCCACGTACACCAACGATTTCGAGCAGGAGCGGGTGGCTGATGTGGGCATCATCCTGGATGGGCGCCGGCAGACCAATGAGTTCGACAACGGTCGCTCGCTCTTCGAACACGCTGTGCTGGCGACGGCGGCTCTTGCAGACGCATTGCTCTCAGCGGGGAACCGGGTGGGGCTGCTCTTCTTCAGCGAACATGCAGCTTGGACGACGCCAGGCTATGGCAAGGTGCAGCGCGAGCGCATCCTGCATGACCTGGCGAACGCCACGCCGGGGGATGCGCTGGCCTTCTCACAACTGTTCATTCCCAGGCACCTGTTCCCGGCACATTCGCAGCTCGTGCTGGTCAGCCCGCTGGATGTAGCGGATATCGAGCCGCTGACCGAGGTGCGGGCGCGGGGGTACAACCTGCTGGTGGTCAGCCCTGACCCGGTGACTTTCGAGCTGGCCGGGCTGCCAAGGCGCGAGCCGGTGATGCTGGCGGGGCGGGTGGTGGGTTTGCAGCGACAAATCCTGCTTGGGCGCTTGCGCCATGTGGGAATCCAGGTGGTAAATTGGGACATTTCCCAGCCCTTCGAGCAGGCCACGCGGCAGGGCCTGGAATGCCCCCCGGCATGGCTGCAGGCGATGAGCGATGGGGGGAGGCGGGCATGACCCGCCCGTTGTTGTTCTCGAGCGCGGCGCTCGCCACGGGTTGCCTGGCGGCGGCTTTCGGTCTGGCGGGTGCTTCCTGGCTTGTGCTGGTCTTGCTCTCCTTTGGCGTACTGTGGATCGTGGCCATCTCCCTGCGCTTGTCCTGGGCCTCGTCGGTGGGACTCTTCGGGGTCTACGGCTTTGCCGCGGCTGGTTTCTGGCTGCAGCTTTCGACCCCCCTGCTGCTGGCGGCCTCGCTCGCGGGACTGGCGGCCTGGGACCTGGCTGCATTCGACCATCGGCTGGGCCGCGCCGCACCGGGGGATGATGTAAAAGGGCTGGAACGCTCCCACCTGCTGCGGCTGGTGGGGCTGGCAGGGGCGGGGCTGGTTCTATCCCTTGCCGCCCTCTATCTGCCGGCAAGGATCAGCTTTGGCTGGGCGCTCTTGCTGGTGGTGCTGGGGATGTGGGGGGTGGGGAGGCTGGTGGGGTGGATGGGGAGGGGTTAGGATTGTGAATTTGGCGTTAGGGGCAGGAGACAAGGAGCAGGGAGAACGAAGGGGGAGGGGGCGGGATCAAAACACCCGCCCCATGGCTCTAAAAGCGCACCAGCGGCAGGTACTTGGCGCCGTTGCAGAACTCCCTCGCCTCGTCCGGCGTCAGCCCGCTCCAATCGCTCGATCCCTTCTGCCAGATCGCCACGCATGCAATATCTGTTTCCCCCGCGGTTGGCTGCACTCCGGCGGTAGCCGCGCCGATCAGGATGCCATCTATCGCACGGATGGGGTTGGTGAACGAGGTCGGGCGGTTGTACCATACGCCCGTGGGGTCAAGTGAAACCAGTTTCCCTTGCACAGGGTCAACGTGGACAAAAAGCCAGTTCCAGTTATTTACCCACCAGGAAGAGCCGTTGACCGGCCCCTGCGAGAAGGCACCATTATCCCGCCACATCCAGGTCGTCCAGTACTTGTTCACGCTCGTGTTGAAGTCCACCACTTTTGCCACCAGGTTTTGATTTATCCCCGCCCCCTTCACATCCAGGAGGTAGTTGAGATTGGCGGCGGTGGATGGCGTTACCAGTTTCCAGGCTATCGCCATCGTGTATGCTATGGTCGGGTCAAAAGTATCCCTTGGCAGCGAGATCTTTCCCGCGATCGCGGAGCGTTGAAGGCGCACAGCGTAGGACGAGATTCCTTCCACCCATGAATAGTTACCTGCCAGCGTCCCGTTCTTGCCGTTTCCCGACTTGTCGGTGATGATCCCCCCTTTGCCATCCGTGAACGGCAGCAGGCATTTCAGGTAACGAAGGGGCATTGAGTATGGGTGGACCTCCAGGAATGGAGAGTATCCATTGTGCGGACCGAGGATGCCCGTCAGCGGGTTATTCTCCACGATAAAGTTCGAGAGCCCGCTTGCGCTTTTAACGTCCAGCCAGAGATAACCATGCTCAACATGTGCCAGGGTGAAGTTATGCGAAAGCTCGCAGAAAGCACCCCTGATCCAGTTGATGACCGGAAGACCGGTCGCGGTATCTGCGTGGAACATGGTCAGGAGGGCGTTGGCTGGGTCTCCGCCGGTTCCCACCTCCCCGACCTCGAACATGTTGGCGTTGCCGAGAATATCGATCCCGATGCTTCCGGGCTTGTTATTGCCGTTCATCCGCCGGATATGATAGTGATTGGCGTTGGGTTCAAATCCCCCGCTTTCCACGAACTCAATGCACTTCGAATTGGCATTAATTACCGTAAGGTTCCATCCTTGGTTGTAGTACGACTTTCCCTTTACGCGCAAACCTACATCCGGCTTGTATATTAATACATTATCCATGATCGAATCCTGCACACCCTCTTGAACCAGCCCGGTATATTTATATTCGTAACCCGCGGCAGGGTATATCGTTAAATCCGCGACCTTGCTTCTTATCCCCAATGAGATCGCTTTGCTGGTTGTCGCCGCGTAAAGGATGGTATGTCCTGCCCCGGCGCCGAGGACCACATGGCCATCCGGTATTTCAAGCCCGGTCACCAGGTAATTTCCAGAATCAAATAAAATGATCGGCTCCGCGTTGATCGCCGCCTGGACCACCGCGGTCTGGTCGATGGACGTGCCTGGTTTTATGCCGTAGTCCTTCCGCAGGGAAGGAAACCCCGCACTCGAGTTGATGGGATTGAGCATGAAGGCTGCCTCCTGGTCTTATTCCGGCGTCATCCACCGGCTTGTACATATTCAATGGCAATCTCTAAATTAATGTCTTATTATCTTACCATCCTTTGTGGTTATCCACCCATGGGCCTGCTTTAAAAATAATTTAATATCCTCATGATGAGCGAAGCGAAGCCTCCACTTTGGAATGAAAACACCCCACGCATCCCTCCCCGGCTTACCTCTTCCCCTTCGGCCACCTCGCCTGTGCCTGACCGGTCCAGCCTGGAATCACCCTTGACGAATTAGAACATACGTTCTATAATCCCATTGGCTTCGGACGGCCTTCTCAGGGAAAGCCGGAACCAAACAAGATGTAAGGATGAAAGGATATTAAACCGGTTTTATCCTTGAATCCCACCATTCTGTGCAATATTCTCTCCTCCTCCCTATTGTTCCTCGCTCGTTCCTCGAAAACAATTCCTCCCCCGCGGAGGGTAGGCTGGCGCTCCCCCGCGCGGGGGATTTTATCCCACACCGCGCGTGCTATGCTTGGGATATGGAATTACCCGAATTGCGCCCGGGAGGCTGGGCGCTGCTGATGATGCCTCATGGCGGGACGCCCGAGCTGCTCGTTGCTGCAGCGCGGCTGGCGGAACGTGGCCCGGTGACCATACTCGATGGCGGCAACCGCTGCAATGCCTACACCCTGGCGCGGGCGGCGCGCGGGCGGGCGGATGTGCTGATGCGCATCCATATCTCCCGCGCCTTCACCTGTTACCAGATGGCCGCCCTGCTGGAAGAAACGCCCGGCGGCTCATCCCCGATCATCCTGCTGGACATGCTGGCCACCTTCTACGATGAGAACGTCCCGGCCATCGAGCGCCGCCGCCTGCTGAACGGCTGCCTGGGCGAGATCCGGCGACTGGGCGGGAGGGCGATCGTGGTCGTCAGCGCCGGCCGGGCGAAAGTCCCCAGCCCTGAGAGTGACCGGCTGCTCGAGATGCTCCAGGCCGCGGCCGGGCAGGTCTGGCAGAGCGAACCGCCCCTGCCTGCCCCGGAACCCCAGAGGTTGTTCTGAAATGGGACGCACCCTGCCATCTGTCACCCAGGTTTTCCTGCAGGAGCAGGACTCGTTCGCCCGCTTCCGCCGCGCCCTGCGGCGCAACGATCAACTGGCGCTGGATGACCTTTTCGCCTCCGCCCGCCAGCACCTGGCGGCTGCTGCCTACGCCTCCCACGCCCTGCCCTTCGAGGTCTTCCTGCTCTCGATGCTTCTCGAAGAGCACAAGGAAGTCATGCGGCTGCGGGGGCTGGTGGAGGCCCTCCATGACCAGCGCGAGCCGTGAACTGACCGGCTGGATGCTCGATCTCTACGAGGAGCCGCAGGGCGGGGTGATCCTGTGGTTGCTCGGGGAGGACGGCCAGCGCCATCGCCTGCGGCAGCCTTTCCCGGTCACCTTCTATGCGGCGGGAACGCCGCAGCGGCTGCGCGCGTTGTGGCACCACCTGCAGGGGCGGGGCACCGCCCTCAACCTCTCGCGCACCGAGCGGCGCGACCTGTTCCAGGCGGGGCCGGTGACCCTGCTGGCGATCCGGGTGGAACGTCCAGCCGACCAGCCGTCTCTGTTCCAGGAGGCGGCGCGCCTCTTCCCTGACCTGACCTTCTACGACGCCGACCTGCCCATTTCCCTGCGCTATGCCGCCGTCCACGGAACGTTCCCGCTGGCGCGCTGCCGGGTGAGTGCGGATGAGAGCGGGACGATCCACGCCCTCTCTGTGCTCGATTCGCCCTGGGACCTCGACCCCGAGCCTGCCCCTTTGCGGGTGATGACCCTCGAGCCCGATAGCGACCCGTTCCACGCCCGGCCCAAAGGCTTCACCCTCGCCTGCGGCCGGTTCCGCTATTACCAGCCGCTCGAAGGCGCCCGGCCAATGATGATCAACCTGCGGGCAGCCCTGGGGCGCTGCGACCCCGACCTGATCCTGACCGCCTGGGGGGATACCTGGCTGCTGCCCGAGCTGCTTGCGATCTCGAAAGAAACGGGGCTGCCCCTCCCGCTCAACCGCGACGAGGGGCGGAAGATCGTGCTGCGCCCGCAGCGCAGCTATTTTGCCTACGGGCGGGTCATCCATCGCGGGCAGCAACTCCATCTCTTTGGCCGCTGGCACATCGATATCTTCAACGCGGTGATGTACCACGATTACGGGCTGGACGGCATCTTCGAGCTGGCGCGGGTGACCTCGCTGCCGGTGCAGACCGTGGCGCGCGTCTCGCCGGGCACGGGCATCTCCTCGATGCAGATCGTCACCGCGCTGAGGGCGGGGGTGCTGGTGCCGTGGCACAAGCAGCAGGCGGAACGCCCGAAGAGCGCGCTGGAGCTGCTGCAGAGCGACCAGGGCGGGCTGGTCTACCAGCCCACCATCGGCCTGCACCGCGACGTGGCGGAGGTGGATTTCGTCTCGATGTACCCGAGCATCATGAACCACTTCAACATCTCGCCGGAGACGGTGGGGACGGAGAGACCGACCGCCGAACTGGTGCCCGAGCTGGGCATGATCGTGGACCGGGAGCAGCCGGGCTTGATCCCGCAGACGCTTGCGCCCCTGCTGGAGAAGCGCATCGCCCTCAAAACCGCCCTGCTGGACCTGCCGAAATGGGACCCGCGGCGCAAACGCTACAAAGGCTGCGCCTCGGCGCACAAGTGGCTGCTGGTCACCTGCTTTGGATATCTCGGTTACAAGAATGCGCGGTTCGGGAGGATCGAAGCCCACGAGGCGGTGACCGCCTACGGGCGGGAGTGCCTGCTGCGCGCCAAGGAAGCGGCCGAGGACCTGGGGTTCAACGTGCTGCACCTGTACGTGGACGGGATGTGGGTCAGGAAGGAGGGCTGCAGGGCGGTGCCTGATTTCCAGCCGCTGCTCGACGCGATCCTGGAGCGGACGGGGTTGCCCATCGGGCTGGACGGCATCTATCGCTGGGTGGCGTTCCTGCCTTCACGGGGGGATAAGCGCGTTCCGGTGCCGAACCGTTACTTCGGCGTGTTCCAGAGCGGAGAGGTCAAGGTGCGTGGGATCGAAGCACGCCGGCGGGATACACCCCAATTCATTCGAGAGCTCCAGGCGGACCTTTTGGACATCCTGGCGAAGGGGGGAGAAGCAGAAGATCATTCCGGGCTGCTCCGTGATGCCCAGAGGCTTATCCGGCGGCGGATGAGCGACCTGAGGCGGGGGCGGGTTCCGCTGGAAAAGCTGGTGGTCCGCCAGACGCTGAGCCGCGAGCTGGAGGAATACCGCACCCCCTCGCCGGCCGCGCAGGCGGCGATGCAGCTTCGCTCGGTGGGGAAGTCGCTGCGCCCGGGGCAGCACGTGCGGCTGCTCTTTACGCTGGGGCGGCCGCGGGTCCATGCGTGGGACCTGCCGGAGAAGCCCGATGCGCGCAGGGTGGATGTGCCCCGTTATGAGGAGCTTCTGCTGCGCGCCGCGCATACCATCGTCGAACCCTTTGACATGACCCGCACCCGGCTGGATGAGTGGGTGAAGGATGGAACCTACTCTGTTCCCCTCCCCCTGGCCAATCATTTCAATTCCCTCTGTACCTCGCCCTCGGAGCGGGGATTTTGCTGACCTGCAGGCGGATATACTCCGGAAGCGGAGAGTTTTCCTCTTTACGGAAGAACGGACAAGAGCTGAAGGTATCGCTCAGGCAATACACCCGCTGATGTTCGTAGTTGGGTGGATGGGGAGGGGAGGCGTGGTAACAATAATTCCACTCTGAGGGGTAAGCCAGGGAAGTATCCGGATCGTCCATATTCCCGATCTGGGGGCAAAAGGAAAGGACTCTCTCCCGGGGTTTTGCCGGCTTGTCGACAGGAGAAAACTTGGGAGCTGCTTCCGGGGGGGGGTTCCGGTGGGGCGGGGTGAACGGTGCCTGGTTCCTTCCAAGGCTCACTCACCGGAATATCCACATTCAACAACAGCGCATCGAGCCGCTCGCGGTTAAGGTTTTTTGGCATATGCCATCAACTCTTTGGCCAATTCCAGGTACTGGACCGAGCCGCGCGTGGAAGGCATGTACCGGATGATCGGTATTCCCTCCGTTTGGGATTCGCGAATTTTAGTATCCATCTCGATCTTTGTCTTGAACAAAGTATCACTGAGCACGGTCTCGAGATATTTGGTGATGTAGATATGGATGCGGTTCCGCAAGTCGAGGAGGGTGATGAGAACCCGGTATGACAACGCCGGATTTATCTCCTTGCGGACCTGCTGGATGATAGCCATCATCTTTCTCAAGGAATGGGCGGAAAAATACTCGGCTTGCGTGGGGATGATCAACAGGTCGACAGCTGCCAGCGCATTGAGCGTCACCGCGCCCAGCGCGGGTGGACAATCGAGGATGATGTAATCATAGGGCAACGCTGAGGAGGGGCGCAGCGCCTGCCTCAGGGTATGCAGCGATTTACTCAGGGACGGCAGCTTTTGCTCCAGAAAGAACATATCCCCGTTGGAGGGGATTATATCCAGTTTCATTATCTCGGTGTTCATGCACAGGCTGGCAACATTGAATGTTTTAGAGATTCCCGGGCTGAGGATATCGATCGTGGCATACGGCACTTTTTCGGGTAGGAGGCCTGCTCCCAGGGTCAGATCAGCCTGCGAGTCGAGGTCCACCAACAGGACGCGATGATCCATGCTCGCCAGTGCGCTTCCCAGGGCGAGCGAAGTGGTTGTCTTGGCCACCCCCCCTTTTTCGTTGGATAGGGCGATCAGGTAACTCATCGGGTTATTCCCGCTTGATTATTCGAACCTTTCTTCCCAGGAGAACAGTCTTCATTAAAGTAAATGATAAAAAGCGATTACGCCTCGACTTATGGTCATCGACTGCACTCAGCGCGTATGCCTGAGGCGAAGTTATACCACGTACTCAGAGTATAGGACGAAATTACCAATGAATCAAGAGCTTGAAAAAGAGTATCTTCAAGGGGAAAATTATACTTATTTTTGGTCGGTTTTTACCACTTTTTTCAGAGATAGCGCGCAGATAACCGAAGATAAACCAAAAAATCGTGGAAACCCCGGCGTTAGAAGGTGGGTATAATCGCTATTGGAGCATAATCTCAAGGATTTTCGGCAATGACCTCAGACCCTCAGCAAGCCAACCAGGCAGTGCGGAATGCCATGCAGGCGCTGCGAGCAGGGGAAAAGCACGCTGCCCGCCGCTGGGCGGAGCGTGCCGCCGTCCAAAACCCGCAGTTGGAGGACGCCTGGCTGATCCTGGCGGTGGTGGCTAGCCCGCGAGCCAGCGTGGCCTATCTCGAAAAGGCGTTGGAGATAAACCCGCAAAGCAGGCGCGCCCTCGCCGGCATGGATTGGGCGCGCCAGCGTTTGCAGGAAGCTGGAAACAATGGAACCAGGCTCCAGCCTCCGCTGCGCTCCGACGTTGCCCTCTCCGGACGGGTGTTGGCGCGGCGCAGCTCTCCGCTAATCGCTCTGGTGTTTGTCCTTGCTTTCCTGGTGGGGATCGGGTTGCTCTGGCCGGGAGGTGGTTCAACCGCGCGTGCGCTCATCCGCAGCAATGGCAACCACGCCACGCCGACGGCGCAAAGCGGCCAGCCCGGGGTGGATATTGCCAAGCCAACCTATACTCCCACGCCAACATCCACTCCTACACCCTCACCGACCCCCTCCCCGACCGAAGCACCCACGCCAACACCTCTTCCTCCGCTGCTCACCGGTGAAGCCATCCAGCCACAAGCTCTTTCCACCTCCAACGGGAAGCTCATCGTGGTGGATATCTCCGAGCAGCATCTGTATGCCTACGAGAGCGAAACACTCGTATTCAGCTTTATTGCATCCACTGGCATGGGTAATTCCACCCGCATCGGCACGTTCAGCGTGCTGGATAAGATCCCCAATGCGTATGGTGCCAACTGGAACATCTGGATGCCGGACTGGCTCGGCATCTACTGGTCAGGTTACCTGGAGAATGGCATCCATGCGCTACCCATCCTGCCAGGGGGTGTACGGCTGTGGGCTGGTTACCTGGGAACGCCCATCTCCTACGGTTGCGTGGTGTTGGGCGTGGAGGAGGCGCGGTCCCTCTACAATTGGGCGGACGTGGGAACGCTGGTCGTCATCCAGTGGTGAAAGAAGAAAGTTACCTCTCCAGGAGCCTGGCGACTTTACCCACATCCCAATCCACGACGATCTCGCCATTGATATCAATGGTGGGGGTGGTGAGGTTGCCATTGGCCCACTTGCGCACCTTCCCGGCTGCTTTCGGATTGGTGGTGACATCCACTTCCACATAGTCGATCTTGTGTTCAGCCAGCCAGGCGCGCGCCTTGCGGCAGCCGGGGCACCAACTGGTGCAATAAAGCACCACACCACCCCGCGGCAGCTCCGTGCTCCCGGTTTTCTGCGGTGCCTTGAAGGTGGCGATGCCCGGTGTGAGCCGATCCAGCTCGGCGAAGAGCACCTCGTTGGAGGGCTGGTCATCAATATCATGGATGTCAATGTATCGGATGATGCCATCCTTGCCAATGATAAAGATGGCCCGCTCGGTGTAACCCTCTTTACGCAACACACCGTACTTTTGGGCGACCGCGCCGTGCGGCCAGAAATCGCTGAGCAGGGGATAGGTGATGCCACCCAGGCTTTCAGCCCAGGCTTTCAAACAGGGGACATGGTCAACGCTGATGCCCAGAACCTGGACATTATATTCCGTGAACCGGGCGTATTCGGCCTGGTAGGACGGAATCTGACCCGTTCAGACGGGAGTCCAGGCCAGGGGGAAGAAGGCCAGGACGGTGGTGGAGCCGCGCAGGTCACTGAGGCGGACTGCTTTATCCAGGTGGCTTTTCAGGGTGAAATCGGGGGCTTTGGAGCCGGGCTTGAGTTTCATGGGAGGTTCCTTTCGGGTTTGAGATCTACCCCTAATTCTATACTTATATCCTGATATTTCGATGAGAGTTTGCGAAAGTAACCAACGGTAATGGAGGGGATAAGCGGATGGATTTGCATTTTCCAAGCTAAAGACCATTCGCTTATCCGCTTCGCCGAAGGTTATCCGTTGACTATCACGACATTGCTAAACTGATTTCCCAAAAAACGATTCTCCCCTTATAATTCAGTTGATGCGAACTTCACCAAAAGGAGTCAACTCATGAGTGTATATTTATTCCCCAAAATGGCTCAATCGATCATTGATGGCGACACAGATGCTGCTGTCGCCCTGGCCAGGCAGACCCTGGAGGCAGGTATGGATCCGCTGGAGGCGATCACCAAAGGCTTTGTTGTCGGCGTCAACACGGTCGGCGAGGCGTTCGCCAAGGGCGATGCCTTCCTGCCCGAGCTGGTCATGGCCGGCGAGGCGATGAAGGCCGCTGTTTCCACGCTGGAGCCGGAGATGCAGCGGCGTGGAATGCAGCGCCAGATGCTTGGCAAGGTTGTCCTGGCAACCGTGGAGGGTGACATTCACGAGATCGGCAAGTCACTGGTCGGCACTATGCTTTCAGCCTCCGGTTTCCAGGTCTACGACCTGGGTGTGGACGTACCGACGGCCAGGATCATCGCAAAAACCAAGGAGGTGGGTGCCGATATTGTTGGATTGAGTGCCTTGTTGACGACCACAATGGTCAAGCAGAAGGAAGTGATCGAAGAAATGGACAGGGAAGGGCTGCGCAAGAAGACCAAGGTGATGGTGGGCGGCGCTCCCGTGACGCGTGACTGGGTGCAAAAGATCGAAGCCGATGGCTACTCGGAGGATGCCATTGGTGCGGTGGCCATCGCCAAGCAGCTGGTCGGGGTGGCTTAGCCCTCACCCCCGGCTCCTCAGGACGGGAGAGGCGAGAGCCCTCATCCCCGGCCCCTCTCCCAAGAACGGGAGATGGGAAATGAGCCCTCACCCCCGGCCCCTCTCTCCCAAGAACGGGAGAGGAGAGAACGCCCTCACCCCCAGCCTTATACTCCCAAGAACTAGCGAGGGTAGAGGCAGAAAAAAAATGACCAAATCAATCAAATCCATTACCAACCCCAAGCTGCGTCTGGAAGTGTTAACCCCGGACGAAGTGAAACGCATCCATGAGGCCACGTTATGGATCATTGAGAACGTCGGAGTGCGCTTCCCCTCGAAGCGGGCACTGGAGATCTGGGCGGCTCACGGCGCCTCGGTGGATCTCGAACGGCAGGTGGTCCGCGCCAGGCCCGGGCTGATCGAGGCGGCGCTTAAAACCTGCCCGCCGGGCTATTCGCTGGCGGGGCGCGATCCGGACCAGGATTTACCCCTGGACGGCAACCATGTTTTTGTCGGCACGGATGGTTGCGGCGTGGAAGTGCTTGATATCCGCAGCGGTGAACGGCGCACCTCTTGCCTGCAGGATGTGGCCGATATCGCCCGCATCGCGGATGCCACGCCGGAGATCGCCTTCCACTGGGTGCCGGTTTCCGCCCAGGATATGCCAACCGGGACGCGCGGTCTGCATGAGATCAAGGCCATCTGGGAGAACTCCACCAAGCATGTCCAAACCGAGAGCATCTATAACGCAGATGAAGCCGGGATGGCCATCGAAATGGCATCAGCCATTGCCGGAGGGCGCGCTGCCCTGCGCAAGCGACCGGTGCTCTCGCTGATGCAATGCACCGCACCGCCGCTCGGGCAGGATGGCGGCTCGCTCGAGGCGGCGCTCCTGGCAGCCGAGGCTGGCATTCCCACCGGCTTCATGACCATGGCTGCCAACCTGACCACCGGTCCGGCCACCGTGGCGGGAAACCTGGCAGTGGGTAACGCCGAGGTGATCGCGGCCACGGCTCTCCTGCAACTGGCCTTCCCTGGCGCACCGGTCTTTTATGCCGCGGCGCAGACCGCCTCCGACCTGCGCAGTGGAGCGTATACCGGTGGCGGACCGGAGGATTTCCTTTACGGCGCGGCGCAGAATGCCCTTTCGGATTTCTACGACATCCCGCTCTCGATGGGCTCGTTCGCCACCGGCGCGAAGGAACCGAACTGGCAGGCGGGCGTCGAGAACAGCCTCTCCACTTTCATGGCGAGCGTGGTGATGTCTGACATGCTGCTCGGGGTGGGCTTGCTCCACGGCAGCCGCATCTGGTCTTATGCGCAGATGATGATGGACTGTGAGATCTTCTCCATCATCCACAAGACGATGCAAGGCATCGTGGTGGATGACGAGACGCTTGCGCTGGATACCATCGCCGCGGTTGGACCGGGGGGGCACTTTCTCTCCCGGAAGCACACGCTTAAACACATGCGCGATATCTTTCTGCCTGAGTTCATGGACCGCCGTTCGTACAACGAATGGGAGATGCGCAAGGATGATGCCCGAGATTGGGCGCTGGAAAAGGCGCGCAAGGTGCTCGCGGAGCATCAGCCGGAGCCACTGGAGGCGAAGTTGAGCGCAGAGCTGGGCAGAATTATTGAAATGGATAACAAGTAATATCTGACCTAACCCCCGCACCCCCTTCACTTTAGGGAAGGGGGCTGGGAGGATAGGTCCGAGGAATTCATGCAACCCAAACTCGAACTTCTCACCCCTGACCTGATCGACCGTATTCTGGGCGAGGCTTTCCAGTTGATGCTCAAGCCGGGCATTAAGGTCCAGTCAGATGATGCACGGCAGTTGCTGGCCACGGCCGGGGCACAGATGGAGGGGGATGTTGTGAAAATCCCTGAGAAGGCCGTGCACTGCGCCCTGAAGACCGTCCCGGCAACTTTTACCCTCCATGACCGGCAGGGCAACCCAAAAGTGACATATGGTGGGGAGGCGGTGCACTTCGACCCCGGCTCTTCCGGCGTCCACGTGCTTGACCCGGAGACGCTCGAGCATAAACCCTCACACACCCCCGACCTGGTGCGCGTGGTTAAAGTGGCTGAAATGCTGCCCCAGTATGCGGCGCAATCCACGGCCATCGTCTGCAACGAGGTGTCGAAAGCCATCGGCGACCTGTACCGGCTGTACATCGTCCTGCTCCACTCAGAAAAACCCATCGTCACCGGCTCGTTCTCCCTCGAGACCCTACCCGTCATGTTCGACATGCTGGCGATCTTCGCAGGCGGAAGGGAAGCACTGGCTGAAAAGCCACAGGCGGTCTTCGATGCCTGCCCCTCGCCGCCGTTGATCTGGAGCGAGTTCGGTGCGGGCAACCTGATGGCATTGGCGCGCGCACGCGTGCCGGCGGAGATCGTCTCGATGCCGCTGGCGGGGGCGGCCGCGCCGGTCACGCTGCTGGGCTCGGTCGTCCAGCACGCCGCCGAATGCCTGAGCGGCATTACCATCCACCAGCTTGCCAACCCGGGCGCGCCCATCGTCTGGGGCGGCGCGCCAGCCATCTTCGACATGCGCCGCGGCACCACGCCAATGGGGGCGATCGAAACGGCGATGATCGATGCCGCCTATGCCCAGGTGGGAAAATCCCTGGACCTGCCCACCCATACCTATCTCGGCGCGAGCGATGCCAAGTTGGTGGATGCCCAGGCAGGGATGGAAAGCGGCATTAGCGCGTTGATCGGGTCGCTTGCGGGCATAAACATGATCTCTGGGGCTGGGATGCTCGATTTCCTGGCATGCATCAGCCCGGAGAAGCTTGTGCTGGATGCCGAGGCGATTGGCATGGCTCTTCGCCTGCTGGATGGGCTCCAGGTCCGGACGGATACGCTGGCGACCGCGTTATTCGAGGGAATCAACTTCAAGGGAGATTTCCTCAAGCAGAAGATCACCCGCGAGCTGTTCTTTAAAGAACAAACCCTGCCTTCTGCGGTCATTGACCGTGACACCCTGCGTGGCTGGCAGGAGGCTGGCGGGCTGGATGCGTTCGCCCGCGCCAGGTTTCGCACAGCGCAACTGCTGGGTGACTACCGGAGGCCGTATATGGCCTCCGAACAGGAGAAAGAACTGCGGATGATGGTCGAAAGCCTGGCCCGACAAGCTGGCATGGAACACCTGCCGGATCTGGTCGGCAGTTAGAGGCTCGTGATTTGGAAAGGAGGTACAATTCGTCTATTCGATCAGGAAAGTTGTTCATATCGTCAACAAACTTCGATCAATCAAACAAGGAGAGAGGAGGATGGTATGTTCTGGAAGAAAAGTGTTACCTTTACGTTCGTGGTGGTAACGATCTTGAGTCTGGCGCTTTCCGCTTGTGGCGGTGCAACCAAACAACCCGTGACCCTGCGAATTGGCTGGGCAGGCAGCCCGGATACATTGAATCCTGGTACGGCGGTGCTTTCGGAGGCTTGGTCCATCTTTGAACTGGTCTATGACTCTATGTACGAGCTCCAGCTTGACGGCTCGTACACCCTCGGCCTGGCGGATAGCGTAACCACCTCACCCGATGGCTTGGTATGGACGTATAAGATCCACGACGGGGTCAAATGGCACGATGGACAGCCGCTGACCGCCGAGGATGTTGCCTTCTCATATAATTTCTACAAGGACAACATTGATTTCCCATACATGAACCCGTACACCGGATACTTCGACAAGATCGAAGCAATGAATAAAAATGAGGTCGCGATCACTCTGACCGAGCCAATCCCGAACATTGACTATCAGCTGGTGTTCCTCTACGTTCTTCCCAAGCATATTTGGGAAAGCGTGAACCCGACCGAGTTCGAGAATGAGGAGATGATCGGCAGCGGCCCATTCAAGATGGTCGAGTACAAGCAGAACGAGTATGTCCACCTGGCAGCCAACAAGGATTACTTTCGCACACCCCCGGTAGTCGATGAAGCCATTTTCCAGACCTTTGAAAACAAGGATGCCCTGGTGCAGGCGATTAAGACCGGGCAGGTGGATATGATCACCGAGATGCCAAACACCGCTGTCGAAACGCTGCGCGCTGAACCGAACATAGCTGTCGTTACGGGCGCGCCTTTCGCCCCCGAGGTGACAGACATCATCTTTAACCAGTGTACACAGGCGAACTGCCCGATCGATGCCGGCGGTGTTTGCACCGGCCACCCGGCACTGCAAGACCGCAATGTGCGCCTGGCACTGGCACATGCCACCGACAAGCAAAAGATCATTGACGTGGTTCTGCTTGGTTTGGGGACACCCGGCCTGACGCTCATTCCGGATGGCCTCGGATTGTGGTACAACAACAGCCTTAAAGACTACGAGTACAACATTCCACTGGCTAACCAGATTCTTGAGGATGCCGGGTATAAAGATGCGGATGGCGACGGTACCCGCGATATGCCTGATGGCAGCCTTTCGCTGACATTCCGGGTGAACTGGCCGAGTGATTCCATCAACGACCCGCGCGTGGCCGATCTATTAAGCGAAATGTGGGGGCAGATAGGCGTCACCCTCGAAATGCAGGCGGTGGATCCCGATGCGCTTACCGCGCAATGCTGCCCGGCCTTCGACTTCGACATCATGATCTGGGGCTGGGGCTCCGATCCGGATCCGAACCTGCTGCTGGGTGTCATGACAACTGACCAGATCCCTACCGGCAGTAGCGAGACCGGCTATTCAAATCCGGATTACGACACCCTCTACAATCAGCAGGCTACCGAGCTGGATAAGACCAAACGCCAGCAGCTCGTCTGGCAGATGCAGCAGATCGTTTTCGATGAAGTGGTTTACATCATCCCGTTCTACCCGCAGGCTGTCCAGGCTTACCGCACCGACCGGTTCAGCGGTTGGATCACGGATAAGCCCAAGGTGGCGCTGGAAGATGTGACCTCGCTGGTCGTTGCAAAACCGGTAAAGTAGGGCGTGTTTTTATACCCGCTCCTGATCTAGCGGGTATGCCTCCACATGTACCGCAGGTACAAGTGGAAAACCACCCTATAATTAGCCTCCCTCTGTCCTCCCATATTTTCTTGGTTCAGCGAGAATGGGGGGACGGAGGGAGAGCCAGGAGCGTTTTGTGAAACGTTACCAATACCTGCTCAAAAAGGTCGCCTGGTCGTTATTTACAATCCTGTTCGTGCTGGTGTTGAATTTTCTCCTTTTCCGCGTCCTGCCGGGTGATCCGGCGCGGGCAGGCGTGCGCGACCCGCGCTTGAAAAAAGATGCCATCGAAGCTCTTCGGGTGCGCTTCGGACTGGACAAGCCTGTCTTCAACTGCTTCGAGACGCTCAATCCGATCAAGGTGGGGAGCTGCACGGTCAATCCATTGGATACGCAATTCTTTATTTATGTGCGCAATCTACTGCAAGGGGATTTGGGCATCAGCTACAGCACGAACAGACCGGTGGGTGAGATTCTGGCAGAACGCCTGTGGAACACCGTTCTGCTGATCGGCGCGGGGCAGGTCTTGGCGATCTTGCTTGGAGTCTTTTTTGGCATCCTGGCAGCCTGGAAGGCGCGCACGGCGATCGATTATGCCGCGCTTCTCAGCAGCCTGTTGGCTTGGAGTCTGCCGACCTTCTGGCTGGGAATCATTTTATTGTTCTGGGGGAGCAGCCATGGTTTGCCGATCGGGGGTAAAGCCACCCCGGGCGCGGGCAGCTTGCCTCTTCTCCAGCAGTGGGGAGATATTGCCAGGCATATCCTCCTGCCGACACTCACTTATACCATTGTCTATATGGGGGAGTACATGCTCATCATGCGCTCCAGCCTGTTGGACGTACTGGCAGAAGATTACATCCTGACCGCCAAGGCTAAGGGTCTGAACACCTTCCAAATATTGAAGGATCACGCCTTGAAAAACGCCATGCTGCCGCTGGTGACGGTCATCGCCATCAACCTGGGATTCACCGTTGCCGGAGCGCTGCAAATCGAGGCGGTTTTTTCCTGGCCGGGATTGGGCGGCGCGATATACGAAGCCGTGGTGCGCCGCGACTTCCCCATCCTTCAGGGAGCATTTCTCATGATCGCCATCAGCGTGATCGTTGCCAACCTGCTCGCCGAACTGACCTACTCGTACCTTGACCCGCGTGTCCAATCGGAGTGACATTATGGCCGTCCAAACCACTGAAATCAAGCCATCTGTCCCCTCCTCGCCCTTCCTGGATTTCTGGAGGGTGTTCAGCCGCAATCGCATGGCGCTCGTCGGCCTGTTCATGCTGATTGCCATCATCTTCGTCGCATTGTTCGCCCATAAGCTGGCGCCTTACGATATTTCCACCTCTGCGAATATCACCCTCAAGGATATCTACAACCCGCCGAGCGCAGCACATTGGCTTGGCACCGATGATGCCGGCAAGGATGTGCTTTCCAACTTCTTCTTTGGGGCGCGCGTCTCGCTCATCGTTGGTTTCTTTGCAGCGTTCATCTCCGTTGTGATCGGCGGTGTGCTGGGCATCGTGGCCGGATTCTACGGCGGGCGCGTCGAGAACATGCTGATGCGTTTCACGGATGTGATGCTGGTCATCCCGGACCTGCCGCTGATGGTCGTCATCGTCGCGCTGACCAAACCCAGCCTGCTCAACATCATCTTCGTCATCGGCCTTTTGGGCTGGACGACCACCTCGCGCATCGTCCGCTCGCAGACGCTGGCGGTGAAATCGCGCAAGTTCGTGCTTCGGGCGCGGGCTATCGGAGCGGGAAACGGTCACATCATCCGCCACCATATCCTGCCACTGGTCATGCCGCTCCTGGTGGTCAATGCAATCCTGGTCATCTCGCTGGCCATCCTGGACGAGAGCACGCTCTCGTTCCTTGGCCTCGGCGACCCCACCGCCATTTCCTGGGGGCAGATGCTTAACTTTGCCTTTGGGCGCGGCGCGATGAGCGCCGGAGCCTGGTGGGCGCTGGTCGTGCCGGGCTTTGGCATCGTTTGGGTCGTCCTTTCACTGACGCTGCTCGGCCACGGCTTGGAGCAGGTGCTGAACCCCAGGTTGGAAACCCACCACCTGACGCCCGGGAGGTCGGTCATTCACAGCGAATCATCCACGGTTATGGAAGCGAAGAAAACCACTGCGCCGGTGCTGCTGGATATTCGGGAGATGTCCATCCATTACCAGGCGGAGGGAAAGCCTCCCGCGCGGGCGGTGGAGAACATCAGCTTCAGGCTGCACGAGGGAGAGCTGATGGGGCTGGTCGGCGAAAGTGGCTGCGGCAAGACCACGTTGATGCTGGGCTTGTTGCGCCTGCTGCCAGCCGCCGGTCAGATCGTCAATGGCAAGTCGTACTTCATGAAAAAGGATATGACCGCGATGAGCGAGCTGGAGATCGCGGACGTTCGATGGAAGGGCATATCGATCATCTTCCAAGGCGCGATGAACGCCCTCAACCCCGTCCGAACGGTGGGTGATCAAATCCGCGAGGCCATCATTAAACACTCCCCGCCGCTCTCGCGCCGGCAGCTTCAGCATGTGGATGATCGAGTGGTGGAACTGCTCGACCTGGTGGGCATCACCGTCCAGCACAAGGAGCATTATCCGCACCAGTACTCCGGTGGAATGCGCCAGCGGGCGATGATCGCCATGGCGCTTGCCTGCAGCCCGCAGGTGGTCATAGCCGATGAACCGACCACCGCCCTGGATGTGATGATCCAGGCTCAGATTCTAGAGCTGCTCGATAACCTGAGGCACAAGCTGGGACTCTCGATCATTTTCGTCACCCACGACCTGGGCGTGGTGGCCGAGATGTGCGATTCGGTGCTGGTCATGTATGGCGGCGTCACCGCGGAATATGGCAGCGTGGATACCATCTACAATGCCGCCTGCCATCCTTACACCCAGGAGCTGCTCAAGGCATTTCCCGACCTCTCCCATCCTGAAAAGCGACTGGCTTCCATCCCCGGTTACCCGCCCCGGCTGGAATCCCTTCCGGCCGGCTGCCGGTTCGCCCCGCGCTGCCCGCGTGCGATATCGCGCTGTGCCAGCGAGCAGCCCGCCCTGCACATGCTGGGTGAGGGTCACTTCGCAAGTTGTCATCTTGTTGAGGCGTCATCATGACCGAAAAATACTTCCTTGAAGTTCACGAGCTCAAGAAGCTCTTTCGCGCCGGCCGGCCGGGCATCTTTGGAGGTAAAGCCCGCCATGTTCACGCAGTGGATGGGGTTGACCTGGTCTTGAAACGCGGCGAGGTGATCGCCCTGGTGGGTGAGAGCGGCTGCGGCAAATCCACCCTGGCACTGACATTGATGGGCCTCGAAAAGCCAACGAGCGGGAAGATCGTTTTCGAGGACGAGGAGATCACGCACGCTGATGATCAAGCCCTCAAACGCCTGCGCCAGCGCATCCAGATGATCTTCCAGGACCCTTACGAATCGCTCAACCCAACCCAGACCATCGAGGAGATAGTCGGTGAACCGCTGGTCGTTCACAAGCTGGAGCGGAACGCCCGGGGGCGACAGGTGCGCGTGATCAAGGCGCTCGAAGATGCCGGACTGAAGCCGGCCGAGGTTTACCTGCGCCGCTTTCCCCACGAGCTTTCCGGCGGGCAACGCCAGCGTGTGGTCATCGCCGGTGCGCTCGTCCTGGAGCCGTACCTGCTGCTGGCCGATGAGCCGGTTTCCATGCTGGATGTGTCCATTCGCGCCGAGATCCTCAACCTGCTGGCCGACCTGCGCAAGACAAGGCAGATCTCCATCATCTTCATTACGCACGATCTTGGTACGGTGGGCTACTTCGCCGACCGCATCGCGGTCATGTACCTGGGACGCATCGTCGAGATCGGCGCGACCAGTGACATCCTGGCGAACCCGCAGCATCCATACACGAAGGCTTTGCTCTCCGTCATCCCGGTGCCGAACCCACGCCTGAGGCGCGAGCGGGTCATCCTGCAAGGCGAGACACCCAATCCCATCGATATCCCGGGCGGTTGCCGCTTCCACCCGCGTTGCCCGGTGGCTGAAGCGCGCTGCCACCAGGGAGAACCACCCTGGGTGACGATCGAGCCGGAACATCAGACGGCATGCTTGCTGCTCGCGGCCAGATAAAACCGGGAATGAACAATGACCATTCCCGTCGCCGAAAAGTACGAGTTCAACGGTTTGCCGTCCCTCGCCCGCCCCGACCTGCATCCACCGGATGGTTGGAGTCTTTCGCTCATCGCTTCCATCCAGCGGATCTACAACCACCGGCTTTCACCGGATGGCCAGCGCGTGGCATTCTTCTGGCATCGCGACGACCTCGCCGATCTTTACATCCAGCCGGTTGCCGGCGGATGGCCGCAGCGATTTACCACTGATCGCCCAAGCCAGCCATTCTGGCTGGATGAGACGCCACAATGGTCAGTGGATGGTGCCTGGCTGGCCTTCTCCAGTGAAGATCATGTTGCCATACTGGACAGCAAGGGGGGTATGGCGCGCAAACTAACCATCCCGCTGGAAGATAGCGCTTCACCAGTGTGGCTGGCGGATGGCAGGCAGCTGGTGGTTGCCGTGACCGTGGACGACACCCCGCGCCTCTTCCTGACCGACCGCCTCGGCTCGTTCGCCCGCGCCCTCACATTAAGTTGCGGCGCAGGCAGCGATTTCGATGCCCGCCCCTCGCCGGATGGACGGTTCGTGGCATTCGTCCACTGGCCGGATGGCGACCTAAGTCGCCGCGATATCCGCCTGGTTGACTTGGAGGGTGGCGAAGTGCGGATCATATCCGGGTTGGCTGGAATAAAGGAGTGGTTCCCGCGCTGGTCGCCCGATGGACAATGGATCGCCTTCCTCTCACAGCGTACCGAGTTCAGCCAGGTCTGGCTGGCCCGGCCGGATGGGCAGGATCTACACCAGCTCTCCGACCTCGGCATGGATGTCAATGAGCTGGCGTGGTCGCCGGATGGAACACACCTGGCATGTACGATCAACCATGGTGGGCGGCGGGAACTGGCCCTGGTTGATACGCGAACCGGCGGGCGAGCCGGTCTTTGCGGAGGCGATGGCGTTTTCTCTCACCCAAACTGGTCACCCGGTGGGGATTTCATCACCGTTGAGTACGAGAATCCCACCGAACCGCCGGATATTTACACCGTGCAGGTTGCCGGTGGAAAAATGAAGCCGCTGACTTTCTCGAACCACCCTGCCTTGGCGCGCCTGCCGAAGGTTATGCCGGAGGATGTGACGTTCGAGAGCAGTGACGGGCTGAAGATCCGAGCCCTGCTCTTCCAACCCGGCAAGCCGAACGGCGCGGCGCTGGTAAATCCACACGGAGGGCCGGCAGAGCAGTATGAGTTCTACTGGGATGCTTTCCCCCAGTACCTGGTCGCCAAGGGTTATACTCTCTTGATGCCCAATTACCGCGGCTCCACCGGTCTTGGTCGCACGTTCGAGCACAAGAACTACACCGATTGGGGTGGAGGTGATGTGCGGGATTGTCTCGCTGCCGCCGATTTCCTGCGCGGTCGCCCGGGTATCGACCCGGAGCGAATCGGCATCTTTGGTGAGAGTTACGGCGGATACCTGACCAATTGTTGCCTCACCGTCGATCCGCAATACCGCTTTGCCTGCGGCATCAGCATCTCTGGCGATGCGGATCTGATCTCCTCCTGGGGGCAATGCAACGGTTTCATCCGGCGCTACACCGAGGTGCAGATCGGCCACCCGGCCGCGAATCGCAACGTCTACGAAGCCGGCACGCTGATCCATCAGGTTGGGAACATACGCAAGCCACTGTTGCTCCTGCACGGTCTCGAGGACGATATCGTCCCTCCGCAGGCTTCGGAAGAGTTGGCGCAGGCGCTGCGCCGCGCCGGAAAAGACTACGAGTATAAGACGTACACCGGCGAGCCGCACGGCTTTCAAAAACGCGCCAACCTGCTGGATGCACTTGCGCGGATCGAGCGATTCTTTGATTGGCATCTAATGGTGGCATCATAGAAGCCCCGGGACTGTCCCATAAGTAGGGCGGATTGCCATTCCGCTGCCACATATGGCATCCAATAAACTTAGAGACCACCACATCTGGCGGTCTTTTTGTGATTAACGGTCTTTTGAGACAATCCCTATCGCTGCAAAGCTACCTGCGGAGGCTGATGGTGCAAAGGTAGTGCCCTATTTTCGGAGATGTAGCGAGCGGCCACTTGGTGGCCTGTTGGCAGAGAGGAAAATAGTTGGTTGGGTTTATAATTGGGCGGGAGAGTGTTTCATGGCTGCCGATGTTAAAACATCCTTAGAGATATCAAGAAGGGACTAACCAAACTGTATGGCGCACACCTGAAAGGGCTGCTTCTGTACGGTTCCTACGCCCATGGAGGTTACCAGGAAGGTTCTGCTCTCGATATTTTGGTGATCTTGA
>Ga0172371_10001893_pt1 | contig 33317 bp, 47 predicted proteins | sample Lak12m_FD_114543 | JGI IMG/M metagenome (GOLD analysis project Ga0172371, IMG submission 114543) | Freshwater microbial communities from Kabuno Bay, South-Kivu, Congo - kab_022012_12m | ecosystem: Environmental > Aquatic > Freshwater > Lake | place: Democratic Republic of the Congo: South-Kivu...
CGCTTAATGAATTTCTTCGAGCCAGCCAGCATCGAACCCACCGGCGCAGCCAATCCCTTGCTCAAACAAAACATGACAGAGTCCGCTGGCGCAACCAGATCTTTCACAGAAATATTTAATGCCGCCGCCGCATTGAATATCCGCGCGCCATCAATGTGCAGTGATAAATTATTTTCACGTGCCATCATCCCGACAGCCTGTATATATTCCGCAGAAAGCACAACACCGCCGCACACATTCTGGGTATTCTCCAGGCAGATGAGTCGCGTAATAGTGTGATGCACATCCTCGGTCTGAATTGAGGCGCGGATATCATCCAGGGCAAGCGTACCATCGGCTTGATTCATAACCGGGTGCGGATGAATCCCACCCAGCGCCGACATCCCGCCTGCTTCATTAATATAAATATGCGACTTATCCCCAACGATCGCTTCATCGCCGCGCTGGCAATGGACAAGCAGCGCAAGCAAATTACCCATCGTGCCCGAGGGGACAAAAAGCGCATTCTCCTTGCCAAGCATGGACGACGCCTTTTCCTGCAAGGCATTTACAGTGGGATCATCCATATAAACATCGTCCCCCACCTCGGCCTCGGCCATCGCTTCACGCATTTCAGGGGTGGGTTTTGTGACGGTATCCGAACGAAGGTCTACATAATTCATTGCGGTTTTCTCCTAATTACTGTACCCTTTTCACATCATCCAAGACTTTCTTCAACTCATCGGGTAACTCAGCTTCAAAGGTATGGGGTTGTTTTTCATTGGGAAGCGTAATCTTCAGACGAAAAGCATGTAAGAAGTGACGCTTGATCTCAAGCGTGAAATTCCTCTTGCCATACACAGAATCCCCCACGATTGGGCAGCCCAAAAAAGCACAATGTAAACGGATCTGGTGCGTGCGTCCCGTCTGTGGATGGAACTCCAGAAGCGTATGTTCCTTGAAGACTTCAAGCGTTTTATATTCGCTGACCGCTTCGCGCCCCTTCCCTGCCGAGACAATCGCCATCTTTTTGCGATGGCCGGGGTCGCGGCCAATCGGCGCTTCCACGCGACCCGCGGGTGTGGGCGGCTTTCCATCTACCAGTGCAAGGTAGGTCTTTTCCACTTTTCGCAAACGGAATTGCTCCTGCAGCCAGTTATGTGCGCGTTCATTTTTTGCAAGTACGATCAAGCCGGAAGTCTCTTTATCAAGTCGATGCACAAGGCCGGGGCGCTCCTCGCCGCCAATGCCTTCCATATCAGGGTCATAACCCAAAACGGCGTTCACCAGAGTTCCCGAAGCATGTCCTGCGGCAGGATGCACCACCATGCCCGCAGGTTTATTAACAACGATCAAATCGTCATTTTCAAAAATAATATCAAGTGGAATATCCTCGCCCGTTAACCCGCTTGGGACGGGCGGCGGGATGCGCACCTCCACCTCAATTCCATTTTCCAACATCTGACCTGATTTTTTGGCAGGCGTTCCGCTTACCAAAACAAACCCATCGTCGATCAATCCCTGCAAACGCGCCCGTGAAAACTCAGGCAGGCAGGTGACAAGGAACTTATCCAGACGCTCTGATTTTTCCCCGCTGTATTGGTACTTTTCAATACGCTTGATCACGATTGCTCACTACTCACAGAGAATTGATCCTTATCCTCCAAGCCTTGTTCGGATGAATTCTCGCTCAAAACCTGCTCAACTGCTTTTTTCTTCTCTTTCCTTTCCTTGATCCACACACCCAGCAGCAGAACGACCACACCAATCGTAATGGACGAATCAGCCACATTGAAAACAGGGAATGTACCAACGGAAATAAAATCGGTCACCTTGCCCATGATCAGGCGGTCAACCAAATTCCCAGCCGCACCTGCGAGTTGTAAGCCCATCGCCAGTTTCAATGACCAGTCTTCGTTTTCAACTCGCGGATAGTAATAAACGATGGCGCCGATCACAATGAATGCCAGAACTGTAAAAATCAAATTTCCATTCTGGAACATTCCAAATGCCGCGCCGCTGTTATACCAATGCACGATGCGGGCGTAAGGACTGAGCCACAACAACCCATCGGGCAGCCATGTTCCGCCAAAATCAATATTCTCGCGCACCAGCCACTTTGTCCACTGATCGAGCGCTACCACTGCACCTGCCACGCCCAATAAGATCGAATAATCTCTTACTTTAGAATTCAATTTACACCTCAATTTTCGAATAGTTCATTTATTGTAACTCATGCAACCCGGGGCCGGCCTCTCGCCCTATACAAATACCCTTGGCACACGCGCGCTGATATTTGTCATCACCTCATATTCATTCGTGCCTGCCCAATCAGCGAGATCTTCGGCAGAAATCCCCCCGCCAAACAAAATCACCTCATCCCCCACCTTCACATCGTCATCGCCAACATTCACCATAAATTGATCCATGCAGATGCGCCCCACTTGCGGATACGATTTTCCGTTGATGATGACCTGTGCTCGATTCGTCATGCGGCGGAAATATCCATCGGCATAGCCGCACGGGATGGTGACGATGCGGGTTCGCGCCTCAGCCTGCCACAACGACCCGTAACTGACGGCACGCCCAGGCAATGTGACCTTGCTATAAGCAACTTTCGATTTCCACTTCAGCGCTGGCTGCACATCAATCTTTTTTTCAATATCGCGCCCGGGATAGACGCCATAAAATAAAACGCCGGGGCGCACCATGTCAAAATGGGCTTCGGGCAGATTCAAAATCCCGCCCGAATTACAGACATGGCGGATCGGCATGGGCAGACTGTTCTTTTCGTAGAAACGCAAGACTTCCTGAAAACGTTCAAGTTGTAATGCAGCTGATGTCATCACGAGAGGGAGAGCTTCCGTCGAAGCAATCCCCAATTCAGCAGTAGATTGCTTCGGGTCTGCTTCTCTTCGTAATGACCATACTTCGGAATTTGCAAGGTGAGTATACACACCATCTACATCCAAGTGACTATACGCAATGGATTTCTGAATGAATTCTTCGGCTTCATATTCGTGAACACCCACCCGCTCCATGCCTGTGTCAATTTTCAAGTGGACTTTGAGCTGCTTACGGATGGACTCAGCCAATTGTTCAGCAGCAGTTAACAGTTCCAGGGATGAAGCGGTGAGAGTTAAGTCGTGTTCAAAAAATAATGGCAGCTGTTCGACCAATGTTCCCCCAGCAACCAGGATCGGTTTCATGATGCCGAGTTCGCGCAATTGAATCGCTTCCTCCACAAGCGCGACTCCGAAGTAATCCACATATGGTTCGATAAACGGAGCGACGCCCTCCACGCCATGACCATATGCATTGGCTTTGACCATCGGCATGACCTTCGCAGGCGCAACATGCGCGCGGATGTTTTCAAGATTTTGTTTTAGTTGATTGAGATCGACTTCAAGATATGTAGGACGCATAATTTATTTGTGAAGGGGGTTTGCCCACCAGTGATATTCGACATCCGGTTCAGATTCAGGCTCAGGACTGACGCCAAATTTTTCCAGGGCAAAACCGTTCTTTTCGAAGAATGAACGCGCCATCTTATTAGCGACATGGGTATACAGCCACATATGCTTTGGTAATAGTTCGCGCGCCTTCATAAGCAATGCCTGCCCAATACCCTGACGATGATAGGCAGGGTCAACATACAGGCGATCTATGAATTCGCCTTGAATGGCCAGAAAACCCAGCGGGGTACCGCCCCGTTCATAGACCCAAATTTGATCTTCAACCACGACGGCTTTCAGAAAATACTCACGCGCCTCCTCGAGCTTATGTCCCATGCGCGCCATGAGTTTAGGCATGGCCGCCGTTTCTGCCTCAAACCACAGACGGGTAATATCTTCAAAATCTTCAGGTTTATATAACCGAATAATAGATTGCATAATATGAGTATACCCGACTCATGAAAAAATCCCTGAAAAACAGATAAGTCCTTCAGGGATTTCGATTTGAATTTGTAAACTAATGCCAGGCGCCAAAAATCGCCCCGAAAAGAATGAAATTGACCAGATGGTTGCCAGCTTCAATCGCCCAGATCTTATATCCATGACCCGCGAACAGTTTATTGACCAAATACGTGGGTGCTATGAAACCAAGCCAGAGCATAAAACCGGTCGCTGCACCAGAGCTGAGGGTTGCTCCTCCGGTCATGCTCCCCATGGCAGTGACCATCAGGGACATAAATACAGCCTGAACCAGAGATGCAAGCGCCGTTAACGCATATGTCGTACCCATATTTTCCATGCCGGGTTGTTCACGACCCTTGCCAACAACACTCCACCAAGCGGGGAAAAAAGTTTTTGGGTTATACCAAAGGGAACCGCTAACCATACTGACCACAACACAAGCCACAACAGCCAACCAGTTAATAGAACTAAAATCCATCTCAACCTCCATTTATAAAGTGGATCGGCACGCGCCAATCTATCGTTATATTATAATAGTAGATCTGGTCCAATGAACGTTTTTTTGAAGAGTGCTATTGGAATAAAAAAACTGCCTAAATTATTAGTGCAGTTTCCTACATGAATATTCGATGTGAGCTTCCAAATCAAAAAGCGGAGATTTCTATTTCGCTATTCTGAAATTGAAGATGTTGGTTCCTAACTTCTTTTGCAGCGAGATCCACAAGGGCAAAGCCATCTCCATGCCGCGAGAGTTGGTGATGTCACCCAGGTCGATCACGGATTCCCAACCGAACCAGTCGACCAGAATATTTGTGACTGTTCTCTTGGCCGCGGCGTCATTCCCACAGATAAAAGCATCATGCGGTCCATGCATACGATCTGGATGAACCATTACATCCACATTCATCGTGTTGAGCGCCTTGACCACCAGCAAAAGCGGGTGGGCGCGCTGGATCTGTTCGCCCAGCGAGTCAGTGTTGCACACCGTCAACGTGGGCGAAGGGCCTCGTGAAAAATCAAGCGGATTGGCTACGTCGATCAACACCTTGTTATTAAGATCCAAGGTATGGGCAAATTCCAAAGCTGAGAGTGACCCGCGGCCTGCTGTGCAATTGAACAAGAGTTCGCCAAATGCGGCAACTTCTGTAAATGTGCCATGGGAGGCGTGTTTTCCCCTCACTTTAGCCCACGCCCTGGCATCCTCATTATTAGGCAAGCGAGACCCCATCTTGACATTATGTTCAAGTTCGATCAAACGAGTTCCAATTGTCTGTCCAACAATTCCCGTCCCAAGAATCCCAATATTCATATGCAACTCCTTTTTTTATTTATTATAGTCCTCAACCGTGAAGATAGGTGAAAACAGAACAAGCATTCATATTTTTTTGCGATGTAATCCGGTCCAGCGATTTTTGTGAAGAAACCAAAACCGCAACACCGCTTGCACCTGGCGTGACCACTTGAAAAGCAAAATAAGTTATACCATCCCTGTGCTTCCCCAAATTGCTCCAGATTGGGGGGTGTTTGGCTTTGACAAATCCCTGCGGCCCTGCTATACTCATCACAGTTTGAGTTGACTTTTTACTGTCACAGGGTTGGCAGTTTGTTTGGTAAGGCATTTGTGTTTGAAATCTACACAGGGACCTCGCGCGAGCAAGTCAGCGGAGGTCTTTTTTTATTCAAAGTTGGCGCAAAAGAACGCCTTCTACACAATCATTGACCTTATCCGCCACAGGCGGTTTAAATAAATCTTTTAACCTAAGAGGTATATAAAATTATATGAGCAAGAAAAACAAGTTAAGAATTATCCCGCTCGGGGGGCTCGGCGAAGTGGGAAAGAACATGCTGGCCTACGAATTCGCAGGCGACATCATTGTAGTGGACGCCGGCATTATGTTTCCCAAGAACGACATGCTCGGTGTGGATTACATCATCCCAGACTACGAGTATCTAAAGAAAAGATCCAAACGAGTATTGGGGATTTTCATCACGCATGGACACGAAGACCATATCGGTGCGATCCAGCATATTATCGCGGATATTCCCGCGCCCATCTATGCCACGCCGCTCACGCGCGGGTTGATCGAAGGCAAGCTGCTGCGAAATAATTCGCAGCACAAAGCCCAGATCAAAACCATCCAGGCGGGTGAATCGAACAAGGTTGGCCCTTTCACGATCGAGTATTTCCATGTGAGCCACTCGATACCCGATGCAGTCGGACTTGGCATTACCACACCTGCGGGTCTGGTCGTTCATATGAGCGATTTCAAGTTTGACCACACACCCGTGGATGGCTGGCCGACTGATTTTGCAAAACTGGCAGAGTTCGCCACTCGCGGCGTAGACCTGCTTCTTTCCGATTCAACCAACGCAGAACGCCCTGGTTGGACTCCCTCCGAATCTGTGATCGGTCCTGCGTTCGATAAGGTTTTCGGTGAAGCCAAAGGGCGTGTGATCGTCGCAACCTTCGCTTCATTAATCTCTCGCGTTCAACAAGTGGCGGATGCCGCCGCCAAACACGGCCGCAAAATGGCATTCGCGGGTCCCAGCATGGTGGACAACGTCAAAATCGCGCGCAAAATGGAATATCTGGATATTCCAGATGAAATGATCGTGCCAATTGACCAGGCGCTGCAAATGCAGGACCATAAAGTAGTCTTGATGTGTACAGGCTCACAAGGTGAACCTTCATCCATCGTTGGGCGTTTGTCCGCTGGCACCAACCGTCAGTTTGACCTCAAGCCCAATGATACGGTTGTGCTTTCGTCACACCCCATTCCGGGTAACGAAGAGTCCATCAGCAAGACCATCAATCGGCTCCTGCGCCGCGGCGCCAAAGTGGTCGATGACAGCGTTGCCCCCATCCATGTATCCGGGCATGCCGCGCAGGAAGAGCAAAAACTGCTCATCAACCTGGTACGCCCGAAAAATTTCATACCCATTCACGGCGAATTACGCATGTTAAAACGCCACGCTGAGCTTGCAAGACAGGTGGGCCTTGATGAAAAAAATACCCTCGTGGTTGAGAACGGACAGGTCGTTGAACTGATTGGCAACAAGATTCAGCTGGGCGAACGGATTCCAGGCGATTATGTGTTTGTCACCGGCGAATCCATCGGCGATATCGATCACGATGTGATGCGCGAACGCAGTCAACTTGCACGCAACGGCATTCTATTAATTGACATCAGTGTCGATAAATTAACGGGCCGCCTGCTGCATCATCCCGAAATTATCACCCGCGGTTTTGTCTCACCGGAAGATGCGGAAAAACTTCTGCCCGAAGTTCAAAAACGTGTCATGAATATAGTCCATGATGGCAAACTGGATGATGAAAAAGACATCGTCAATGCGGTAAAAAGTTACCTGCACCAGGAAACGAAACGCAGGCCAATGGTCTTCGTGACATTGAGCAAATCCTAAATAAAATGACCGCCTCACGAAACATGTGAGGCGGTCATTTTATTTTCCGTGCAATTTGCCGATCCACCCTCCCCATCGGGTAATCATCCAACTCGCTTATTTTCACCCATTTCAAATTCTTATTTTTGGGGATCAATACAGACGTACAACGAAACGCATGGACCGTCACTTTGAAATGAGTGTACGCATGCTGAACAATTCCCAGCGCTTCATTCTTCCTGACCTTTATCCTGCATGCGGCGTTAAGGACTTTTACCAGCTCTTTGGCGGGGTCGCCTTTATCCCCGGCTTTAGGAACGACTCGCCCGTTTGGGAATTCCCACATCCCCCCCAGCAGTCCGTCCGCAGGGCGTTGACTTATCAGCACGCGCCCTCGTTCAATGATCACCCCCGCCGCATGAATATAGTGTGGAACCTGCTTCCTCAGCTTCAGTACCGGCCGTAGCTCCTCTGTTCCATTTTCATGAGCCTTGCAGAACACTAATAATGGGCACAGCAGACACTTTGGATTCTTTGGCAAGCAGATCGTCGCGCCCAAATCCATAAGCGCCTGGTTGTAATCACCCGCTTTTCCTTCGGGTAAATTTTGTGCGGCATATTCCCACAATATTTTCTCGCCTGCTGGAGAATCCGCATACTCTGCTACATCATATAAACGGGAAAACACACGGCGCAGATTGCCGTCGAGAGTCGGCACATCCATCTTGAAGGCAATGGATGCGATTGCCCCAACCGTATAGCGGCCAATCCCCGGCAGGCTTCTCAAATCTGTCAGATCACGAGGCAGCTGTCCGTTAAATTTTGAGGCGATGATCCTAGCCGCTTTATATAAGTTTCGAGCGCGGCTGTAATAGCCAAGCCCCTCCCAGGCGTTTAGCACTTCCTGCTCGGAAGCTTTCGCCAATGCTTTTACATCAGGGAACAACTTCATCCATTTTTCAAAATATGGAATGACCGTTTCCACCCGCGTTTGCTGAAGCATGATCTCGGAAACCCAGACCGCATACGGGTCGGGATGTTCGCGCCAGGGCATGGCACGTCCATGTTTACGATACCAATTAAGCAGGGCTGAGGAGAACCCCATTTATTGACAGGCCTGCGAAAGCGGCGCGCTTTGAAAGGATTTATCTCCAAAATCGATCACGCGCACATCCAGAGTATCGTCAATTTTACAGGCCAGCAGGACCGCATCCGCGCCTTGTGGAAAATCCAGCAGGGTTCTTGTCGCAAAGATCAGGTTATGGAAACCGTCATTTACCAGGGTAAAGCCAATCCGCGCAAAATCCCTTTCTGCATACGCAGGCCAGGGATGCGCCGAAGCAAGCCCTTCATTGCGGCGGTACATACGCGGATACAATACACGTCCTTCCAAAATAACACTGTCAGGCTGCAAAAGAAAGGATTGAATTTCCGCCCGATCAAATCCATTTGATTCCAGTTTTGCGATCAAGTCACTCTGCGAAGAGGTATAGCGAGGCTGGGCAAATCCCTTGGCAAGCCAGGGCAGCGCGCCCATAAAGACAAATGCCGAAAGGATAAGCACATATTTAAGTTGGAATTTCTTCGGCATTATCGAAGTAAATGTTTGAATCCGTTCATCTTCCGTTTCCAAAGGATTTAGTTTTGCGCCAAATAACAGCGCGAATCCACCCAATATCTCAACTACGCCAATGGCAAAATAAAAATAGATCACCCAATCCACGGGCAGGTTGTAACGCCAGCTGGAGAAGCGTGCAATGCCATTCGCAAGCGCATATCCCAGGTTGAAAGCCAGCGGCAGGAGCCCAATCCACCCCATCCGCTGCCATACTGTACCAAGCCCAACAGCCAGAATTCCAAGATAAATGATGACCAGCACAAGGTTATACCATTCAAGCGAGCCATCCCAATTCATCCAATACAGGTTAACAGGAGCAAGCAAACCGTCAAATTCCTTTATCAGGGGCAGCGCAAGCAAACCGCCAATCTCCGTATTCAAAAAGTGAGCCGTAATAAATTTGGCTACATAAGCTGGATTCTCAAGTGTAAAGGAAATGATGCGTTGACCTGCGCTTTCCTTTTCAGGATCGAACTGACTGAGGTCCAAATTCCCTGAAAAGGAATATTGGCTGTACATAATCGCCGTCTGTCTGGGGTCGTCAAATGAAAAATGGCCTGCGACTGTGTAATTATGCGCCAACCACGGCAAAACAGTGAGCGTCATCATCAAGGCAAAGGCAGCGCCGGCCATGATCCATTCTTTGGTTTTACGTTGATAGACAAACCAGGCCAGGATAAACAGGACCGGCAAGGTAAGCAATGATTGGGTACGGAACAGCAGCAACAGACCAAAGGCCCCGCCCGCCACAAATGTGGATTTGAAATCGCGTCTCTCCAGCCACCAGATGGCAACCAGGCACATCAGAGCAATAGCCATGGCTGTGGGGAAATCAGTGGTAAATATTTTTGAATTTACCACACGGGTATTGGATGAGATCCACAATCCCACCAATTCACGAAATATGGCGAACAAGGCGACCGTCACACCGGCGGCAGGGGTATGTAACTTCTTGGCAAGAAAATATAAGGCTACCGGGAAAAAAGCCAGTACGAGAGTTTGTGCGGAAATCATGGCGGAATAATTCTGCCCAAAGAGCAAGTGCAGCAAAGCCAGAAAGACTACATACAACGGTCTTGGCGGAATGCCCCCCAAATAGCCTGTGCCGATAAGCAGGCTTTGAGAAAGATAATCGTAGAAACCCGCATCCGAATATGGAAATGGAATATTCGCGGGCGGTGAAATGGGGGCATAAAAACTGCCTGTCAGAACATCAACAGGGACGCCAAGCCAAAGGACAGAAGCGGTTATGTAAATCGCGAGGGGAATTATGAAATTCGTAAATCGTAATTTGTCTCCGCGACTTTTCTCAGGGCGGGAATCCGTGATTCGGGATGTGTAAAGCAAGGTTGCGAAGCCAACTAGGATGGCCAGCATAAACTGCCAGCCTTGTATGGCAACGCCGGGCTCGCCCCAATAGCCAGTGTCCGCTGTGACGCCGATCTTCGTTGCGGCAACGAAGAGAAGCACAACAAAAAGAGGGCAGGAGGCAAAAAGCGCGGAAATGTAAACTGGTTTACGCTTAAACAACTCCTGTATATTGAAACCATTTCTTACGAGCAGCAGGAATAATACAGCCTGAATTCCAATTACAGAAAAATACCATAACAAGGGACTCAACCGTTCATAATATGGCAGGAGTCCCTCGGGGTTGAGATAACGCAGAAGGAACAGGGACAGGCCTGAGGTCAGGAAAAGAAGCGTGGATGAAAGTATATAAGGCGTGCGGGCCAGGACGTCAAATTTGGAAGGATCGCGACGGGCGATGAATCCCAAATAAATACCCGCAAAAAAGAAGGCGAGCAAAACTGCGATCAATGCCATACGCGCAGGTGAAAGTCCGTTTTCGGATGGAATCAACAACAGCGAAATAATGGCAATAAGAGACTCAAAAGCCGCGGCAAAGAAATACCACGGCCAGAGTTTTGAGAATTTTTTTGAGGTTGGTTTAGAACTGGAAGCCGCCACGGACAGGCACAACCTTGTATGAATAATTTTTTACATAGCCGAACAGACGTTCCTGCAGGAGCACCCAATCCGCCGAAGCAAGGATGCGGCGCGCCTGGGGAACATCGGTGGCAAGCAAGCCGACCTGAATTTGCGGGTATGACCCATAAATGGTCGCCCATGCTTCGGCAGGCTGCAAACCAAGCCTCTGTACGCCGGGCACAAATTCGCCGATGATGAATTCAAAATATTCCTGATCATGTTCAGCGGCGATATCCCAGGTCATGATAACTTTAACTGGCATGTTATACCCTGCGGGCGTTATCCTTTTTGATAGTCCAATACGACCACTTTTGTTTCGTCAGGCAAACTCGAACGGGTTACTTTTAATGAAGGCAGTGATTCGATCTTGCCAAGGCCCATTTCCTTCAGGAACTTGTTGAGCGAATCGAGATTCACTTTTGTATCGGGCGTGGCATAGTGCATGGGAATGACGATATTCGGTTCCAGCAGGCTGACCACCTCCGCGGCTTTGGCGGCGTTAAGACCGCTTCCGCCTCCCACCGGGACCAGAAGCACGTTGACCGTTCCTAGGGCTTCCACTTCGTTTTGAGGAGGAACCTCCTGCATGTCGCCCAGATGGGCCACGGTGATGCCGTCATAATCAAACACATAAAGTATATTGCGAATATTGTCCTTGTTCTTCCTGCCAGCACCCGCGGTTTGAACGGCTGTGATAAACACGCCCCCAATCTCAAATTCGCCCGCGCCCGTCAGGACATGGGTTACGCCTTTTACTGCGTCACTATAGCTGTGGCCGGATGCTTCATGACTGACTGTGACAATCTCAGCCTTGAGTTTTAGCGCATCATACCCGACTGTCTTATGATCAAACGGATCCGTCACCACTGTTGCGAAATTTCGCTCTGTGAGACGGTAACAGGAATGTCCGTACCAGGTAATTTCCATATATGTAGTGCCTCCGAAGGGGATATTATACCTGATGAGCCAAACTCGTACATTCGGGATAAGAGCTCCTACGCACACCTCGATTGAGAATGTCAGGATTTACATCCAGCCGTATAATAGGCAATCTCAATCTGAGGATTCAAATGCCAAAAACAAAACTACTTCCCTATCTCGAAGTCACCTTCGCCGTCGTTGTTTGGGGCGGGACGTTTATCGCCACAAAAATCGCTTTACGCGAGGTATCCCCTGCCACGATCGTCTGGCTGCGCTTCGCGATGGGAACGGTCATTCTTGGCGCGGTGGTAATTGCCCGCAAGCAATTTGCCCTGCCTGAAAAACGCGAATGGCTTTATCTGGCCATGCTTGGTTTCATCGGTGTGACGTTTCATCAATGGCTGCAGGCGACAGGGTTGCAAACTGCAAAAGCCACCACCACTGCCTGGATCGTCGCAACCACGCCAGTATTCATCGCCATTCTCGGCTGGCTGGTATTGAAGGAAAAACTCAACGGCATACAAAGCGGCGGGGTTGTGCTGGCGGCATTGGGCGTTTTGTTGATCGTGAGCAAAGGGAACTTCTCCGCGCTATTCGCGGGCAAGGAAGGGACCGTCGGCGACCTGCTCATCTTCATCAGCGCGCTCAATTGGGCGGTGTATACCATCCTCTCAAGACGCGAGCTGGCGCGTCATCCCGCGGCACGCATGATGTTTTTTGTCATGCTGCTCGGCTGGCTCTTTACAAATATCTGGATCTTCGGTTTCGGGCCTGGTATAAGCGAAATAAAGAATCTCACAACCTCGGGCTGGAACGCAGTCCTCGTCCTTGGCATTTTCGGCTCGGGACTGGCATACATCGCATTCTACGATGCGCTTCAAGCCATCCCTGCTTCGCAACTCGGTGCATTCTTCAATATCGAGCCTTTGGTCACTGCCCTCCTGGCAGCCTTCATGATCAACGAGGCAATCACCGCCATTTCATTGATCGGCGGTGCGATCATTATCTTTGGCGTATGGCTTGTGAATCGAAAAGGAAAATAGAAGAATGATGAAGGCACGCGCCACGCAAAACGCAAGTGTTGAAAAAAACCGGAATGGCTGGCTTCTTCGGATTCCAGAAGGGGATGCCCTTCGCTATCGCTTTGCCCAGCTGGATGATTATTTCGGACTCTCGAGGAGGAAATTTCCGCATCATTCTTTAAGCCTCAGCCTGCGCGCCAGAGCCTCAAGCAGTTCCCTCCCTGGAACCTGGGGCTTCGGGTTGTGGAATGATCCATTTGGAGTATCGTTTGGGTTTGGAGGAAACCGCCGTCAGGTGCCAGCCCTGCCAAATGCGGCTTGGTTTTTCTCGGCGTCGAAGGAAAATTATTTATCTTTCAAAAGTCCTTCGATACCTGCTGGTTTCGATACGGGCGGGAAGAGCGCTCGCCCCACTCAACCAGCGGAAGCTGCTCATGGATTTTTGGCGCAATCGTTTCGCTCGCCGAAATTTCATCCCTTATTAATTCCTGCGGGATTCGCACTCCCCTTTTCAGGTAAAACCACAAGAAAATTGTTAGGCAGAGTAATTGACGAAGATTCAGCCGCCCTCAGCGTGGATGTCACTCAATGGCATGGATACAGGCTGGAGTGGAGTCCGGGGCGCGTGATTTGGTATGTGGATCAGACACTGGCGTTCGAGTCGCCTGTGAGTCCGAATCCGCCGCTGGGTTTGGTCATCTGGATCGATAATCAATTTGCGGCGTTTACGCCTGAGGGAAGATTTTCTTTTGGGGTATTGGAAGGGCCGGTAGCATGGATCGAAGTTGCAGATGTGGAAATACATCCTTTATAAAAGACCCCGTTTTGATCACGGGGTCTTTTATAACAAGTTGGGAATTAATTTTAGAACCAGCCCGGCCAGAACTGCGGCAGGAAGGCCCGCAGAAGAGCATCGATGATGAGACCGAGGATCAGGTAACCGCCGAATTTTCGGTTGTGCTGGAAGGCAAAGCCAGAGAACCAAACGGGCCAGGCGGGCCAGCCTTCGGGAGCCTGGGCGGGTTTGGGCTTGTTCATCACGCCCAGCGCCATAAGTGCTTCCTTATAAGCAAGAAAAACGATCAGCATGGCAGGGGTGAAATAGCGCGGCACAAAAACCAGATATGCGATCACAAGGTAGATCATCACGATGGCAAATTGATTCACGCGACGCGCAAAGGCTTCACCGGCGCGGACAGGGAAAGTACCGACGCCTCTGGCTTCGTCGTCGTCGTGTTTATCAATATGCTTGGCGACGTTGATGCTGGCAACGCTTAATCCAAACGGGATACCCGCGAGCACAACGTTCCAATTCCACCCGCCGGAAAGCACGAAGTACACGCCGGTGATCATGATCGGTCCCCAGATGAGGAAGATCATCAATTCGCCCAGTCCCCAATATTTGAAGGGGTAGGTGTATGCAAGCAATACCACCGCGCCGAATACAAACAAGCCGATGGTGGTGGCTGAAAAGTTTGTATAAATGACGGCATACACACCGGCCGATACCGCAAGCAGGCCGCTGACCATGAACCAACGAATCGAGGTGGCGTTGTCCCAAAATTTTTGAACGAGGGGATGTACGCCGTACTGTGTGCGGAAGTAGTTATCCTTATCCACACCGCGGTTGTAGTCGGTGTAGTCGTTGAGGATATTGTTTGTGCCGTGCGCAATAAACAGGCCCAGGGTAACGACCAGGAATGGGAGCCAGGAAAAATTTCCGTCGCGGGCGGCCAGGATTCCCGCGATGACGCAGGAATAAACCGTGACAAGGGTCACAGCGGAACGGGTGGCGATCAACCATTTGGAAACAAGATCCAATGCCTCCCACTCTTTTTTGTCATCTATCTTGACGAGCTGCCACGAGGCTTTGCGCCACATGGCGAAGTTAATATGCATATACTCTCTCTCTCCTTGAGTAATAATAGAACGGTTTGCATTGCCGTAGTCCGATCCGGCAAAATTATACAATCGTTTTGTGAAACGCAGGACTTTCAGAATTAAACACCAATAAACCCGAAGGGACCGGAACGGAAGAGTTTAATTCAACCCCAGTCTCTTGGCTTCATTCCACAAGGCATCCATTTCATCCAAGGTCATGTCGGACAAATTGCGACCCTGCCCTTTTGCGCCCTTTTCAACATATGCAAAGCGCTTTTTGAATTTTAGGTTTGCCTCTCGCAGGGCGGATTCGGCGTCTACTTTGCGCCAACGGGCGAGATTGACCAGCACAAAGAATAAGTCGCCCAGTTCGGCTGTCACTTCCTCAAGATTCTGCGCTTGTTTGATCTCTTCTATTTCCTCGCGGATTTTATCCAAGACGCCTTCTATTTCGGGCCAGTCAAAACCAACACGCGCGGCGCGGTCTTGATATTCCTGCCCCTGAGTCAACGCGGGTAACGCCGCAGGCACGCCATCCAACAATCCTTTTTCTTCTTTGTCGTCCCCGTTGGCCTTTCGTTCCTTCTCCTTCAACTTCTCCCAATTTTGCAAGACACCTTTCACACCATCCAGCTTCACATCCCCAAATACATGCGGATGACGACGCACGATCTTGTCGTAAATATCTTTGATGACTTCCGTCATTGAAAATTCGTCGATTTCATTTGCAATTTGGGAATTCAATACAATCTGCAAAAGCAGATCGCCAAATTCTTCACACATCCCGGCCGGATCATTTTCGTCCATGGCAGTTAATGTTTCGTAGGCTTCTTCAAGCAAATGCGTTCGCAGGGTTTGGTAAGTCTGCTCCTTGTCCCATGGACAGCCATCCGGTGCGCGCAAATGAGCCACGATCTCGGCGAATGATTCAAACGATGTCCCGGCTCCCAGGGATGGAATATACAGACAGGCATTCACGGAAAAGGCAGCCAGCTCATTGAGAGTTATATCCTTCCGCCTTCCATCTTCCACAACCTGGATAATATGCTCTCGCGGATATACAGCCAGCAATACCTTCCTTACCTGCAAAGCAAGTTGCTGGGAATCGATGCCGAGGATCAATGTATCCACAGCGGGCGGGGTGGGAGGAAAATGCGCGGATGAAAATTCATGCGCTTCGAGCAGACTCAGCTTTGAGGGCGGGTCGAGGCGAAGCGCGTCGAATGTGGAAGTGACGAGGGAGAAATCCATAATTGTCTCCTTGCTTAAATACGTAATCCGCAATTTGTAACTCGCAAATTTATTACGGATTACGCATTACGGATTAACCAGATATCCAGTAACGAAAGACTAGCGCTTGGTGTAAGTGGGAGCCTTGCGGGCTTTCTTAAGACCTGGTTTCTTGCGTTCCTTGACGCGGGCGTCGCGGGTGAGCAGGCCCTTCTTGCGTAAAGCGGAAGTCCAGTCCGCGTTGATGAGCTGGAGCGCGCGGGCGATGCCAAGACGCACCGATTCGGTTTGCCCGGTCGTGCCACCTCCGTTAACGAGTACGCTCACGTCGTATTTCGTCGCTTCCTGACCCACTGCGCCGAATGGACGCATGATGTCTTCAAGGTCGCCCATGCGTGTGAAAAATGCCGCGCTGTCTTTTTCATTGATGGTGAACTTGCCGGAGCCGGTCATCAAGCGCACACGGGCGGTGCTTTCCTTGCGACGGCCAATGCCTTCATAATATTGAACCATATTCACTTACCTCTTTATTCCGAAACTTTCGGGGTTTGTACCTGGTGTGGATGATCGGGACCAGCGTAAATCTTCAAGCGTTTGAGCACAGCGCGTCCCATGCGGTTGTGCGGGAGCATGCCCCATACCGCGTCGCGCAAAGCGCGGTCAGGATGTTGGGCCAATTGGTCTCGCAGGGAAATGCTCTTCAAGCCGCCTGGATAACCGGAGTGACTATAGTAGACCTTGCTTTCCAGTTTACTATGGGTTCTGGTACCGGTCACAGTCACGCGCTCGGTATTAACAACTACTACAAAATCTCCCATCTCCACGCCAGGTGTGAAGGTCGGTTTGTGTTTGCCAAGCAGAATATGCGCGATGCGGGCGGCAAAGCGGCCTAAATTCTGCCCTTCGGCATCCAATACAACCCAGTCGCGCTGGATTTCAGCGGCTTTCGGATAATATGTTTTCTGTTGCACTTTCGTCACTCCGTTTCATAATCTAATCATGTGATCCATACGTTACTTCAACCAGCGTCAGCCCATGTGCGGGAGCCAACCCAGCGAGAAGCTTTCCCTGCTTCGATAAAGCATTTTGGACTTTCTCGACCGAACTTTTTCCCTGAGCAAGCGACACTTGCACAAAAACCAGCCTTCTTACCATGCGATATAAAAACGCATCCGCCTGGACCTCAAACTGCCACTCACCCTGCGGCATTTTTCTCCACTCGGTCTTTGTCACCGTTCGTACCGTCGTCCCTTTTGGGGTTGTCGGAGAACCAAAGGCGGCAAAATCATGTGTGCCGAGGAAGAGGCCTGCGTTCTGTTTGAGGGCATTTCCATCCAAGGATGGCCAGATTCGCCATGCATACCTCTCGCGTAACGGGTCACGGATGGGTTCGCAAAACAACCTGTAACAGTACTTCCGTGAGACTGCATCAAAGCGCGGATGAAAATCCGCCGCGGCTGGGCGCAGGCTTTTTACAGCCAGGTCAGGTGGAAGATCCGCATTGAGCGCTTTGAGCAGTTTTTCTGCCGCGTGCGCCCACTCACAGTCAAATGCGGCCACCTGCCCGGTTGCGTGAACTCCAGTATCCGTTCTGCCAGCCATGATGACTGACTTCCCAGACCATCCAAACTTGCGAAGGGCTTTTTCAAACTCGCCCTGCACTGTGCGGGAGTTCGCCTGCCGCTGACTACCGGTAAAACCGGAGCCATCATAGGCAAGAATCACTTGGTAACGTGCCATATAGCGATTAGCCTTTAGCAATTAGCAATTAGCTGAACGCCAGATGTTTCTTTATTCTTCCACTAACTCAAGGACAACCATTTCGGCGGAGTCGCCGAAGCGGGGGCCAAGTCTCGTCACACGGGTGTAGCCGCCTTTGCGGGTGGCAAAGCGGGGGGCAATTTCATCAAACAGGCGTTTGAGGATCTGGTTGTCGCCCAATTTGGAGACGGCCAGGCGGCGGGCATTGACTTTCTGTTCGGGTGTGCCGCTTTCGCTGTTCTTTGCAAGTGTGATCAAGCGTTCAGCATCACCGCGGATTGCGGCGGCCTTGGCCTTGGTAGTCTGAATTCGTTCGTGCGTAAAGAATTGTTTGATCAGGTTGCGACGCAGAGCAATGCGTGCGCTCTTCGTGCGTCCCAATCGATAACCTGCTACTTGATGTCGCATCTCTTAACTCTCCGAGGATGAATCGTTTTTCATGAAGCCTTTTTCCTTCATTTTGTCGCGAAGTTCATCGAGGCTCTTCTCGCCAAAATTGCGGATGGACATGACCGCGGTCTCGCCTTTTTCAAGCAGGTCGAGCACATCCCCTACCGTGGTGATGCCGGTGCGCTTCAAGGAATTGAAAACGCGCACGGAAAGGTCAAGGGCTTCCACTGGCGTTTCTGCCAGCTCACTGCTCAAACGGCTTCCGGAGGTTTCGCGTTCCACGGCCACAGCCAGCATCTCTTCGTTGATCCCGGCGACATAGCGCAGGTGATCGATCAAAATGCGGGCGGAGGAACTGAGCGCGCGTTCCGGCGAAATTGTTCCGTCTGTCCAGATTTCCAAAATTAATTTATCGTAGTTGGTGCTTTGGCCCACGCGGGCGGACACCACCTCCCAATTGACGCGTTTTACCGGGCTGAAAATCGCATCCACCGGCAGTTCGCCAATGGGCATGTGGCCTGCGCGATCATTGGCTGGAGAATAGCCGCGGCCACGCTCCACTACGAATTCGATATCGTGTTTTGTCTTTGCGCCGTCAACGGTAAAAAGATATGTGTCGGGGTTGACGATCTCGATCTCAGCGGGAGTAATAATATCCGCCGCAGTAACCGTTCCCTCGCCGCGCACTTCAAGCTGCATACGGACGCTATCCACGCCATCCATTTTGATGCGGACCTGTTTTACCTGCAACATAACCTGGATGACATCTTCCCGTACGCCGGGGATGTCGCTGAATTCATGCAGGACATCCGACAAGCGCAAGGAAGTAATCGCGGTTCCCTCCAGAGAGGAGAGCAATACGCGGCGGAGGGCATTGCCCAACGTCACGCCGTAGCCGCCCTCTAGCGGGCTGATTGTGAATTTGCCATAATTTCGAGCTTCTGCTTCGCGCTCGATTTTTGGCATAACCATGTTCGTAATGATACCCGTCACGGTTCACCTGTCCCTTTTGATAAAGCGCGCCGGGCCATAGACCAGCTTACCGGTCCGACCCGAGGCGCAACTGGAGGAATTATCGTCTGGAGTAGTATTCAACGATCAATTGTTCGTCGAGACTTCCGTCAATTTCAGCGCGTTCCGGCATACGAGCCACGGAGCCCGCCATCGATTTAACATCGCGGTTGAGCCAGCTTGGAGCGTTACGTTTTTCTGTGTAAACGTTCAAATCCTTGAAGTAGGTCAACTTGCTGGAACCTTCGCGTACCGCTATGGTATCGCCTTCACCAAGAAGCATGGAGGGGACATCTGTGCGGCGGCCATTTACAATAAAGTGGCCGTGAGATACAAGCAAGCGAGCCTGAGAGCGGCTGGATGCAAAGCCAAGCCGGAAGATCACGTTGTCGAGACGAGACTCAAGGATTTGAAGCAAGTTCAAACCCGTAATACCGCTGCGCGCAATAGCAGTGTCATAATAACGGCGGAACTGGCGTTCCAGCACGCCATAGATGCGGCGGGCCTTCTGCTTGGCGCGCAACTGTCGGGCAAAGTCGGAGGCGCGCCCCGTACCCATGCCTTTCCCGCCGCCGCGTCCTGCAGTGCGGCCATGCTGGCCGGGCGCGAAGCTGCGCTTGTCAAAGGAGCATTTTTGGGTAAAACAACGCTCGCCTTTAAGAAAAAGTTTTTCGCCTTCGCGTCGGCATAATTTACAAACCGGACTTAATGATTTAGCCATATATCAAGAACCTCATCGATTACACGCGTCGCTTTTTAGGCGGACGGCAGCCGTTATGCGGCATCGGCGTAATATCTGAAATGGAACGAACTTTCAATCCCATCGACTGAACAGCGCGAATCGCATTCTCACGACCGGGTCCGGGACCTTTCACAAAAAGGTCCACTTCCTGCAAGCCTAACTGCTGGGCGGCTTTCAAAGCCTGTTCAGCGGCAAGGCGCGCGGCAAATGGCGTGCTTTTGCGCGAGCCTTTGAAGCCTGCGGAACCCGCTGAACCCCAGGCAACCGCGTTGCCTTCGGTATCTGTAACGGTCACAATGGTATTGTTGAAGGAAGCAAAGATATGAACCTGTCCGGAGGACAGGGTACGCTTCCCTTTTTTCGCGCCACTGGCGCGGCGGGTAGAACGAACACTCTGAGCCATGTTTCTTTATTTACCTTTCGGACAGGATTATTTCTTGGCGCCCTTACGACGACCACGACCCGCAACCGTTTTCTTGGTGCCTTTTCTGGTGCGCGCATTTGTCTTCGTGCGCTGGCCATGAACAGGCAGGTTGCGGCGATGGCGCAAGCCACGATAAGAGCCGATTTCGATCAAACGCTTGATGTTCATTTGAACTTCGCGGCGCAGATCACCTTCGAGCTTGAAATTTTTGGAGATAAATTCGCGAATTGCGGAAACTTCCGCTTCGCTTAAATCTTTGATGCGTGTATCAGGGTTAACTTTGGTCTGAGCCAAAATTTTCTGAGCGCGCGTTGGTCCGATACCAAAAAGGTAGGTCAGTCCAACTTCAACCCGCTTATTGCGGGGCAGGTCAACACCTTCAATTCTCGCCATAGGTCACCACACTACCCCTGTCTTTGTTTATGTTTTGGATTTTCGCAAATGATAAAGATTACTCCCTTGCGCCGAACGATCCGGCACTTGGCACAACGCTTGCGAATGGAGGGCGAAACTTTCATGAAAAACTCCTTGCTTGCGGCTGTCCTTTTGACAGCCAAAGGTCTGATTATACTGTTTGTTTTACAAATCGTCCATACTTTTTCGGTCGTCTGTGAGGTTCACAGGACAGTCAGGACGAGAGGTGCTCCTTCGGTGACGGCCACCGTATGTTCAAAATGCGCCGTCAAAGACCCATCAGCAGAGACAACCGTCCATTGGTCGGGCAGGACGCGAGTTTCATGCGTCCCGATAAGCACCATTGGCTCCAAGGCGATGGTTACGCCCGGGCGAAGAAAAATGCCGCTACCCGCCACGCCGATATTTGGCACTTGCGGGCCTTCGTGCATTTCCTTCCCGACGCCATGCCCCGTATATTCACGGGTTACCTGAAGACTATTGCTTTCCACATAATTCTGTATCGCCGCCGAAACATCACCTGTGCGTTTGCCTTTGCGCATATTTTCAATTCCAGCAAACAAAGCGCCTTCGGTAACTTGGAGCAGTTTCGCAGCTTCGGGAGAGATCTCCCCTACTCCGGCAGTGAAAGCGGAGTCTGCCACGAAACCTTCAAAGATGGTGCCGCAGTCTATTGAAACAATATCCCCTTCCTTCAACTTGCGTTTCGGGTGAGGGACACCATGCACCATCTCGTCATTGATACAGACCGTGATGGATGCAGGAAACGGCGGGCGGCCATACCCTTTGAATGGCGATACACAGCCGTATGACTTCAGCACTTCCTCAGCAGCCGCGTTGAGGTCCGCTGTTGTCACACCTGATTGTAAACGTTCTCTTACCGTAGCCAGAACGGTTGCGTTGATGCGCCCTGCTTCCCGCATGATCTTAAGCTGCGCAGGCGTTTTAATATTGATCTGCCGTTCCTGACTCATTCAAACCTACTTTTCAACAGAGCAATTTGCGACTCTGCATACTCACAATTAATTTATTTATTCAAGGCCGAGAGCAGTTCCTCGGTCACCTGCTCCACGGTTTGTGTTCCATCAATCTCGAACAATTTACCGTCTTTGCGATAATACTCAACCAGAGGCATGGTCTGTTCGAGATAAACATGAATCCGTTTTTTAACCATTTCAACCTTATCATCATCACGCTGATATAGTTCCGAGCCATCAATATCGCAGACACCGGTCATTTTTGGCGGATTGAATATCTGATGGTAAATATGGCCTTGCTCGCGACAGGTCCAGCGTCCGCCTATACGATTAACCAGGACCGACTCGGCTGCAGTGATATAAGGAACTGCTTTTACTTCATCGCCAAAATCAGCAAGTGTCTTCTTAAGTGCATCAGCTTGGGCCGGGGTGCGGGGAAATCCATCCAGAATTGCACCAGCTTTACAGTCCGGACGGGAGATGCGGTCACGGATCATCTTTATGGTCACATCATCCGGTACCAGTTCGCCTTTATCCATGAAGGAGTTGGCCAGCCTGCCAAGCTCTGTTTGATTTTTAAGGTTCTCGCGGAAAAGGTCTCCTGAAGAGATGTGTGCGAGTTTTGTTTTTTCAGCCAAAATCTTGGCCTGGGTTCCTTTACCAACACCGGGGGGACCGAGCAGGACGATAAAGGTCGACATTATGATTCCTTATCGCACCAGCAATGAGTCTTGATAGCCATGCAGCTTGAGCTCGGCATCGATGTTTTGGAAAGTATCCCGCACCACACCGACCACGATGAGCAAACCGGATGACGAAACAAGGAAAATACCGGTCTGCGAACTGGCAGCACCGAGGTTGAAAAGCTTCAATAACAAGCCGAGTAAAAACGGCATGATCGCAACAATGCCCAGGAACACTGCGCCCACCAGGGTAATACGCCTCTGGACTGTGCTCAAATATTTTTGTGTTGGAGCACCGGTGTGTACACCCGGCACGGTTGCGCCAACTTTCTTCAGGTTATCGCCATAATTCTGCTGATCGAACAATACCGAGGTGTAGAAGAACGTGAAGATAACCACCATGAAGAAGTAGACCGTCCAGTAGCCCCAGTTACTCGTACCAGTGGCGCCGAAGAAATTCTGCATCCCAACAAAGAAATCGGCGATGGCTTTATTTGCGCTTTGCGTAAAATAGCTGGCGACGATGGTTGGAAATTGTAGAATGGCGCTTGCAAAAATCAATGGGATCATGCCAGAAAGGTTGACCATCAATGGCAGGGTACCTTTGACCGGCATGGACATACGGCTGCCCATGCGCCGTCCAGGGTACATGACCGGCACATTGCGGCGTCCCTGTTGAACAAAGACGATGGCGAATACTGTCAGCACAATGATCACAATGGTGGAAATGAGCATGAACCAGCGCGTCTCTTGATCCGCCAGCAGCGAGGCCAGGTTTGAAGGCATTTGCGAAACGATACCCGCAAAGATGACCAGGGAAAGCCCCTGTCCGCGAATTCCATATTCTGAAATCAGTTCACCTAACCAGATGGCGAACATGGTACCGGCTGTCATTGCGATCAGGACCGTCAATGATTGCAGCCATGATTGCGCTGAGAAGGAAAAAGGCAGGATGGCCTGTCCGATGGCTTGAATTGACAGGGAGTTGAAAATATTGATCTGGCCGATCGCAGAGAGCGCAGCCATCGGCACGGCAAGATAGTACGTCCATTTTTCCTGCCAGCGGCGGCCTTCACGAGGATCCTCCTGCATTTTGCGCTGCAAGGAAGGGATGATTGGAATTAACAATTGTAGAATGATCTGGGCTGTGATGTAGGGATAAACACCCATTGATAACAATGAAAAATTTGAAACCGTGCCGCCTGAAAGCAAATCAAGGAAGCCGAGGAAATTTCCCTGACCCATAGATGAGCTGCGGAATGCAGCTAGTATCTCAAAGTTCACACCGGGGGCGGGTACATTCGCCGCAAGCCTATAAAGCGCCAGGATTGCGAAAGTGACGATCAGTTTTCGGCGAATATCTTCCGATTTCCAGAGGTAACGCCAGCCTGAAAAGGTATTCTTCATGCAAAGTATCCTTTAATACGGATTAGGCAATCAACTCAACAGTGCCGCCAGCCTTTTCGATCTTGGCTTTGGCGCCAGCGCTGACGCGATGTACGCGAATCTTGAGGGCAATTGCCATCTCGCCCCGACCAAGAATAACAATGGGGTTGCGTGTATCGCGCAAGAGATGTGCTTTTTCAAGGGTTTCCAGAGTGACTTCCTCATTGGCCTTGAAGGCCTGTGAAAGTTGATCGAGGTTCACCTCGTTATAGAAAACCTGGTTGGGCGGGGTGAAGCCTTCACCACGGATAAACGGCAGACGGCGGAAGAACGGCAGGTTGCCCCCCTGGCGATAAGCGTGACCGCCTTCACCGGAGCGTGAGCCCTGTCCCTTGGTGCCGCGACCAGCAGTCTTACCCTGCCCCGCTGAGATACCGCGTCCCACCCGCTTCTTATTCTTTTTAGACCCAACATTGGGTACAAGATCGTGTAGTTTCATATCTGGTTACCTACTCTTCGATCTTGAGCAAATGGATGATCTTATTCACCATACCGCGCAATGCGGGGGTATCCTTATGCTCAACAGTTTGATGTAAACGACGCAGACCCAGCGCCTTGACTGTGGCTTTTTGATCCTTGGGAAAACCAATATCACTCTTAATCCAGGTCACCCGTAATGTCTTGCCGGAAGAAGTTTCCTTGTTAGGCATGCTGCTTCCTCCGTTCCCAAAATGGCATTAGATCTTCGACACGCTTGCCGCGACGGGCTGCTTCAAGGGCGGGTGAGCGCAAACCATCCAGGGCATCGAAAGTGGCCATGACCACGTTCAGAACATTCGCGCTTCCCATGGATTTGGTGAGGATATCGCGCACGCCAGCCAATTCCAACACAGCGCGTACGCCGCCTGCGGCAATAACTCCGGTACCAGCTGAAGCGGGTTTGAGGAATACTCGCGCCCCAGCCACTTTACCCAATGATTCATGAGGGATGGTGGTGCCAGAGACATTTACCAGGCGCAGATCCTTGCGAGCGCGCTCAGAAGCCTTACGCATCGCATCCGGAACTGCGTTCGCCTTGCCGACGCCCATACCAACGGTGCCTTTCTTATCGCCGACAACAACGGTCACGCGAAAGCGAAAGCGACGCCCACCCTTGACGACTTTCGCAACGCGGGCGATTTCAATCACGCGTTCTTCAAAGGCGTCCTGAGTTTCATACTGTTGTTTTTCAGTAAATTTATTTTCTGCCATATCTTTCTCCATGTAGCAACAAACCCAAGTCCGTTGCAGAACACTTTAGAATTGCAGGCCGCCTTCGCGCGCACCATCGGCCAAAGCCTTGATGCGCCCGACATAACGAAAGCCACCACGGTCAAACACAACGGAAGATATTCCCTTGGAGATGGCACGTTCAGCAACTGCCTTTCCAATGACTTTCGCCTGTTCTGTTTTCTTCAAACCCTTCATTTTTTCACGCAGTTCTTTATCGATCGTGGAGGCTGAGATCAGGGTGTTTCCCTGAACATCATCAACGATCTGGGCATATATGCCGGTGAGACTCTTGAATACATTCAAACGAGGACGACTCGGCGTGCCAGAAACATGCTTGCGAACGCGGACATGACGGCGCTCACGAGCGAGGGATCGACTCTTATTAGCCATGGATTACTTGGCTCCTTTCCCGGCTTTGCCAGCTTTGCGGCGAACCCGCTCGCCAAGATAACGCAATCCCTTGCCATGATATGGTTCCGGCGGGCGCACCTTGCGAACATTCGCGGCCACCTGGCCGACCAGTTCTTTATCGAAGCCCAGCACCTTGATCTGGCGGGTCTTCGCATCCGTTTCAAATGACACGCCCTCTGGAGGATCCATCTTAACCGGGTGTGAATAACCAACAAACAGGGCAAGTTTCTTTCCTTCCATTTCAGCGCGATATCCTACGCCTTCCACTTCCAGGATAACTTCAAAACCCTTATTAACGCCATGAACCATATTCGCGAGCACGGCGCGTGTAGTGCCATGCAGGGCGCGTTCCGCAGGATCTTCTGAATTGCGGGTGATGTTCAACTGGTTATTCTCCATTTTGATACCGATCAAACTGGAAAATTCCCGTTGCAATTCGCCTTTCGGACCCTTGATACGAACGTTGGAACCCTTCAGTTCCACTTGCACGCCACTGGGAATATCTACAGGTAAACGACCAATGCGAGACACAATAAACCTCCTACCACACCTTGCAGATGATCTCGCCGCCCACGCCCAACTGTCGAGCGCGTACGCCGGTCATAACACCCTTGGGGGTTGAAAGAATGGCAACGCCAATTCCAGAAAGCACCCATGGGATGTCCGTCTTCTTGGTGTAGATGCGGCGGCCTGGTCTGCTGACGCGTTCCAAACCAGAGAGCACTGCGCGTCGCTGGCGGCGTTCGCCAACATACTTTATCTTCACACGCAGAACCTTTTGAACCTCGTGTTCACCATCCACCACTTCGAAACCTTCGAGAAAGCCTTCATCTTTTAAGATTTTGGCGATCTCTACTTTAATCTTTGAGTTGGGCATTGCAACCTGGGCATGGCCTGCCAGCACAGCATTGCGAATGCGAGTCAACATATCAGCGATCGGATCAGTAAATGACATGATTTACCTCCACCTGGGGCTACCAGGACGCCTTTACGACGCCAGGAATTTTGCCCGTCAACGCCAGTTCACGGAAGCAAATGCGGCACAAACCAAAGCGACGAATATAACCACGCGGGCGTCCACAACGCTGACAACGATTACGCACCTGCACAGCATAGCGGCGGCGCAACTCACGATATTGCATACATTTCTTTGCCATAGGTTAAGCTTCCTTCTTGCTACTGAACGGCATTCCGAGCAATTGCAACAATGCGCGAGCCTCATCATCATTATTGGCAGAGGTCACAATGGTGACCTCCATACCGCGCAATTTATCAATTTTGTCATACTCGATTTCAGGAAAAACCAATTGATCCTTAAGACCGAGGGTGTAATTTCCACGACCATCAAAAGCATTCGCCGACACGCCTCTAAAATCACGCACGCGAGGCAGGGCAATATTCAAAAGGCGGTCAAGAAAGGCCCACATGCGTGCACCACGCAGGGTCACTTTGGCGCCTATCAAACGGCCTTCGCGCAATTTAAAGTTCGCGATGCTCTTGCGGGCTTTCGTCTGCACCGGCTTCTGAGTGGTAATCTGCATCAAATCTGCCGTGGCGGCATCGAGAACTTTGGGATTATCCATAGCTTCCCCGAGACCGATGTTCACGACGACCTTTTCCACACGCGGCACCTGCATCACGTTCTTTAAACCGAACGATTTGAACAGGGCCGGGGCCACTTCCTTGTTATAGAGTTCTTGCATTCTGTTCATCTTAATTCGCTCCACGGCCTAGTCAATCGTGGCCTCACAATTCTTGCAAACACGATGAGCGCCATCATCATCCCGTTGAACGCCCACGCGGGTGGGCTCGCTGCATTTCGGGCAAACCAGCATCACATTTGAAATATCCACTGGGCCCTCAAATTGGATGCGACCCGGATTTATATTGCGACCCGCCTGGGTCTGCACCTGCTTTTGATGCTTGACGCGAATATTCACACCCTGCACAACTATGCGGCGGTCATCCAGGATCACATTGATGACCTCGCCTCGCTTGCCTTTATCTTCGAGGCGGCCGCTGATCACTTCCACTGTATCGCCTTTGCGAATCTTAACTTTCATTCTTTGCTCCTACAGCACTTCCGGGGCAAGCGACACGATCTTCATATAGCCCATATCACGCAATTCACGTGCCACGGGCCCAAAGATACGAGTGCCCCTCGGGTTTTCGCCATCAGCATCCAGAATGACCGCGGCGTTATCATCAAAACGAATGTATGAACCGTCCTCACGACGCCATTCCTTCGTGCAGCGCACAATGACGGCTTTTACAACTTCGCTTTTCTTCACAGAACCTTGCGGAGTAGCTGCTTTTACGGTTGCAACTACAACGTCCCCAATGGATCCATATTTGCGGCGGGAACCGCCCAACACCTGGATAACAAGTATTTCACGTGCTCCAGTATTATCGGCAACTTTTAATCGGGATTCCTGCTGAATCATGGTTTATTCTCCTACACCCTGATCTGCAGTCCGCGTCTCACGCTTGATAATGGACTCAACAGCCCAGCGCTTATCACGGGACAGCGGGCGGGATTCCACGATCTGAACATGGTCACCCATCTGACAACCGATCTCATCATGTGCCTTCACCCGCATGCTCGAATAGACCACTTTCTTATAAAGCGGATGGCGGAATTTGCGGATGACCTCCACGACGACCGTCTTGGTCATTTTATTACTGGTGACAACACCAGTCATACGACGACGATTATTCATTAAGCACCTTCCACTGCGGCGCGCTCGGTTTCGCGCAGAATTGTTTCCATTCGAGCTATATCGCGGCGCAAAATTTTCAAGTGGCTGGAGTCGGTCAATTGACCGGTTACCTGCTGAAAGCGCAGTTTCATCATCTCGTCACGCCCATCGATAATCTTTGTGCGGATCTCTTCCGCCGCTAATTTGCGAATCTCTTCGACTTTCATGGCCTTCATAATTATTCTCCTCCTGCGTGGCGGCCAATGACCTTGGTCTTGATGGAGAATTTATACTGGGCGCTCTTCAAAGCAGCAATCGCAATATCCGCAGCCAAACCGCTGACCTCAAACATAATACGGCCTGGTTTGACAACGGCAACGTAGTACTCCACGTTACCCTTGCCGGAACCCATACGGGTCTCTGGTGGTTTGTGAGTGAACGGTTTGGCTGGGAAAATACGGATCCAGATCTTGCCGCGACGCTTCATCCCACGAACGATCGTGCGACGAGCTGCTTCAATTTGACGGGCTGTAACCCAGCCCGGTTCCAACGCCTGCAGACCAAATTCGCCGAAGGCGACTTCCGCACCGCGGAGAGCCTTACCCTTCATGCGACCACGCATCTGCTTGCGCCACTTTACACGTTTCGGCATCAACATATCAAATACCTCATCTCAAAGCGATGTCGCGATTACTCGCTGACATACACGCCTTCTGTCGCTTCAGCTTTTTCTTCAACTTCAGGAGTGACTTCACCTTTATAAATCCAAACCTTGATGCCAATCTGACCGTAGGTGGTTAGGGCCTCGGTTGTGGCGAAATCCAGATTTGCGCGCAGGGTCTGCAAAGGGACACGGCCTTCACGCAACCAAACATCACGGGACATTTCCGCCCCACCTAAACGGCCGCCAACCAAAATCTTGATGCCTTCTGCGCCCTGTTTCATGGCCTGCTGAATGGCGCGCTTCATTGCGCGGCGGTAGGCAATGCGGCGCACCAACTGGTCAGCAATATTCCTGGCGACCAACATCGCATCTATGTCCGGCGAAGAAATTTCCTTAACATCCAATTCGATCTTCTTGCCTACCAATTCTTCAAGGGCATGGCGAATTTTCTTTACACCCTCGCCCTTGCGGCCGATTAAAACGCCGGGTTTGGCGGTGTGAATTGCAATGCGGACCTTACCAGGTGTACGCTCCACGTCTATGCGGGAGATGCCAGCCTTGCCATCCTTGACAGCATCAGGCATTTGCTTGCGCAACACGCGAACCTTTTCATTAGCGGAAGCGCCGCCCTTTGAGAGTTTGCCAACCAACAGATTACGGATGGCAAAATCCTGATGTAATTGCTGGCGATAAGTGCTTCCTTCAGCAAACCAGCGGCCGCCCCAGGGTTGATTAATACCCAGGCGAAAACCAACGGGATGTACTTTACGACCCATAAAATTCTCCTTAAGCTCCGCGCTCGCGCAATATAACAGTTACGTGGGAACTGCGGCGTAATATCGGTTTGAAACGACCACGGGCGCCGAAACGTCTCCACTTGCGCGTGGGGGCTTCGTCAGCTGTGATTTTGACTACGTACAGGTCATCGCGGCTGACGCCAAAGTTTTCTTCAGCATTTGCCACCGCAGAGGCAACCAATTTCTGCACAGGCAATGCGGCGCGCTTGTTCACAAAGCGCAGGATCTCCATCGCTTCGTTGGCACTCTTGCCACGCACCATATCGATTACGGTGCGAACCTTCTGCGCAGAGAGGGAAAGAAAGCGGATTTTTGCTTGAATATCTTGCATCTCTCAATCTCCTACGCGGCTTTCTCGCTGGTTTGATGACCACGGAATGTGCGTGTCGGGGCAAATTCGCCCAAACGATGACCGACCATATTCTCGGTAATGTAGATCGGGACATGGCGGCGTCCATCATGGACCGCGATGGTGTGTCCTACCATCTGGGGAAAAATCACAGAGGCGCGGCTCCAGGTGCGGATAACCTTTTTTTCATTCTTCTGATTCATGGCCTCAATACGTTTGAGCAATTTCGACTCAATGAACGGGCCTTTTTTTAATGATCGTGACATATATGCGTACCTCGTCTAATTCTTAGCGGCTCGTCTTACTACGACGGCGCACGATGTACTGGTCGGTCTTCTTGTTGCGGCGGGTCTTCTTGCCGAGAGTGGGTTTTCCCCACGGGCTCTTAGGACCAGCAAGACCGATTGGCTGGCGACCTTCACCACCACCGTGAGGATGGTCGCGTGGACTCATCGCAGAACCACGAACAGTAGGACGAATGCCCAAGTGGCGTTTGCGACCCGCCTTGCCCAGTTTGATGTTGCCATGGTCAAGATTACCAATCTGACCAATCGTTGCATAGCAGACCTGATGGATGAGGCGAACTTCACCGGAGGGCATACGCACCTGGGCAAAGTCGCCTTCCTTGGCGAGCAATTGTGCCGCACCGCCTGCGGAGCGTACGAGTTGCGCACCCTTGCCCGCTTTCATTTCAATATTGTGGATTAAAGTGCCGACCGGAATATTGCTAATGGGAAGGGCATTGCCGGGCCGAATTTCAGCGTTCGGGCCAGACACAATGGTATCGCCAACCTTCAGTTCCAAAGGGGCAATAATATAGCGTTTCTCACCGTCCACGTAAAATAAAAGCGCAAGGCGGGCAGTGCGATTTGGATCATATTCAACCGCAGCTACTTTGGCAGGGATGCCATGCTTTTCACGTTTGAAATCCACGAGACGAATGAAGCGGCGAGCGCCTCCACCACGATGGCGAACCGTCACACGGCCATGAACATTGCGACCGCCGTAATTCTGTTTGGTAGCCAACAAAGAACGTTCGGGCGTGCTCTTTGTGATTTCTTCAAAGGTGGAACCGGTCATGCCGCGTGTGCCCGGCGTTACCGGTTTATATTTTTTTACTGCCATTATTGCACCCCTTCAAAAATCTCGAGGGGTTTACTGCCCTCGGCCAGGGTCACAATGGCCTTTTTGAACGAAGGACGACGAACCAACATGCGACGGGCACGAGTGCGGCGGCCGCGCTTTGCGGGCGCATTGAGAATATTTACACGGGCCACGGTGACCTCAAACAGGGTTTCAATCGCATCCTTCACCATGGTGCGAGTCGCTTCATCGGCGACAACAAAAACATACTGACTCAGTTTGCCGGATTGATAACTGGATTTCTCGGTTATCAACGGGCGGACGAGGACATTATATAAATTAGTCATGTCTCTCTCCTATCCGAGGTGCGCCACAAGCGCATCAATTGTCTTGAGCGGCAAGACAACCTTGTCAAAACTCAGTATGTCGCGCACATTTAAGTAACTGGCGAGCAATACCTTGGCGCTCTCAATATTATCGGCGGAGCGCATGACAGTGTCGTAATTCAGGTCCTTGGTGGGCATCAACACCAGTACGGTGGAGGTACCAACCAAATTTCCCAATGTCTCAGCCATCAGTCGGGTCTTGGCTTCTTTAATATCGAGTTCATCGACGACCACTATGGAGGCTTCTGCAGCTTTTACTGATAATGCTGACCGCAACGCAGCCAGACGCATCTTCTTGGGCATACGCTGTTCATAACTGCGGGGGTGCGGAGTATGAATACGACCACCACCCACCCACTGCGCCGCACGTGTGGAACCCTGGCGTGCGCGGCCGGTGCCTTTTTGTTTCCACGGCTTTCGGCCGCCACCTGCAACTTCAGAACGTACTTTTGTCTCATGTGTACCGAGACGTGCGTTCGCCATCTGGCGGGTATAAGCCTGATGCATCAGGTCAACATTTACAGGGGCTTCGAATAAATTCGCGGGCAATTCAATCTCGCGAACTTTCTTACCCTTCAAATCAAGAACATCTACTTTCATGGTTAATATGGCTCCCGTTTCCTGCGCGCTTATTGCTTGCGCGATTCCTTGATCATGACGAGACTACCCTTGCCACCGGGAACAGCGCCGTTAATGGCCAGTAGATTCCGTTCCGCATCTACCATAACGATCTTGATATTCTGAGCGGTGACGCGATCCACGCCCATATGGCCCGAACTGCGGGCGCCTTTATAGACGCGGCCTGGTGTAGTACCCGATCCCCGGGAACCAGGCGCACGATTGCGATCAGATGTACCGTGTGTGGCATTCATGCCATGGAAGTGATAGCGTTTTACAACACCGGCAAAGCCCTTGCCTTTGCTGACACCAATCACATCCACACGCTCGCCGACCACAAAAGCATCGCTGACTGTTACTTTGTCACCGACTTTCAACTCGTGATCCTTGGTGCGAAATTCACGCAGGAAACGCATGGGGGGAATCTCATTGGCTTTCAAGTGACCCAGTTGACCGCCAGTCAGGCGTTTGGGATTCGCTTCGCCAAAACCCAGCTGCACCGATGAATATCCTTCCTTCTCGGGCATACGAACCTGGGTAACGTAACATGGCCCAGCTTCGATGAGTGTTACCGGATAGGCAACACCTTGCTCATCGAAGATCTGGGTCATGCCAATCTTCTTTCCAATTAGCCCTTTTAACATAATCAATTTTCTCCTTCAGAGGATATTGACGAGACTGCCAGCCGGGGCGTCGGCCGCATCATCTCCGTGCAGCGCAGTCAGAAGATCTGGTGCGAAGCGGTTGTGTCGGTTCTACAACACAGACCAACTCTTGCGCTGTCTCAAATAATCCGCAAAATATCGCGGTTATTTACCAGCTAAATCTTGATCTCGATATCAACACCCGCGGGCAGGTTCAAACGCATCAACATATCAATGGTCTTCGAATCCGGGTCAATCACATCTATCAAGCGGTTATGGGTGCGAATTTCAAAGTGCTCGTGAGAATCTTTATCAATAAATGCAGAGCGACGTATTGTAAAGCGTTCTTTCTTACTTGGCAAGGGGACGGGACCAACTACATGGGCCCCGGTGCGCTCTGCGGTTTCGACGATTCGCTTTGCAGACTGATCAAGAACGCGATGATCATATGCTTTTAAGCGGATACGAATTCTTTGTTTTGCCATCATATCTCACTTTACTCGATGATCTTGGTAACGACACCCGCACCGACGGTCAGACCGCCTTCACGAATGGCGAACTTCACGCCCTGCTCAAGCGCCACAGGTACGATCAATTCTACCGTCAGGTTTACATTGTCGCCAGGCATGACCATTTCCACACCTTCA
>Ga0172371_10001895_pt1 | contig 33305 bp, 16 predicted proteins | sample Lak12m_FD_114543 | JGI IMG/M metagenome (GOLD analysis project Ga0172371, IMG submission 114543) | Freshwater microbial communities from Kabuno Bay, South-Kivu, Congo - kab_022012_12m | ecosystem: Environmental > Aquatic > Freshwater > Lake | place: Democratic Republic of the Congo: South-Kivu...
CCCGTCAATTCCCGGCCTGCCTTCATTGTGGGAGGATCTATTTGCCAATGCCCCCGAGGAGGATCAGCAGCAGATGCTGAAGATGCTTATCGTGAATCTGCAGGGTGACCGCGAGTACCTTCTGAGCAGAGTGTTGCCAAAATGCAGGGCCGGAGGGCATCCGCTGTACTGGCAGACTCAGTGGACTGATAATTTTATGATAAATCCCGGGCAGCGTTCCCGCTACTACGCAGGTGCCGCACCGCTGGTTGCCGAGCTACAGCGAATTCTCAGCGCCCAAGCGCGTTCCGGCAGCATATCGGAAATCTTGTTTGGAATATGGATGCACGCAGCGAATCCTCAGGACTTGTCAGCTCGCACATTGATGAAGACCCTCGTCGAATCGCCAGCCTACGCAAAGATTTCCCCGGCCTATCAGCGGGGAGCGGCTGATGAAAACCATTTCGGTTATATTGCAAAACCAGCAGCGATTGCTGTAACTGATCCTGAGTTCATAAACCGCGAGCTTCTGGATCTTCCGGAAAATGCTTCCCCGGCCGCAGTAGAAACCGCGTTCAAGGCGGTGATGCTGAAAGCCAGCCAGGCGCCTGCACCGGTTGCGGTATACGGGCTTCAGAAAGTTGCGGCGCTTCCGACACTGAGTGATGAGACTCGCGGGTTGCTTTTGATGCTGTTTAACCAGCTTTCACCTATTGGTGAATATCCAAGGAAACAGGGGTATGAGCAGCTTGCAGTTCGCCTGATTCAGGACATGCAGAGAGAGAAGCAATGGGGCGCAATCGTGCCCTATGCTGCGAGCCTGTGGCGCAGCGCTAATGCTGCAGATGAAAACAGAGTTCCAAAGGTTGCAGACGCTTTGACATCATTTTCCGAGGCTGCGGAAGAGGCGGGACATCATTCGGCTGCAATGTCAATAGCACGTAATGGCCTTAACAGTGGCACTGACGGTTTAAGCCTGAAAGGCATCTATAATCCTCAAGCCTCACAGGCGCGGCGGGCGAGATTGAGCGGAATTGCCGGCAAGGCTGCTTTGGCATTGGGTGCAGTAGAAATCCCGGTTGATGAAACGAATCCTGCCTACGGCATATACAAGTCCAACGCAGAGTTTGTGCAGGGTAATTTGGACTCTGCCTGGTCTCTTTATAAGGCCAATGAAAGTCAGTTGCGGCCTCAAACTACCACTTCAGGCGAGGATGGCAGTCAGCCCGATGTGCAGAGCCAGTCCCTTATTCGCAAGCTTTCGGTTGAGTATTGTTTCTGGCTGATGCGCCGGAATATTGAAGAAGGGCGAAGCGGACCGGCCGAGGTGCTGGTCAAAGAACTGACAATATGGTCCCGTGAGGCGGAGGGGACATTCAGCCTGGAACAGGAGGCTGAACTTAAAATTGCCTATGCTGACCTGGCATTCGTTAAGGGGGCATTGCCTACGGCCCGCGCCTGGTATCGCAAGGTGGCTGATGCCCGTGAATACAAAGACTCGGCCATGTATGTGCGTGCCGCACTGGGGTCGGTGAAGGTAGACAGGGTGTCGAAGAATTTTGGAGCCGCACTGGAGGAACTGGACAAGCTGATACGTGTTACCAATGCATCGACCAGGGCAAGGGTGCACTATGCCCGTGCGGAAGTCCTCATGGACCAGGAGAATTACAAAGACGCACTTGATGAGATTGATGCCGTGCTTCGTGGCGATCCGAACCATGCTGACGCCCTTATTCTCAGAGGCAAGATCCAGTACCAGATGCGCAAGCTTGTTGAGGCCAGCGAGATTGAACTGGGCGTGTCGCAGGAAAACAAGATCATGGTGCCTGGCCAGACTTTAAAGATCAACCTGAATGATCCTACCTTGAGCGTATCCGGTGTGGGCGCCGATATTGAGGTTGAGGTTTGGGCAAAGTCAGGCGACCGCGAACTTATTCTCCTTCACCAGTTTGGCGACAGCAAGGATAAGTTCAGGGCGGAAGTTACGACTGTCCTGGCTGCGCCGGTTTCGGGTGATAAGACCCTGCAGGTCCTGGGCAAAGACGAGATCCGTTTCGGTTATTCGAAAGGCTTCCGCGCCAAGATGAAGGACTTACCCGCAGATCCGAACATTGTAATAGGAATTGCCTCTGACGCTCATCTCTCAATGTCGGCCGGAGCATTTCCTCCGAGGGAAGGGGAGCGGAAGCTTGATATCGAGGAGCTTGGTCTGAGTACTGCACAGCGTGTACTTGGAACACGCGCAGTGAGGCCCGGAAATCCTGTATATATCCGTGTAATTGATCCGGACCAGAGCAAGACGGCTGGGATCGATGAATTGGCAGTTTCCATGCAGACCTCGAGCGGGGACGAAATCAGGCGGCTGTTACTCAAGGAGACCGGCCCCTACACTGGAGAGTTCGAGGCAATTGTGCCTACTGCCGGCGCGCAGGCCATGGCGTTTGCCTCTGAGACTGCGCCGGGTTCAGACCCGAACATGGCGATCAGCTCAAAATCGTATCCCGGCTGGCTGGGCAAGGTGGGAGACAAGGAGACTGCTCGCACCTTTGGCGTGGATCTGAACGACAACGTGGATCTGAGCAAAATGGCGATCAGCTTCACTAAGCCAGGCAATGAATTGACCCGCTTTGTTTTGCAGACCTCAATGAACGGGCGCGAATGGACCACAAGGGCAAGGTATCCGGAGAATACTGCGCCCTGGGACGGGCACCCGCGGGTGAGTTCGTTCCCGACATATCGAGGAGGCCTTGACGTTAGCTCTCCTAAAGGCCGTGAGCTGCCTCCTGACTGGAGCGAGAAGATGGAATTGACCTCTGCGAAGGAGTCATGCAACTACCTCGCTGCAACTGTGCCGAATATTTCAGGCGGCATTCTGCCGATAGTGAATACAGGACATCCGGATTATCCGGGCCTCATACAGTTTCGTGCTTTGTTCTATCAGCCTGCTGCGGCTATTCGCAGGTTCAGGCTGACCGGGTATCCATCGGAGAATACTGTATTTCTCATTGATGGAACGCCGACGGACGAAGAGGCTGATGACCCGTTGACAATTGAACGTGAATTGACCCCTGGCCTGCACGAGATTCAGGTGTGGCGCAATGACGGGCGCGATAAGATTGAAAAGAGCAAGCCGGTACTGATGTGTGATGTCTCCGGCAAGGAAGATATGCTGGCTTGCCCGGACAGCATGTTTGATCCTGCAACTTTTCCAGCAGGTGTAAGGGCACAGATTCCTCAGTCTGCAAAGATTACCAAGGCTGACGGCGGTCTGGATGTTGCATTTAGCACTAATACACGGGCGCGGCTCGTACGGCTGGTTATACTGGGTTTCAATGGTGTTGCACCGGAAATCAAATCGATCACCCTTGCCGATCGTGACGGCAAAGCCCATTTGCCTGTGGCAGTCGACTTCATGACCCTTCGCCAGAACAACCAGCTTGAGGTCCTGCCTGGTGACCAGATCACCGTGCGCTACGAGGATGAAGTGACGGCTACACCTAAGCGTAACCGTCACGAACAACGCCTGCAGGTGGCGTTTAACACTGCCTCTATCACTGCATCATTCCTGAAATACAAAACCTCAACTGAAGACCGTGTTATGGAACTTGAACCGATCCGCCGGTTCGAATTTAATGATTCAGTTGCTATTGTTATTGACGATGCCGACATGGACTCGAGTCCGAAAATGGATACTGTTGACTTCAAGGTGGCTACGAGTGACGGAACATCGATTACTCTGAAGGCTGTTGAGACAGAGGAGCACAGTGGCCGGTTTGTCGGGCGCGTCTTTCCTGTTGCCGGAAAGCCCTCGCGCGATTCTGAGGTCCAGATGTCTGCCGGCGGCACACTGACGGCGACTTACCGCGATATGGAGAACCTGAATCCCGGGATACCTGCTGACAGGTCAGTGACCATTGAGCATGCGAAATACGTCACGCCGCAGATAGGTGTGTACAACGTCACCAGCGAAGCGTTGCCTCCATCAGCGCTCACTAAAGATAGCGCGAAGGTATCCGCGAAGAAGAGCACTCGTTCTTCGAGTTCTGAACTTGTAGAGCCGCGGCGTGCCCTTAACTATGCTTATCTGGACGAAGCACGTATTTCGAACACACCGCTGAAGGGTATTATCGGGGCAAGCCTGCGATTCGACGTGGTGGCGCCGCACCTGGCTTTGGCAGGGAGCAGCGAGATTACGGCATATGTGCAGACTGATGCCGGCCGCAAGGCGGCTAAACAGGCGGGTGGTAAGGAGCCGGCTTTGCCGTTTGATGTCACAGTGCCGGGAACGCTTAAATTGATGGCCCGTCCTGGGGACGCCGGGATTTCTACTCCTCAAGGATACACATTAGGTGTTGTGACATCACCGTCTTCGAACAAACGGCCGCTTGACGAGGGAAGATTCTCCTTCTCTGTTCCTCTGATCCTGGGTGACAGGCCGGCGCGGAGTTTTGCGACAAAGGATGCCGAGGCCCTGCCTTCATCGTCGATCCCTGCCGGTGTTGCAGTGTGTGCAGGCGATGTTGTGCATTTAGGATTTGCGTACAAGGACGAAAAGGATCAGGTGCAGTGGAAGACAGCATCGCTTACGATTGGAAGTCACGCTTTTCTTGATGTTATGAACGACAGTTACAGTGAGCCGCTGGCCAGCGTGTTTGTGGGCGAGAAGATTTTTGTAAGGGTCCTGGCTCCAGGCCTTGACCTTGGTCCGGACCGCGACATGACTTCTGTTTCGTTGAAAGCCACCACTGGAGCTGCTGCAGAGTTTCAGTTGCGTGAGACCGAGGCTCACAGCGGTATATTCAAGGGCGTATTCGGCGTCAGTTATGCGGATGATAGACTGCCTGCTAAACTGCCTCCAGTGGAACTGAACGGGTTTCCCGTTCGTTATGGCGACAGCGTGGTAGTTGGATATGCGGCCTCCGGCGAGACTCCATCGCAGTCCATGACGATCAGTGTCAATATGGGTGCGGATGGCAGTATCGAACCGTTTAGTAAGCGTTTTACCGGAGACGAGATGGCCGTAAAGACGGCTTTTACGCAGGCGGAATGCTGGTTCGAGCTGGCCAAGAAGCACCGTATGATGGACCAGGAGAGTCTTGCCCGCCGCGAGATGGAACATGCCAAGAAACTGCTTGCAGAGGCAATTGCCACTCATAGCGACGATGAGTTGCGTGCTCATGCCGAGTACCTTCTGGGAAATCTGTCGCAGGAGTATGCCGACCTTGCCAAGAACGACGAATCAAAGATTCCAATGTACCAGGACGCTCTGGCGCGGTTCTCAAAGATACCGGTTGACTATCCGGATACCGAGTTTGCACCAAAGGCGCAGTTCAAAACCGCGCTGGTCTATGAAAAAATGGGAGAGACAGAGATCGCCGTCGAAGAATACGTTAAACTCGCCTACAAGTATCCGAAATGTGAATATATTCCCGAAGTGATGTCGAGGCTGGGCGGTTATTTCCAGGCGAAAGGCCAGGCATTCAAGGAAAGGGCGGATCCTCTTCGGGAAAAGACGGATGTCGAATCACAGAGCGAGGTGATTCGGCTGGATAAACTGTCATACCCTGAATTCCTGAAGGCCGCCCTGATCTTCGGAAAGTTGCAGGCTCGGTTCCCTGACCATGACCTGGCCGGGCTGGCCGGGTTGCGTTCGGCACAGAATTACATGCGCGCAAATCAATATGAGAAGGCTGTTGAAGGATTTAAAGTCGTGATGGATAACGAGGCATACGACGGGCTGGAAATCCGTGCCCAGGCGATGTACTGGAGCGGTCTGAGCTATGAGCGGTGGACTGGTGTCATGTCGGTCGGCAACTACCAGGCCATCGGTGACGCAAGGAATAAGGCCTATCAGATCTACCGGCGCGTCACATTTGACTTTCCCGACAGCAAGTGGGCCAAGCTGGCCCGTGGCCGGCTGGCCGACCCTGTATTCGCAAGAATCATTGAGTTGGAGGAGCAGGCACGCGAGAGGATGCTCGAGAATTTGAAGTTTGAGAAGAATAGAAAGCGGTAGGGGCAGGGAAGTTGCAAGGGGACAGTTACCAGTAATCAGTTGTCAACGTGCCCTGCGTAGTCAGGTACGAAGCATGGGTGATAATGGGGATTTGATTTGAACGAAGTTGAGAAAGCATTATTAGCGGAAGTTACCGGAGATGCGGAGCCGAAGCTGTGTCTGTGCACCAAGACCATGATTGATGCCGGACGCTGGTGGAGAGGCACGCAGGTCTGGCTTTGTGTCCTGCAGGATGAATTGATCCTGCTGGCAGTAGCAAGGCGCCGCTATGTGCAGCGCGTGGCGCTGGCAGACTGCTCCGGAAGTTACTATTTCCATGCGACGGGCGAACTCGTAATTGCCCCGGCAGAAGGTATTGAAACCAATCGTATTTCCCTGTCACCGTTTGATGCTCTTCGGGTTCTGGATGCTCTCGGGGTAAAACAGGTATTAGAAACTGGAATGACTGTGAATAGAAGTGTTTAACAATAAAGAATGGGGGTAGCTATGCTTGAACAGATTCTTGCTGGTGGTCCAATGATGTTTCCGCTTATGGCGTGCAGTCTTGTTGGTCTGGCTGTCGTCTTCGAGAGGTGGGTGGTTTTCCGGGCAAATCGCAGGATTGACACCCATGCATTGAGGTCGAAAGTTCTTGCGTACTTGCGCGCAGGCAATCCTGACGGCGCAATCGCGGAGTGTATTTCAACTGGCGGGCCCGTCGCATCTGTGCTGCTGGTTGGGCTCAGGTCGTATGTCCAGGTACGCGCCAAGAATGAGCCCTCTGAGACTATGCGAATGGTAGTCGGGCAGGTTATGCAGGATTACAGTGTTCAGGCAATGAGTGTCATGAACAGGCATCTGGATGTTCTGACTACGGTAGGAACGGCTGCGCCGCTCTTTGGAATGGCGGGTACGGTCACCGGTATGATCGCTTCGTTTGGCGGCATGGCCGAAGCCGGCAGTGTTAGTGGCGGCGGAGGTGTGGTGGCAAGAGGTATTGCCGAGGCTCTTATAACAACGGCAGCCGGTCTTATTATCGCGCTAGCGGCTGTTATACCGCAGAGCCTGTATTTCCGCTGGAGCGACGAGATTGACCTTGAAATCGAGGAGGCCTCGTCCGAATTCCTGGAATTCATCCTGGTACATCACTAGAAGACGGGGGTGGGGAAGTTATCAGTGACCAGTTATCAGTAACCAGGGTCAGTTAACGGCAAACAGGAGGGTTAATGTTCGCTAGGAGCAGGCGCAAGGGAAAAGATCGCAGTATGCGTATCCCGACGGACTCATTCTCGGATATTGCATTTCTGCTTATCATTTATTTCCTTGTTGCTACCAGCCTCATCAAGGTCAAGAGCATAACAGCCGATTTACCCTCGGGCGAGAAGCAGGCCCAGGCCCAGATTGAGAAGACGCCGGTTGTGAACCTGCGCGGCAACGAGATATTCTTTAACGATAAGCCTGTTACCATAGCAGAGCTCGAGGCCAGGCTTGCAGCTTTGGACCTCAGAGCACAGGAAAGTTCAAAACGTGTCGTAATGCTGGAATCCACCCGTGATACATCTTACGAGGCATATTTCCAGGCGCTGGCAGCAGTCAGTGCCAACGGCGGGGTTGTTGCTCTTGTCGAGGAGGGTAAGAAATAGCCATGCGAAAGAAGAAACGGCGTACTGTTCCAATTCCAACTGCCAGCATGGGTGATATTGCATTCCTGCTGATCATCTTCTTCCTGGTCTGCAGCGAGGCATCCAAGGAAAAGACTTTCAATGTCGATTTACCCAGGTCTGTATACGTTGAAAAGACCAAGGTTTCTTTCGCGGCCAGGGTTGCAATAGACAAGGACGGCATAATCTATTTCGACGCTCAGCGTGTCGACGGTCCCAAGGATGTGGAATGGGGTGTGCGGGCAATGCTTGCCAATACCGTCGCGGACGAGCAGAGGCATGTTCAGTTCAAGTGTGATGCCGCACTGCCGAAGGAGACTTTTGAACCAGTGCTTCAGGCTATTGCAGAAGCAGGAGGAATAATCGAAGCAGTAGGAGAGAAACAGCAGTAGGGTCAGGAGTCAGATTAAGTATGGCTGTTAGAAATGTTAAAGAGTTGATTGTTTACAAAAAGGCCTACGAGCAGGCCATGAGATTCTTTGAGCTGAGTAAACGTTTTCCGGTCGAAGAGCGGTACGCCTTGATAAGTCAGGGCAGGCGCTCCACGCGGTCTGTGGCAATGAATTTAAGAGAGGCTTGGGCCAAGCGTAGATATCCTGCGCACTTTGCAAGCAAGATGAGCGATTGCGATGGCGAAAATGCTGAGAGCGACACATCGCTCGATTTCGCGCGCGACTGCGGGTACATCACCGCGGAACAGCACTCAGAGATGGTAGTCTTGAATAGTGAAATAGGAAAAATGATAGGAGCAATGATTAAGAGCCCGGAGAAATTCCTGCTGACTCCTGGCTCCTGACTACTGACTCCTGTAAGAGAGGAGCAAAATTATGAGTAATGAACAGAATAAACAAAAGAATAGTGCCGACGTCACACCAGAGTCATTAATGGAGCGTTTTCACGGCCCCAGCTTCGCGAAAGTGGTGATGGTGACAGTAGTTTTCCATGTAGTGGTGATTTTTGGAACAAGCATATCTTACATGAAGAAATCTCTGTTTGGCGATAATGTCGGCAAACTTACAAAGGAAAAACGTATTGAAAAAGCCGTCGCCGACGCTACGTCCTCGATACGAAAGATTGCGGAAGAGAACGACCTGAATCCGCAGGATATCAGCGATAAGTTTGCGGCTGCCGGCACACGTGCAGCCAGGGTTTCCGCCCCGGCGCCGGAAACAAAAACGCCGACAGGGGATGCTGTTAAGGCGCCCGCGGGAGACACGGCAAAAGCGCCTGAAAAGCCGGATTCAAAGATTGAAAAAGACCTTAAGAAGGCTGTCGAAGGCCCGAAGTTGCCTGGCGCCGGTGATAAGGATGATATTTTTCAATGAGCGGCGGGGGTCGAAAAGTTATCAGTGTTCAGTTGTCAGTAATCGGTTACCAGTAATCAGTTGGTTAATTCGAAATGGTTCGAAATAAACATGTTGAGCTGCCAGTCGAGGGGATCCATGAGATTCCAGTGGGGGCATCTGTTTTTAAGGCTCGGGTGGTAAGCCTGGCTGTGATTATGCTCGCCGGACTTGGTGCAGGTGCCGCCTGGTTCCTGCCCGGGGCCCTGACAGCGTTTCTTGAGCGTAATACGGATACGGCTGCATTACTTTGGGACAGCGGGCTCGGTCTTGCCCTGCAGGTGCTTTTTTCCTTGATGGGTGCGCTTGGGTTGGTGTGTGCTGCATGCGGGTTATTTAGCTTGAGCCGCAGGCAGCTGGCGTATCGTTTCCTGCGTGCTTCCCTCGTTGTCGTCTATCCGCTGTTGGCAGCCTATATTCTGGTCGCATGGGATGCTGCGTTTTCTATTCTCGGCGCGAACCTGGAATTGGATGGACAGAAACAGGACCGCGCCACTGTCTTCCTGCTCGGGTGGCATGCCTGCTGGCCGGCACTGGCAACAATTCTCTATGTTGCCTGGCTGCATGTCATGCTGCAAAGCCGCTCGGTCTATGCTGCTTTTACAGGCGATAACGGAGCGCCACTCAGGGGCGATGAAATCCTTGAAGACATTCGTACCCATGGGTCTGATCCGCGCACACGTCGCAGTTTTTATGCAAGCGTGTTCACACACGTATTGATCATCATCATTATTCCCTGGATTATCCAGCTGGGTGGTTGCGTTGAGCCTTACAGGGTTCCCAAGGGAAGCGGCAATCCTGTGGTGGCAATGGTCAAGATAGTAAAACCGAAGAAGCAAAAGAAGAAGACCATGACACTGAGGCCGAATTCGGCAATCATTTTTGAAATCCCTGACCTGGATAATACCGAGGTGGATCAGAAAATGGAGGAGCAAACCCAGGTGACCTACCAGGCCCTGGCAAACGCCAAGGCAGGCAAGATGGGTAAAGGCGGCGGAACAAAGGGCGGCTGGCCGGAGGGTATGGATGATTACAAGATCCGGTTCATCAGGCTTGATCATGGCGGTGAAGGCTGGGATGACGGAATGGGTGACTCCGGGGCAGATGTTAACTTCCTTCGTGCCTTTGCCCAGAACACGGGCTTTAAGAAGATTGCATCCAAGGGAGAGAGCCACAAGATCGCGCTGCTTGCCAAATATCCGAAAGACGGCTTCCCTCCGTTTGTGTATCTTACCGGTAACGGCAGGATGGGGCACGTCTCTTCAGGTGACCAGAAGATACTGCGCGAGTATTGCATTAATGGCGGCATGTTGATTGCGGATGCCGGCAGCCCGACATTCCATGAATCGTTCACGCATTTTATCAGCCTGGTTTTTCCTGATAAACCTCTCCTGGATATTGCGGATGACGACATGATTTTCCAGCTCCCTTATAGTTTTCCCGAAGGTGCTCCTGCTTTCTGGCATCACGGCGGGCGGCGTGCCCTTGGCATCAAACATGAGGGCCGATGGATAGTGTTCTACCATCCAGGCGATATGAACGACGCATGGAAGTCACCGGGCTATACTGATGTTACACCGGAAATGCGCGACGCAGCCATGCAGCTTGGCATTAACATCGTGTATTATGCTTTTAACCAGTGGGACGACGCAGTTGCGAAGGCGAGGAAGTAGAAGAAGTGATCAGTGTGGAAGGAGACAGAAGTCAGTAGTCAGAATCCAGGATTCAGAATTGAATAAGGGATCTATTACAATATATGAAAAGCGAATTGGTGAATGACATTTTGAAGCCTGACGGTAGGGACGGCTCTCCGAGCCGTACGCGGACGTTTCGGAGAAACGTCCCTACGAGTTCATTATGCACGGGGACGCAGGGAGATAACTGGCTTTAACTATGAGATTTGATTACTTCAGTATAGTGGGTTACGTGAGCGTGGCGCTCTGGGTGATCGTGCCGGTGCTCTGGATGCTTCACGCCAGGAGACGGCCGCGTCGCTGGCTATGCCACATTGCGCTGGCGGTGGCGCTGCTTGCCTATGTTCTCGCAAAAATCAACTCAGTTTCATATGTCGACCGTATCCAGCTGGATCAAAGCGCTGAAATTGCAGCAGTGCAGGCGAAGCTGGATGAGGCCCGCAAAGCGGCTGAGCAGACGCGCAGCGGTGATGTCGCCCAGATCAGGTTCGCAGAAGACGCTTCAGGTGACTTTCTCGATGCGGGAGGCATGAATTCTTCCGACCTGAAATACATGGAAAAAGTGACCAAAGACTCGGTACCTGAATGGAAAAAGGAGAAGAAACAGCGTTCAGCAGGAGGGAAACAGGACGACAGTGTTGAATCCTTGGTCGGCGGCAAGCCCAAGGGTGATGGAGTTAAGTCTGAACCGGCGGTGGAGAAGAATCCGGTTTTGATGCTGGAGAAGGACAAGTCTATGGCCGACAGGCTGGATGGCTTGAACTTGAAGATCATTCGTTTGCTTATCTTCATCGGCATAGGCATTGTTATCGTAGACTACCTGCGTCGCGCCAATATATATGAAGAAGCATACCTTCCTCTTCCACTCCCCAGCGCCTGGTTTAATGGTTTGACTCCACTTCCGCCGCTGATGGTCCAGCCTGTTCCTGCTCGCCGCACAATGCCGGAAGAACTGGCGTGGCTTACCAAAAGAGGCGACTCATTCGTGTATATGACATACAGTCCTGAAGCCGCCGGCAGGATCCCGGCGTCTTTGCCGCGCATGGCCAAGCGATGCTGCCCTGTCGACATTATCCACGTCAATGATGCCATCAGCGACGAATTTATTTTTGAGACCCTGTGGTATGGACGCAGTTCCTTTGTGGTGGATTCTTCTGAAAGGTCTGTACAGATGCTTGGCCTGTTTATGGCACTGCTGGCCCAGCGCCGCGAGACACATGCCAGGGTTGCGCAGACAGTTCATATCATCTGGGATGCCGGCGCACCGCTGGATGAGGCATGGCAGCAGGAATTCGCGAAGCTTACTAAAGCGACAGGAATGTCGCTGGTCGTGTGCCAGGGGGACAGGGGGCAGTGAACAGGAGACAGGAGTCAGAAGCTGAATTCTAACTTCTATGTTCAGTGAGTGATGGAAGTGATCAGTAAACAGCGGGGAGCGTTATCAGGGAAAAGTATTTAATGCCCCGTGTGACCTACGAAAAGGACAAAGCAATGAAAGTAAATATGTTCACATTGTCATGTGTTCTGATTGCCGTGTTCGCGATAGAGGTATTACCTGCCCGGGCAGAAGTAGAAAGAGATGCGGAAGAGGCGGCTAAAGCGGCGACGACCGATGGGGCTGAGGAAGCGGCCGCAGAACAAGAATCCCTGCGACCGTCGAATCTGCCGGACTTGACCAAGGGTGAAGTGATTCCGTTGCCCAAAAAAGGGGGGCCCATCACGTGGAATATTGGCCAGACAGGCATCATCGGCATCAAGAACGCCGGGTTTGCGGGCGACCAGATACAGGTCGTAGCGGTTCTGCCTGGTACTCCCGCTGAAGGCAAAGTCATTCCTGGGGATGTGATTCTTGGCGTGAACGGCAAAGACTTTGTTGCCGGTGGACACCTTGGTGTTACCGTTGGAAATGCAATTATCAAGGCAGAAGAGGAAGCTTTCAAGGGCATCTTCAATATGCACATCTGGCGCGACCGCAACTGGACCAAGCGCACCAGCGCCAAGGATATGCTGGGTGTTGATATCGAGAAACTTTTCAAGGAAGCGGAAGAGAGTGGTAACGACATTTACGAGTGGCAGGGCGAAGAAGAGAAGACTACAGCGGTCAAGAAAATGGCATTTGATAAATATCCGATTGACGGATTCAAGACGAACCTGACGCTTCAGCTGAAGGTAATGGGCACATACAGTGAAACCTCACCCTGGGACTGCCCCGTTGTTGAAAAGATCCGCGAAAATGCTTGCAAGGCTATTGCGGAAGGATTCAAACCTGACAAAATGGGCAAAAGGCACGGTGACTGGCCTGAAGCCCTTGCACTGGTGGCATCAGGCAAGCCCGAGTACCGAGAACTGGTCCATAGGTGGGTTAGAACCCTGAAGCTGTGCCAGGATATTAACGCAAAGGTGACACTGAAGGGAGGAGGAATGCTCTCATGGCACCGTGGGTTTGGATCACTGGAAATGGCGATTTACTATGACGCAACACGTGACGATTATGTTCTTCCTGAACTGCGCTACCGTGCGATCGAGACTGCAATGGGCCAGAGCGGCGGCGGTTCGTGGGGGCATACTTTTGCGTTTCCTGAATTCAATGGAGGCATGCTGCACGGCATTAACCCCGGCTATGGCGGGATGAACAATGCCGGCACACGCTGTTTCTTCCTTCTGACCCTGGCCCAGAAGGCTGGCATCAAGGATGATGAGATCAATGCAGCAATCTTTCGATCAATCCGCTTCTTTGGCACCTACGTCGATAAGGGATGTATTCCTTACGGTGATCATTCGCCATGGCCGTCGGACGACAGCAACGGCAAGAACTACGGAGCGGCGTATGCATTCTACACTCTTGGCAAAAAGTATGAAGCCAAGTACTTTTCGATGTGTTCTGCTCACGCGGCCTTTTCCCGTCGTGGCGGGCACGGAAGCCCGACTCTATGGTATTATACTCCCTTAAGCGCGAACATTGCGGGGCCAAGGGCTGTCCAGGCAAGCATGAAGAATATGCGCTGGTTCTACACGCTTTCGCGGCGCTACGACGGTTCTTTCGTGTTCCAGGGCGAGCAGGCTGGTATCGGAGGGAGAGGCATGCGGAGTCCGACTGCAACCCACGCGCTGTTCTACTCCGCGCCGCTTAAGCAGCTTGTCATTACAGGCAAGGATGCCGACGAAAAGTTCTGGATGAACGATGAAGAGATGAACGAACTCATGGTAAGCGCGCGCGCCCAGATCACTGACCCGGAGTTGCTTGCGAAGATAGGAAAGCCATGGCCAGAACGCAGCACCGATGAACTGATCGATCTGCTCGATCATTATTTTCCGAATATGCGTCGCGCGCTCGCCGATGAACTCGGTAAGCGGTATGCTGCCGGCCAGAAAGATATTACTTCCAAACTGCTCCAGAAGTTAAGCAGTGACGAGGCGCGCATGCGTGACGGCGCCTGCCTCGCGCTTTCATCCTGCGGGGATGATGTTGTGCTTGCAAACCTCTCGAAAATCGTGGCGATGCTGAAGGATAATGCGGAGTTTGTGCGCATGACAGCCGCGCGGACAATAGGTAAAGCCACAGAGCCGGGTGACTCCAAGCGCGAGGTGGAACTGATGAAGGCAGCTGTCGATGATTACGAGGGAATGACCATAGATCTCGGCAATGTCAAGACAGCGGTCAAGGATGTTATTTTTGCGGGCAAGAAGAAGGGTGGTGCCGAATCTGGCACACTGTTGGCCTCGGAACCTTTCAAGGCCGGTTACGATGAGGACCTTGTTCGCAACGCACTGGAGCGGATTGTGACCATGGATCCGCAGGGCACGGTACCCGTCACGTGGAGTAAAGAGACGCTGCTCAAACTGGCCGGCCCTGTCACGTTTACAGCCGATGAGAGGCAGATCAACGATGCCATGTTCGGAGGTGCACGAAGGGCGATGGGACAGGCCCTGCTCAGGAAATACGGTTACCGTGAAGCTGTTGAAGGCGATGCCGCCAACCTGATGAAACGCAGTCTGCTCGATCGAAATATGCGCATGAAGGTGCATTTTAAGGACGCCAATATTACGCCGGAATTGGTAAAGAAGACCCCAAGTCTCTATTGTGATTTTCTTGACGACCTGCGCCTGTGGCTGCAGGACGACCCAGTGTTTGTGTTGTCAGAAAAGCAGGGCAAGGGAGTCCCTCCGATCGAGACACCGCTTGATAAGCTGATAGAGATTATAGAGAAGGATACAGCAGCCAAGACCCTTCCAAGCATCGGGCCGGATGTCGAGAAGATGTTCCAGACCGAACTGGCGCGAGCGGGCGATGAAGCTGCTCAGATCAAGCTCTGCCGCAAGGAACTGGAGGACCTTGATCGTAAAAACTACTTCCGCAAGATTTACGCCATGACGCATCTTGCCGGCAAGCTGGGTATCAAGGCCATGGACGATGTAAGTCCGTTCCTTGGACATACTCACTGGCGGGTGCGCAAGCATTCGAACCAGCTGGCAGTCGAGCTGGTGAAAGGCGGGGCGGGTCCGCGTCTTATCGAGCTGTACCACGAAGCCGCGGCCCGAAAAAGCGGCCTGCTGGGCAACAGGAATGCTGCCGGCATACTGGCTGCACTGGCTGACGCTCAGCATAAGCCTGCCCTGGTAGTCGCGAAAGCAGCACTGCAGCACAAGGATCCCGTGGTGCGCAAGGCGGCTGTCCAGACGGTCTACTCGCTCGGCGGCGACAATGAGTTGCCAACGGTCTTTGCGTTCATGAATAAGGCGACGGAGCCCGAAGATCTGTGGGGTTGTGAGCTGGTACTGCTCTCACCTCGTAATGATGCAGCAGTTACACGGAAGATTCGTGACGAGGCGATTGCTATGCTGCCGAAGAGCAGCACAGAAGTAAGGCGTTCTCTATTTTGGGTTCTTGCCCAGATTGGCGGCCCCGAGAGCATGGCGGCCTTGAAGAAAGCTGCAGAGACAACAAAAGACGATGATGACCTTCAGGAGGCAGTGATTGCGCTGACTTACTCGCCTGACAGAGCGGCGGACAAGCTGATGCTCGAACTCGCTAAAGTCGACAAGAAACGCCTCGATATGGTGGCAGCCCAGAGTGTGCGGCGCATGGTTGGCCGCAACGGCGTCGGCGATGTTACGGACACCCAGCGACTGGATTTTGCCGCGCCGCTGTTGAATATGAAGCACGACAACCGGCTGATTTCTTACCTCGGAAAAGTTCATACAGGCCGCTCTGTCCAGACGCTCTATGAAGCGATGAAGAGTGGCAGTGTCCTAGTGGCGGCACCGGCCATTATCAGCGCAGCTGACGGCATGGAAAAGAAGCCGCCTGCCGAGCGTGCGATTGCGGCTGATGCACTGGCAGGAGTAATCGAATACATCGAAGTTACGAAGCTGCGCGGTGGTGTCTCGGCGCATATGAACAAGGATGAAAATTATGCGGGCTGGAAATCTATTCAGGCACAGGCTGGCAGGGCAATGTTGAAGGTGCACAAGCCGAAAGAGGCGGCCATACCGCAGTTTGATAGCCGGGATCTGGATCTGTAGAAATGCCGGAGTGCAATAAGCGGGCTAGCTGCGGCCGGTATTTCAGCTCTTCTTGTCCCAGAGGTGGCTGACCACGTAAAGCAGGATTGAACCGCTGACCACGAACAGCGCGCCAAGCAGGACCGCGTTCTGCACACGGCCGTAAAGGCAGTTGCCGATTGTAAAGAGTGATGACCAGATTGCGAGGCAGCCTGAAACCCAGCCTGTAAAAGCCATTCCCATGTGGTCGCCATGAAGGGCAGCGTCGGCCTCGCTGACGCCGGCTTCCCTGCGTATTGTTGTCCAGCCCGGGCCGGCGGGATGCACCTTCTTGTAGAAGGCAATCAGCGTTTCCCTGCTTGTCTGCGAGCTTACGAATGCGGTGATCATCCAGCAAATCGTGGTAAAGCCCACAGAGTACAATACCGATTGCGCGAACGGCAGTGGATGGCCGGTTTTCTTCAGGACCAGGAATACCACCGAAATTGTAAACGAGCTGACCATCGCAACGACTTCGCACCAGGCGTTGATCCGCCACCAGAACCAGCGAAGCAGGTACAACAGGCCGGTGCCGGCCCCGATGGAAATCAGCACCTCAAATCCATCCTGGGCCGAAGTCAGGATCGTGCTGATAAGGGCGGCCACGATGTAGAGCCCCACCGTGCAGACTCGGCCCACGTTCACATAGTGCTGCTCGGTTGCATTCTTTGCCATGAACCGCCGGTAGAAGTCATGAACCAGGTAGGAAGAGCCCCAGTTGAGATGCGTCAGGATGGTTGACGAGTTGGCCGCGATCAGGCCGCCAACCATCAGCCCTACGAATCCAACAGGCAGAAACTTGAGCATGGCCGGGAATGCGCTGTCATGGCCGATCAGTTTCGGGTCAGCCCCGGGGAACGCGGCCTGTATGTCCTTCAATTCAGGGAAGATGACGATTGAACATAGCGCCGTAATGATCCAGGGCCAGGGCCGCAGGACGTAATGGGCGAGGTTGAAGAACAGCGTGCTGCCAAGGGAATCCTTTTCCGATTTAGAGGCAAGCATTCGCTGGGCAATATAACTGCCGCCCCCGGGTTCAGCGCCTGGATACCAGTTGGCCCACCAGCCGATGGCAATGGGTACTATGAAAATCATCAGCGCCAGTTCGCCCATTGAGAAATTGGGCATGATGTCGAGGATCGGCTGGCCGTGTCCGTCGATCATTGACATTACAGGCGTGCCGTTGGAAAGAATTACCTGCTGTGTGCCGAGTTTTTCGACCAGCTTGTGCAGGCCGGCCAGCGCGCCGTCACCAACGCCGCAGACCCGGGCAACTTCCTTCAGCGAGAAATATGCTGCCGCAATGACAGCCGTCATCTTGATGAAGAACTGAATCATGTCAATGACCAGCACTCCCCAGAGGCCGGAGTGCGCCGCGAACAGGACGTTGATCAGGCCGCAGAAAAGAATCGTTTGCCAGGGCGGAAGGCCGAACAGGATATTGGCAATCTTGCAGGCGGCCAGGGTCACCATGCCCATGATAAAGCAGTTGAAGAACAAGCCAAGATACACAGCCCGGAATCCCCGGACCACTGAAGCGGCTTTCCCGGAATAACGCAGTTCATAGAATTCCAGGTCTGTCATCACGCCCAAGCGCCTCCACAGCCGCGCGAAAAAGAACACTGTGGACACGCCTGTCAGGACAAATGCCCACCACTGCCAGTTGCCGGCAACACCGTACTGGCGCACCTGCTGTGTGACCCAGTTTGGCGTATCGCTGCTGAAAGTTGTCGCCACCATTGACAGGCCCGCCAGCCACCACGGGACAGAACGCCCCGACGCGAAGAATTCCGAGGTATCCTTACCCGCGCGCTTTCCGAAGAACAATGCCGGGACAAAGCAAATACCCAGTGAGAATACCACGATAAGCCAGTCAAGAAATTGCAGATGCATTAGTCATTTCCTTTCGCCTGCAACAGGAATCATTGCTTCGTGTTCTGTGAAAAAGCGTATCATAACTGCAGCCGTAAGGAATAGCAGGAATAACTGATTATTTAACACTTCTGATCGCAGTCATCCTGCTGGCAATTCATGCGCAACAGCCCATGGCAGTCAAATCTGTTAAAAGAACGATCAGCCCTGCTATTCCTTTGAGAATCAGCGGGTGCTATTCTCCTGAAAAGTTTATGTTCTGCAAGGCCGGTACTGTTGTTGGTTAACAGGGGCCGGGTAGGTAACAAAGGCCAGTAAGAAACGAGGTTGGAATGAACAAATGTAACGCTGGAATCTGCATATTGGTTCTAAACCTTATTGCCGGGCAGGTGCTCGCAGGTACGGGCGAGCCGTCATATCCATCACTTGTCCCCTGGCCGCAGAGCAACTTCAAGGCATCAGGAACGCTTGCACTGGCAAAGCGGGCATGCGTGTATTATTCAGACGCGAAGCTTGAACCGCTCGCGGTCATCCTTGCGGACGAAATCAAATCGGTTACCGGCCGGGTTCTGCCCGTCAAGAAAGGAAAGGCGGGCTGGGGTGATATCGCCCTCGCGTTCAACCAGAAGCTGACCGGCGAAGCTTACACTCTCGACATATCCAGCAGGGCCATTGTTGAAGGCGGGAATTACGGTGCTGTTGCGCTTGGAACTGTGACCCTTCTGCAGTCCCTGAATACAGGCAGGGAAACAGTTTCCCTGCCCTGTTTGAAAATTGAAGACCGGCCGGCAACAGACTTCCGAAGCCTGATGATTGATGTGGCACGCAGGTTCCACTCGATCGACAATTTGAAGCAGATCGTCAAAATGTGCCGTCTTTACAAGGTCCGCTATCTCCAGCTTCACCTGACTGACGACCCGTTGTTCATGTTCCCGTCAAAGGCATATCCGGAGATCAGTTCTAAGAACGATCACGGTACCAAGCCCTACAGCCTTGATGAACTCAATGAGCTCGTGGCCTATGCCGATGCGCGGAACGTGACCATAATTCCCGAATACGAGGTGCCGGGCCATTCTGGCGAGGTCAACCGGGCAATGCCCGATCTTTTCAAGATCAAGGGCACCAAGCCTTATGAACACCACGCCTCGATCAATTACCCGAAACCCGAGGTTATGAAGGCTGTCGAAACGATTGTTGGCGAAATGTGCGAGGTGTTCAAGTCAACTCCATATTTTCATATTGGCGGTGATGAAGCTGATTTCGCATTTGCCGACCAGAACGAACATTTCCAGGCCCTCGAGAAGAAGCTCGGCCTGGCCAATCATCACGAGCTTTACCGGTGGTTCGTGGTGCAGATGAACGAAATCGTCAAGAAGAACGGCAAGAAGATGATTGTATGGGAGGGATTCGGGCGCGAGCCTAATTCGCCGGTTAAAATTCCCAAAGACATCATCGTTATGGAGTACGAAGTCCGTTTCTACCAGCCCAATAACCTCGTGGCAGACGGGTACCAGGTTGTCAACGCGTCATGGACACCGCTCTATGTAGTGAACAGGACAGTTCGTCCGCAGGCGGAAATCTTCAACTGGAACCTTTACCAGTTCAAGCCGTATGGCGCCAAGGCCGAAGACAAAGGGACCATCGCCGAAAAGACCCCGCTGGTCCTGGGTTCCCAGATGTGCGCCTGGGAACAGCCCCAGGAACTGGAAATACCGAGCCTGCGCGGACGTGTGCCGGCCATGGCAGAGCGGATATGGAACCCTGAAGCAGGTCAGTCATACGACGCTTTTAAAAGCAGGTTTGCCGCGACCGATGCGATCCTGGAGAAGCTTATTTATTCTGTCCATTTCAAGTGCGACGGGCTATCGAATGTCGAAGACAGGCTTTTTGATAAATCCATGACGCTGACGATGACATCAGAAGTGCCCGGCACGATCCGCTACACCATTGACGGCAAGATTCCGACGGCCGAATCACCGGCATATACCGGGCCGCTTACAATCGACAAGACCACATCTGTCAGGGCGGTGCTGTTTGATGCCGCAGGGAAACAGGTTGGGACATTGACCGAAGATCAGTTCCGCCAGACTCCTGAGAACGCCAAACCGAAATAATCAAGCCGCCTGTTCCGACTGAAGCGCGTATTGTTAATATCAACCTAGGGGACATATGAAACAAATTAGAATCGTTCTTTTCTTGTCACTTCTGATTGTTCCACCCGTTTTGCTGGCGGGCACAGACCGGGTGGCAGTGGTTACTGTGCCGCCTGCTGAGCCTCGAAATGGATGGTATGCCGGTAACCGTGATCCGCTCCAGCCGAGTCCGTTTCTGCGTCTTCCGGTGGGGAGTATAGTCCCGAAGGGCTGGCTGAGGCAGCAGCTTGAACTGGACGCGAATGGCCTTTCCGGACGACTTCCGGAAGTGTCCTCTTTCGTAAAGTTTGAGGGCAACGCATGGGCCAATTCGAAAGGCAATAACGGCTGGGAGGAAATGCCATATTGGCTCAAGGGCTTCGGCGACCTGGGCTATGTGCTTCGAGATGAGCGTATTACGGCAGACGCCAAAAAATGGATTGAGGCAATCTTTACGACGCAGGATTCATCCGGATGGTTCGGGCCGGAAAAATTGAAGACTTCAATCGAGGGTAAACCCGACCTTTGGCCGCACATGCTCGTGCTGGATTCAGTGCGTTCCTACCATGAGTTTACGGGCGACAAACGCGTGATCGATTTCATGACCAGATACTTTAAATGGCAGAACGCGCAGGCGGCCGAATTGTTCCGTGCCGGCTACTGGCCGCACGTGCGCTATGGTGACAATATCGACAGTATCTACTGGCTCTATAACCGCACGGGTGAGGCCTGGCTGCTGGACCTCGCCCGCAAGATCCATGAGAACATGGCGAAATGGCGGGATGGCGTGATCAACCTGCACAACGTGAACATGGCGCAGGGTTTCCGTGAGCCGACACAGTTCTGGGCGCAGGATCCGTCGGCATCCCTGCGCGAAGGTGCGGAGCGTAATTACATTTGGATCATGGACCGGGTGGGCCAGTTCCCCGGCGGCGGCTTTGCCGGCGATGAAAACGTGCGTCTTAACGAGGGCGATCCGCGCCAGGGGTTCGAGACCTGCGGGTTTGTGGAGTTCATGAGGAGTTTTGAGATGCTTGTACGCATCACCGGGGAGGCGAAATGGGCTGACCGCTGCGAAGAAGTCGCATTTAATGGACTGCCCGCGGCGCTGGATCCGGGACACAAGGGCCTGCACTACATGACCAGCGCCAACCTGATCCGCTGTGATTTACGCGAACGGCCGGGGTTTTACACCGACGCATGGTGCCGCTCCGGCTTTAGCGCGGTACGGGACCGCTGCTGCCTGCATAACTATGAAATGGGCTGGCCGTACTATGCGGAAGAACTGTGGCTTGCCACACCTGACTGGGGGCTTTGCGCATCACTCTACGCCGCCTCAGAAGTGAAGGCCAGGGTCGGCGAAAGGGGGACTGAGGTAACCATGGTGGAGGAGACCTTGTATCCATTTGAAGAGACCATCCGGTTCCGCGTCAAGGCGCCTGCGCCTGTGCGTTTTCCGCTGTACCTGCGCTTACCGCGGTGGTGTTCCAAAGTGACGTTGAAGATCAATAATCGCCGGGTTTCGGATGTCAGGCCGGAGCCGCAGAAATTCGTCCTCATTGACCGCGAATGGAAAGATGGCGACACCTTGGAACTCGGCTTGCCCATGAAGTTGGCGGTCCGCAAGTGGGAAAAGAACCAGAATTGCGTTTCGGTGGACCGTGGTCCGCTGACCTACTCGTTGAAGATCGGTGAGGACTGGCATGAAGTACCGGGTGGCAAGCCCGGCTGGCCGAACCGGGAGGTTACACCCACCACGCCGTGGAATTACGGTCTTGAGCTGGACCCGGCCCGGCCTGACTCCTCGATCAAAGTCTGCCAGCGGCACACGGAACCTGGAGCCAACCCGTTTACTTTTGACGGGACGCCGATAGAACTCACTGCGAAGGCGCGCCGCATTCCCGGCTGGGTCGCGGACCGCACCGGAGCGATGCCGAAGATGCGTCCCTGTCCCGCTAAGAGCACCGAGCCGGTGGAGAAAGTGACGCTCGTTCCGATGGGTGCTGCCCGGCTCCGTGTTTCATCGTTCCCGACCGTGTCTTCCGCGGCGGATGCGAACGAATGGCCGGCCCCGGCGGTGCCGGATTTTGACATAACCTGCTCCCATGTTTCAGGTGGCGATTCGACCGAGGCGTTGGCTGACGGTAAGGAGCCCAGGAGCTCAGGCGATCACTCCATACTGCGTTTCACGTGGTGGGATCATAAAGGCTCTAGGGAGTGGGTGCAGTACACATGGCCCAAAGCGCGAAAATTTTCGAAAACGTCGGTATTCTGGTTTGACGATACCGGCCATGGGCAATGTCGTGTGCCAAAGTCATGGCGATTGCTCTACCGTGATGGCGAGCAATGGAAGCCGGTAAAAACCTCAGGCGAATTCGGCACGGGCAAGGATGCATTCCAGACGGTTTCCTTTGAGCCGGTCGAGACAACGGCGGTGAGGATAGAGGTACAGCTCCAGCCGGAATTCTCAGGCGGAATCCTGGAGTGGAAGGTGAAATAATCATTCTTGATGGTGGGGTGCTGCCTTTGTTCCCGAACCGTGATTAGAGGGCCTTTTGAACAGGTATAGTCATTTCCGTTAAATAATCGGTCACTTTTGCTATTCCTATTACATTAGAATTATAGTAAATTACCCTGAATAAGATGAAATAGAGACCCGGAAACAACCTGGCGCAGCCGCGAATGTTGTATGAAGAACGCAGCTCTTGTCGGGGAGATGCCATGAAGATGCCGTTTCAGTTTGTGTGGTGGAGCGCATTGACACTTGCGCTGGCGTTTCGGCCTTTGACTGCAGGTGCCGTAGACGGTGTCTGGATAAGCGGCGGTATCGACAACAACTGGGACACTCCCGCAAACTGGATTGGCGGCTCAATCCCGGACGGGGTTTCAGATACGGCCATCATATTGACCAACGGGCCAGGTACGAACATCAATTTTAACGGTAACCGTCAGCTCGCCACGCTCAATATTGCAATCGATCCTGTTTACACTTTCAGCATTGTCAATAACACGCTCTCTATTTCTGCTGGCGGCGCGATTATCTTTAACCCGTCTAATAACGGCGGGAACAACCAGACGTTGACGTTTTCCAGCGATGTGAGTTTCGCCGGTGATGGAGCGATTCAATCCCCCTTCAATCAAGGTTACGGCCGGTCGATCAACTTCAGCGGACAGATAGCGGCAACCGGAACTGTTTATTTTGCTTCGGCCAAAACGGGCGGGCCCGGATACTTCGGTATCATAATAAGCGGGAACAATACTAACTTTACCGGAACGGCGATACTTACCAATGGACTCGTGGCAATAAGCCATACTAATGCCCTTGGAACAAATGCTATTCCCGTCGAATTAAGGGGCGGTAATTTTTGTCTTAATTGCAACCCCGTCAAGACGTTGTTTGTGACTACCAACAGCACCATGACAGCATGGGGCAACTCGACCTACTACGGAAACATCGTTCTGACAAATAATGCGACTTTGCTGTTTGATTCCTATAACGGCGGCAACTCGCGCACGCTGACGCTCAATTGTCCAATTTCCGGCACAGGCAATCTGCAGGTATATTCTTCTGGAGCAGTAGTTACTTTCGGAGGAACGTCGGCGAATACATTTACCGGTAACGTGACAATTACGAAGGATACGCTGGTCCTGAACAAAACCGCGGGGTTGGATGCAATTCCCGGAGGTTATGTTACCATCGGCGACGGTGTTGCCACTAACCACATTCTTCAAATGAATGCCGCCAACCAGGTTAATGACAGCACGATTGTCAGGTTTGGCAGTTTATCAACCGAACCCAATGGATTGTTCTCGTGCTTTCGCCTGAACGGTTGCGATGAGACTGTCGGAGGCCTGCAAAGCCAGGGCAAAGGTTATGGGACGGTGGAGAACGGTCACGCCACGACGGCATGCACGCTGACAGTCAGCAACAACGTTGACATGATCTACTCCGGCCAGATTCGCAACGGCGCGACAGCGGCTTTGAATATTGTCAAGACTGGTTCCGGCACATGGTTCGTTAACGGCTACGCTACCAATACCGGGACCTGGACAATCAATGGCGGCACACTCGGCGGCACAGGGATAGTCGCGTGCGCGATGAACGTGAATAGCGGCGCAGTGGTAAACCCAGGCACAAATACCAGTGTGGGCGGCACGCTGACAATCACCAATGATCTTGTCTTCGCCGCCGGCGCGGCACTCGGCTTCGACCTGGCCGCGCCAACGAACCGGAACCCTAATGCGACAAACGATCTTATCATCGGCGTGCAGAACCTTACATTCAACGGTAATGTGGTGAATATCGGGGGCCTGCCGGGAATTCAGACCGCGTTGCCTGGTGATTCCTGGACATTGATCCGGTATAGCGGAACACTTTCAGGATCACCGCCGATTCGTGGTTCGCTCCCGGGTAATGCCCGTCCGTCGAGAGTAGTTCTCGATACGCCGGGCGAGATCAAGCTGGTCGTACTTGCGTCAGGTACTTTAATTACAATTAAATAGGTATAGTTGTTTGTTAGCCGGCTTAATTGTCGGGTTCGTCAGGTTTTCTTGTCTGGAATATAGGATAATATTTTCAATAACGAATAATTGCCAGATGATGAAATCTATTTCAGACAAATCGAATAGATGTTTCAGGCGGTTTTTCGTCTTGTCGTTCCTTCCCGTTGTCGTTCTAGCATTGTTCTACGTGGCTGATATGGCTGTGGCTACGGAGTATACCTGGAATGGAGCCGGCGGAGATGACAATTGGACCACGCCTGCAAACTGGACGAACAACTCCGGTTATCCAAACGCAGCGGTGGACATAGCGGTCATTACCGGCGCGATAAGAAGGGTGATTGTATTGGATCAATCCGTTACAGTTGGCGGCATTCTGTTTACCAACACCAAGGTCGAGCATTCCATCTCAAACACTGCGGCACAAACAATAACGCTGGCTGATAACGGGTATATCCGGTTGGCGAATATTGCCAGTGCTTCAAATCAGAACATATACTGCCCGATAATTCTTGGAGGTGGAGTTTCTTTTGAATCTTTCAATACAACCTTCACTGATGGCAGTGATCTTGGTTATTTGTATTTCAGAAAGCAGATCATCGGGACAAATATGGCGGTGTCTTTTAACGGTGTTGGCGGACGGGTTCGTCTGGCAGGAGACAGCAGCGCTTCTTTCGCCGGTATGATGTATGTAAACTCCGGGCGGATAAGAAGCGGAACTGATGCCAATTTCGGATCAACGAGCTACCCTGTTGTTTGGGGGACAAACAGTTACTGGGACGCTGCGACAGCCATCACGACAAAACCCATGGTTATTGCTGGTAATGCTCAATTCACGATCTGGGGTAATACAACTCATAGCGGTCCGATTGCTATTTCTAATAACGCGACATTCATCATACGTACGGGTGGTAATGGCTATACTTTCAGCGGTCCAATCTCGGGCGAAGGTAATGTGAGCGCGGCGCAGTCTACCGTCACGTTTTCAGGGGCGAACACTAATACATATACTGGTGTGACGATGGTAACCAACGGCACTCTTCTATGGCTTAATAAGACGATAGGTATGGATGCAATTCCCGGAACACTGGTAATTGGAGATGCTTTGACGGCCGGCCAGGTGCAGCTGTCAAAATCCAGTCAGATCAACGACAATGCGTTAGTATACCTGATGAATAGCAATGCTACCATTTACGGTAAACTTACTCTGAATGGCTGCAATGAGGTTATCGCAGGACTCGTTACGACTGGTGGCGTTGCCAATGCAGCTGTTGTGGAGAATAATCATTCATCTAATGTTTCTGAGCTGACTATCAGCAACGTGACTGACTGCACATATTTTGGCGCTGTTAGAAATGGTTCGGCTGCAAAACTCAACATAATCAAGGACGGACCAGCCGTATTCTACATGAACGGTCCGGCACAGAACACCGGAACTTGGACCATTCGTGGCGGCGCACTGGGTGGTGTGAGTACGTACGGCGGTGCTGTGGTCGTGGCTTCTGGCGGTACGCTGGCACCAGGCGCGACGAATAACGTTGTCGGCACCATGATATTGGGCAATGACCTTACCAATCAGTCCGGGTCGTCACTGAATTTCGACCTGGGTTATCCCAATGTTGTTGGTAACGGCACAAACGACCTGATCTCCGTCCTCGGTAACGTATCCCTCGATGGAACTTTGACAGTCACTAATCTGACTGGATTCGAAACTGGTCACAAAAACGACAAATGGCGGCTGATCAATTACAGCGGTACCATCTCCGGCGGTGGATTGACCGCGGTGAACTGGCCGGCAGGAACGCCCTACACGGCCCTGGGTACCGACACTAACACGGCCGGACAGGTCAATCTTGTGGTTTTGTCAGTTACAAACCTTCCGGATACACCGGCAGTTGTATTTCCAGCCAACAACGCCTCTCCGGTCGGGGAGGCCATAACTTTAGATTGGTCTGATTCTCAGGATGGCGACGGCTACCAGGTCTATCTTTGGAAGTCTGTAGACAGTCCACCTTCATCCCCAACTGGTTCCGTAACATCGAGCCAATTCACTCTGCCGACCGCCTTGGACCTGGGCACAACCTACAACTGGCAGATTGTGACAACCAACAGCGGTGTCCTTACCTCCACCGGCGCAGTCTGGTCGTTCACAACGCGTGCTGATATGAGGCCGCTCGTGCCTGACACTCCGTCTCCGACCAACGGTGCCCAGGAAGTGCCGGTATCCACGATTCTGGGCTGGGCAAACGCCTACAGTGCGACCGGTTATGAGGTCTGCTTGTGGATTCCGCCGGACTCCGAACCTGGAAGTCCCACAGGAGTGGCAACGACCAATTCGTACAATCCCGGTGCTCTTAACTATTTAACAAATTACAACTGGAAAGTAGTGGCCACCAACCAATACGGATCAGCAACCGGCGCAGTCTGGTCCTTCACCACGCGCAACCATCGGCCGTTTGCCCCGGATTCACCATCTCCAACCAATGGCGCGGCCAATGTGTCGCCGTCCACATCACTCAGCTGGACTTGCACCGATGCCGATGGTTACCAGGTGTACGTGTGGCTGACGTCAGGCAGCAAGCCAGGCACGCCTACGGCCGAAGTGACGTCCCCGACCTATACGCCGACATTGCTTGATTTTACCAATTACTACTGGCAGGTGGTGGCTACCAACGCCTACGGCTTTGAAACGGGCGCGGTCTGGACATTTGGCACGGCACGGATCGTAACCGGTATAAATTTCACCTGGACCGGAGCAGCCATAGACAACAAGTGGGATAGGCCTGCCAACTGGACAAGGAATAACGACTACCCGCGGCTGGCCAGCGACGCAGCCATCTTCACCGGAGCTACCCAGCCCACGGTGGATCTTAACGGTGACAAGACTGTGGGAAGCATAATTTTCAGCAATACCACGGCGGCATTCACTATCCAGAATAATACCCTGAGCATGGCCAATGGAGGTTCTATCGTGGTTCAAAACACGGCCTCGCAAAGCAGTCCAACAATATCCAGCGCGCTCACGATGCTCGGTTCACTTGCCGTTACAAATGACAAGTCAGGCAACACACTGACATTGAGCGGAACGAACAGCGGAACTTCTATCCTGACCCTGGGAGGCGTCGGGATTATCTCGTTGTCGGCAGACAGTAGTTCCACCTTTACAGGTCTGATCGTAGTACAGTGCAGTGATGTGCGTTATAATGGAACCGGCGGGTTGGGCAGCACAAATGCTCCTACTATTCTAAACGGCGGCAGTTTCAGAAACGCTGCCAATACTGCCGAACCACTTATTGTTGTCAGTAACTCCTTTATCGAACATTGGGGAAGCGGGACTATTTCGTCCCCGATTAGCATCAGTAACGCCGTTTTAACCTTAAACAATGGAGGTAATACCCCGAACTACAACGGGTACTTTACCGGGACAAACGGGGGCATTACCCTTTCTTCCGGTGGCGGTTATCAGTTTAGCGGTTCTTCATCCAATACCTTCAGTGGACCGGTTACCAATCCCGGATGCACTTTTTCCCTGAACAAAACAGCATTCGATGGTGCTATTGCCGGGCCGCTTGTAAACTCGGGGATAGTGCAACTGAGTGCTAATAACCAGATCAAGGACACGGCACCGGTAACCCTGTTGAGCAGCGGTATTCTCCGGCTGAACAGCTTCAGCGACACTATTGGGCTGCTTATCGCTACCGGTAACTTGGCAGTTGCTGAAAACACTTCCGGCGCGACGGCATCAACCCTGACGATCAGCAACAACGTTGACGGAACCTACGCCGGCCAGGTCCGCAACGGCGCGGCGGCGGCTTTAAATATTGTAAAGAACGGTTCCGGTAACTGGTTCTTTAACGGCATAGCGACCAATACCGGCACCTTTATGGTAAGCGGCGGCACACTGGGCGGCACGGGAACGATCATGTGCGCGGTGACCGTGACCAACAGTGCGGCCGTCAACCCCGGAACGAACACATTTAGAGCCGGCACGCTGATTATCAGTAACAATCTTGTGTTAGCCACCAATGCAGTGCTGAACTTCGAACTGGGAAGGCCGGGCTTTGTAGGGCTTGGCACAAACGACCTGATCAGCGGAGTGAACAACCTGACATTTGCGGGCACGATCAACGTGACCAACCTGAGCGGCTTCGAGACAGCAGGCATCAGCAGCAACTGGGTTTTGATTACCTATGCAGGGACTCTGACCACCAACCAGTACCAGCTGGGGCGTGTGCCTTCGGCTATTAACTGGGTTGGCTATGAAATAGACACAACCTCGCAGGTAGGGCAGGTGCGTCTGAAGGTAACCAGTCCCCGCTCTCCTTACTACTGGCTGCTTGATCAGACTAACATTATCCTGCAGGTTGATGGAGGAGATACGGGCATTACTTACAGTGTGCTTGGTATTACCAGTAATCTGACAAACGCGGCAGCGGTTTTGTACCAGGTAAGCAATACGACGTCATTTACGTATATTGACACGAATGCGCTTGGATCGGTGGACAGGCGTTTCTACAGGGTTACGGAAAGCACAAATGGAATTGTATCAACCAACGCGGTAGTTTTTACAGCTGTCCGCAGGCAGCTGGATCCCGGCGCCTGGTACAAGTACGCTCTTGGGATTGACTTCGGCGGCAACAACAAACTGGATTCCACGCTTGGTTCCCAGCTTTCGAAGGGTTTGACGGGGAATGACACAAAAACCCTGGCGGACCTTTTCTATCTTCTTGATGCTGCCGGCAACTGGGCAATGTGCTACCTGGATGCTGGCGGTGCCTGGCGTGATTACATTTCCGGGAATGTCACTAATACACATGTCTTGCCGTGGCAGAGTTTCTGGATAAAGCGCAGGAACGGCGGCAGTACATCCTACCCGGTTTATTCCGGATATTGTTTCACCAATGTGTCGCCTGTGACTTTCAGGTCGAACGACTGGCATATGATAACCTGGCAGCTGCCGCTGGACAGGAAGGAAAGTGACGGCGTACAGCAGGGATGGGGGTTTGCGGCCGCCGGCGCGAAACAGGGCGGAAGCTGGCTTAATTCGGACGTTTTGACGGTTGGAGACGGGTCCGGATTGAGGTTCTACTATTTAAATACAAACGGGCGCTGGTGTGCCGTGGGGCAGACAATTCCTGCGGCAAATGTTGACTTCCATCTGGGAGAAGCGTATTATTATATGCATAGAGGTACAGGTATTACCTGGACGGCGACAGGGCCTTAATTCAGTTAGATAAAACAGGAGTTTGAGAAAGAGGCGCTGCGATGAGAAAGCTTGTCTTGGCGTTTGCGCTGATGATTGCCGGCTGCGTGCCGGTGATGGCAAATGTTCTCTGCGTCGAGTCCTGGTCAAACGGGACCATGCAGGGCTGGTCCTGCTGGGACACAATAAACGAGAAGGCGATTGACGTTGCTGCTGCGGATCAGGGTTTTCTTGATGTAACATTTTCCGGGCAGACAATGAAAATGCCGCCGCTTGAGTACATGGTAAAGGCAGATGCCAGCGCTTCTTCAGGTTCCTTTTCGGGTAATTACTTTAACAACGGAGTCCAGTATCTTTCCTTCCGGGTTCTCTGCGAACACGAAACCACTGTATGCGCGGTGATTTACGGGGGTGAGAAATTCTGGCGGTACCAGGTGCCGGGATTGCCGACAGGAACATGGGTGACCGTGACTGTGCCTGTAAGCCCGTCAGCTCTCAAGAGCCTGTGTGCGACCAATAATCTGCAGGAATTCAGCCAGGCGCTTAATACCGTAGACTGGATCGGAATTACTTTCTTGAGAAACAAGACGCTGAGCGGATATCATTGTCGTGTAGACGATGTGACGCTTGTTGGCGCCGGTCAAGGTTATGGAGACTGGATCAACCAGTTTACCGGCAGTGCCGCGGACAAGCTGCCTGATGCGGACCTGGGAGGAAAAGGCATCGGCAACCTCAGCGAATGGATTGCGGGAACCAATCCGTTGGACAAGAATTCCGTGTTCAAGCTGAAATCAGTTTCCCAGAAACCGAACGGATCCGGTGGAATCACGCTGGAATGGCATTCGGTAAAGGGGCGGCTGTACCAGGTATGGCGGACCGAAAATCTTATTTCCGGTTTTTCTTCCATTACGGACTGGCTTTCCGCGGAGCCTCCGGTCAATACTTTCACAGATGAATCTGCGACAGGCAATGGTCCGTATTTTTACAAGGTTAAGGTTAAAAAGGTGGAGTAAGATGAAGATTTCCATGAAGTATATCCAGTATCTTGTGTTGATATCTGGATGCATTCTGCTTGCAGGCCTTAAATCGTCGCTGGCTGATGTGTCATTTGTGCCGGTAACGTGGACTGCGGCGGGAGATACCCTGGGATGGACGAATTTAACTCCTGTTGCCGGCGAGACGATAACCCAAAATGGCGGAGTCCTGAACATGAACTTTGTAGGCGCTGGTCCGGGTATAGAGTCAGATACAATGGCGGCAGACAACCTTGAGGGGTATAACGGAGACTATTCAGCGTATGCGAATCTGACGGTTTCGTTTGATTTCCAGGGTTATGCCTCCTCGGCCCAGTCTCTCTATTTTGAGTCGACAGCGGGAGGGGGATCCACCTGGGCGTATGACCTTACTATACCGGATTCCGCCATGCATAATTATACTGTCAGTTTAAATAATGCCACTGGATGGAATAAGCTTACCGGGGGAGCGGTATCTTTTGCAACGGCTTTAACCCTGGTGGATTTAATAGGCATCACTGTCCAGCATTCCAATGCTGGAACTCCGTTTGACTATAATCTGGACAATTGGACATACGACAATACGGACAATGCGGTTCCTGAACCGGGTTCGCTGGCGCTTCTCTTTTCCGCGCTTGGTTCTTTCGGCTTCACATACAGGTTTCGGCGCAAAAAGAATCCCCAGGCGCCAAATCAAGCATAATGAATTTCCTGTCCATGCCGTCAAGCGAGCGCGCCAAAAAAACAGTCTTCAGGATTTTCATCCTGTTCTGCCTTGCCTGGTTTGTTTTCTACTTCAAGACTCTTTCGGCTGGAGATGACGGGATTGTGAGGTTCGTATTGGGGGTTGTCCTGGCCTGTGTGGTGATCTTCCGGGGCAAGGAGACAGATCAATCTCCGGCCCTCAGCGTGAAACCCCTGTTGATTCGTGCCTGTGCTGGTGCTGTCATGCACGTCGCAGGACTGGTGTTTGACGTTCATCAGTTTCAATGGCTGGGTTTCCTTCTGCTTATTAGCGCCGGCGTAAGCTGGTCGATTAACCCGGCTTTTGTACCGGACCTGAACAAGGGTCTTTTCCTTCTTTACTGGGTACATCCGCTGCCGGGCAACCTGTTCGGGCCGATGCAGATCTTTCTCCAGAAAGTATCGGTCATTGGCAGCGAGTGGCTGCTGCACTGCATAAACTTTCCTGTTTGGGCCGATGGCATGGTTTTGCGGGCTGCTTCAGGTGTTTTTGAGGTCCCGGCGGCCTGTGGTGGCCTCCGAACGCTGGTGACAGTCCTGATGTGTGTTGCCGGTGCAGCATTTATTTTCCGGCTGTCTTTGCTTTCTTCAATAGTTTTCTGTGTTTTAGGAACATTTCAGGTTGTTGTGCTCAATATTATCCGCATCAGCATAATGGTTCGGGCTTCGGCGTCGGTGGCTTTTCATGTATCACCCGACTTCCTGCATGATACCGCCGGAATATTTCTTCTTCTGTCGGTTGTTCTTATTAACCTGGAAATTCTCTGGTGGAGCCGTTCAGGCCATTCAAGGGATCATGGTATTGAGAAAGCCGGCCCGGATGCCCGTCTCGCCCTTCTTGTCAGGATGCTGCTTGGCGCAGTAGCGGCCATGATCCTGATCGCTGTTGTCGGAGTGGGCATAGTTAAGCATAGGCCGGAACACTGGTCGGCCATGGTGGCCCAGGTTGCGGAGAGTATTGAGCACAGGGATCCTGCTTCGGCCGAGGGGGCCATGCACGCGGTCTTGAAACGGAGTCCGGAAAATATCGAATACAGGATACAGTATGCGCGTTACCTTCTTGCCCGTCAGAAGTTTAACGAGGCATGCCTGGTCCTGGATGCCGTACCTGTCGATAAGCGGGATGACAATGTAAATATCCTCCGGCTTCTTGCCTTGTCAGGGGCCGGCCGTTCGGGTGAGTCTATACAGCTGATTGATGAGTATTCGACTTCAAAGATGAATCCGGCAGTTGCGGTGATCGTGGCAGGGTTTTACGCGAAACAGGATAAGCCCGAAAAATGTGCTTCATGCCTGTTGATCGCGGCAAAGAACAAGGCTTTCCTGCCAAATGCGCGTCGATTGTATCCATATCTTTCCAGCCGCGGCAGATGGGAAACTATTGCCGCAACCGACCGGAAGCTGCCTTACCAGGATGAACAGCAGCTTCTAGCCGCGCTTAAAGCGCACGTGATGATGGGAAACATTGATAATGCATCCGAACTTCTCCGGGGGAATCGTTCGCTATGGGAGAGCAAGCAGGCCTTCCTGCCGGTACTGGCGCACATTGCCGTCCAGTCTCCCTCGGATCAATGGCGCGTCGATTTTGAAAAGTGTTTCAAAGCGGCTCTGCCTTCCCTTTCGGCAGA
>Ga0172371_10001896_pt1 | contig 33284 bp, 33 predicted proteins | sample Lak12m_FD_114543 | JGI IMG/M metagenome (GOLD analysis project Ga0172371, IMG submission 114543) | Freshwater microbial communities from Kabuno Bay, South-Kivu, Congo - kab_022012_12m | ecosystem: Environmental > Aquatic > Freshwater > Lake | place: Democratic Republic of the Congo: South-Kivu...
ACTGCTGCGCTTTGCCAGCAGCACCACTGACACCGTGAGCGTGAGCTTGGCTGACTACAAGGCGCGCATGAAAGAAGGCCAGGAGGCCATCTACTACATCACTGCCGACACGCTGGCCGCCGCCAAGAACAGCCCACAGCTGGAAGTGTTCAAGAAAAAGGGCATCGAGGTGCTCTTGATGACCGACCGCGTGGACGAATGGGCCTTGAGCTTTTTGCACGACTTTGACGGCACGCCGCTGCAAAGCGTGGCCAAGGGCGCGGTGGAACTGGGCAAGCTGCAAGACGAAGCCGAAAAGAAAGCCGCCGAGGAAGCCGCCGAAGCCTTCAAACCGCTGCTGGCCAAAATCAAGGAAGCGCTCAAAGACAAGGCCGAAGACGTGCGCGTCACTACCCGTCTGGTGGACAGCCCGGCGTGTCTGGTGGTGCAGGAGCACGGCATGAGCACCCAGCTGGCGCGCATGCTCAAACAGGCCGGCCAGACCGCGCCAGACGTCAAGCCGGTGCTGGAAGTCAACGCCCACCACCCGCTGGTGAAAAAGCTTGACGGTTCGCCCAACTTCTTCGACCTGGCGCACATCCTGTTTGACCAGGCGCTGCTGGCCGAAGGCGGTCTGCCCGAAGACCCCGCCGCTTACGTGAAGCGCGTCAACGCGCTGCTGGTGTAACGGGGTAACGCGTTCGCGTGCCGGTCAGGGCCGGGCCGGCACGACCCACGACTTTTCTGTGGCAGTCAGCGGTTCCATCTGGCGCATTTGCTGCGCCAGCACCTCCAGCGTGGCCTCTGACGCATCCTGCCCACTGACCTGGCGCGCCTGAATGCGCGCGCGCAGTTGTTCGGGCGTGGCCTGTGGTGCCAGCACGTCAAACGGCACGCCCAAGCCGGTCGCCAGTTGCTTGAAGCTTTCACGGTCGGCGCGCCGCAAAAACGTCGCATCGACGATCACCGACCAACCCGCACGCAGCAAGACACCTGCCGCTTCACGTAGATGGTTATAGGTGATCCGATGCGCATCTGGCGCGTACAGACCGCTGTTCAAACCCGACCCGCTGCTGGCCTGCGCGGCCACCCCAAACAAGCGCTTGCGCTCTACATCCGCACGCAAGCGCAGGGTGTTGCCATCACCGTCTGATTGCAGCAACTGGTCTGTCAGCCAGGTCTTGCCGCAACCGGACAAGCCGTGAGTAAGGGTCAGACGCTGCGTCTTGGGTGCGCCCAGTTGCCGCGCCAACGCCAGTTGCATACTCACGGCCGACACATCGCCCCCCGTTTGCTGCACGCGGATCGCCGCCACCTTGGCCCGCACCAGACAGCGATAGACCGCATAAAAACGCAACAGTGCCGCGCTCTGGTAGAAACCCAAGCGGCTGGTCATGTCGTTGATGAACCAGCACGCCAGACCCGGCTGCTGGTGCGCCAGCAAGTCCACGTAGGTAAACGCCAGATCGCTCAGCACATCTATCCAGCGCAACGCCGCGCTGAATTCGATGCAATCAAAGGGGCAAATCTGCTGACCCAACAGCACCAGGTTGCCCAGGTGCAGATCGCCATGACATTCGCGCACCCAGCCTCCCTGCCAACGCGTCTGCATCAGCGGCTCCAACGCGTCAAACTGCTGCTGCGTCCAGTGCTGCAGGGCATCCAGCGTGGCCTGACTTTGGGCATCGGTCAGCACGCGTTGAAGGTCAAGAAAATTATCCAGCGCATAGCCCCGTACCAGCGCCGGAGCTCCCAGCTCTGTAGCGGGCAACGCGCGCTCGGCACGCGCATAAAAATCATCCAGCGTTTGCGCCAACGCACTCAGATGCTGCGGTGCCAGTTCCCCGCGCGCGCACACATGATCCAAACGCGCTGACTCTTCAAAGCGGCGCATGCGCACAGCGTATTCGACTGGTTCACCGACCTCATCCATACACGGCCCTTCGGAGCCTTGGTAGATACCCACCACGTCCAGATACAGCTGCGGCGCAAAACGCTGGTTCAGGCGCAACTCGTCCAGACAGCGCGCACGGCGCAAGTCCAACGTGCTGAAATCCAGAAACGACAGTCTGATTGGCTTTTTGATCTTGTAAGCGAAGTCCCCCGCCAGCAGCACCCAAGAGATATGCGTTTGCACCAACTCGACCTGCAACGGCTTATGGGGGTAGGCCTGCGGTTGCAGTAACGCCTGAATCAGCGATGGCAAGGTGGCGTCCATGCCCCTATCTTAGGGCTTGTAAAGCCCTAAGAGCTTGCCCATGACCCTGCCACACCACGTTGATCTGCCTGGAAGTTGACGCTATTCATCGCACCACAAACGCAAATGTCCCCGCCAGCATCCGCACCAACCAGGAACTAGGGCAATACCTGTCGGCTTTTATGGCTGGGCGTTTTGCAACGCGGCGATGCGTTCTTCCAACGGTGGGTGGGTAGAAAACAGCGCGCCAATACCGCCGACGATGCCAAACGCCGCAACACTCTTGGGCAACTCACCGGGTTGCATGCCACCCAGCCGCGCCAGCGCGTTGATCATGGGTTGCTTGTGACCCAGCAACCGGGCCGAGCCGGCGTCGGCGCGGAACTCACGCTGACGGCTGAACCACGCCACAACGATCGCGGCAGCAAAGCCCAGCACGATGTCCAGCACCATGGTCGTGACCATGTAGCCGATACCGGGGCCACTGCTGCGTTCATCGCCCTTGCGCAGAAAGCTGTCCACCGCGTAGCCAATCACGCGGCTCAGGAACACCACAAACGTGTTCATCACACCCTGGATCAGCGTCATGGTGACCATGTCGCCGTTGGCGACGTGGGCGATTTCATGGCCGATAACGGCTTCGATTTCTTCTTTGTTCATGCCTTGCAGCAGGCCGGTGCTGACGGCCACCAGCGCCGAATTTTTGAACGCCCCGGTAGCAAACGCGTTGGGCGCACCTTCAAAAATGCCAACCTCAGGCATACCGATGCCAGCCCGCTCGCTGAGCCGACGCACGGTTTCGACAATCCAGGCCTCATCAGCGCTGGTGGGCTGGTTGATGATGAGCACTCCCGACGTCCATTTGGCCATCTGCTTGCTGATCAGTAGCGAAATGATGGCACCACCAAAACCCATCACCAGCGCAAAGCCCAGCAGCGCGCCCAGGTTCAGGCCATTGGCCGTCAGATAGCGGTTCACGCCCAGCAGACTGGCCACAATGCCCAGCACGGCAACCACCATCACGTTGGTCAATACAAACAAAAGAATACGTTTCATGATGTCCTTGTGAGTCAACAAGCGGCTCGGCCGCGAGACAGGCGCAATGGTAGTGGCAAAGGCGTCAAATTCAAGCCGAGGTGGCCGTAATTCCCCACAACGATTGACGATTCACCACGCGCCAGCTCAGGGTTTCGCCAGCACACAGCGGTTTCAGCGTGGCTTCGCCAAAGGCAAAACAATCGGGCACGGTCCACGGGGCTCGCTGCAGCGTGAGGATGCCGGTATTGCGCGGCAAGCCGTAAAAGTCGGCGCCGTTGAAGCTGGCAAAAGTTTCCAGCTTGTCCAGCGCATGCACCGAATCAAACGCCTGCGCATACAGTTCCAGCGCCGCATGGGCGGTGTAGCAGCCAGCGCAGCCGCTGGCGTGTTCCTTCAGGTGCACCGGGTGCGGCGCGCTGTCGGTGCCCAGAAAAAATTGTGCTGAACCGCTGGTAGCCGCCGCCAGCAAGGCCTGACGATGCGTTTCACGCTTCAAGACCGGCAGGCAGTAGTAATGCGCACGCAAGCCGCCGGTAAAGAGGGCATTGCGGTTGAACAGCAAATGGTGCGCCGTCAGTGTGGCTGCCAGATAGCGGTCAGACTGCTGTACGTACTGCACTGCCTCACGCGTGGTGATGTGCTCAAAAACAATCTTCAATTCGGGAAAATCGCGGCGCAACGGAATCAATTGCGTATCAATGAAGACTGCCTCGCGGTCAAACAGGTCAACTTCGGGCGCGGTCACTTCACCATGCACCAGCAACGGCACGCCCGCGCGCTGCATCGCTTCCAGCGTTTTATACGTCTTGCGCACGTCGGTCACGCCCGCGTCGCTGTTGGTGGTGGCACCTGCGGGGTAGAGCTTGACGGCAACCACGCCCGCTTCTTGGGCGCGCGCGATCTCATCGGGCGGCAGGTGATCGGTCAGGTACAGCGTCATCAAGGGTTCAAACGTCATACCTTCAGGCACAGCGGCCAGGATGCGCGCCTTGTACGCCAGCGCCTGCATCACGTTTGTGACCGGCGGACGCAAATTTGGCATGATGATGGCACGACCAAACTGCGCTGCGGTATGGGGTACCACCGTGTGCAGCGCGTCGCCGTCGCGCACATGCAAGTGCCAGTCGTCTGGGCGAGTCAGGGTCAGGGTTTGGGCGGAAGTGTTGGCAGGACGCATGGACCGATTGTCGCCAAACTGGCGCGTTGCCGTCGCGTCAATGGCATGTGCTGTCAAACGCTGCTTTGTGCCAGCAGGTAATCCCACAGTGCCTGCGCGTCGTGCGGCGAGACCTTGGGCGCATGGGCAGCACCGCCCGCATGCTGCGGGTCGCGACGCGCAGGACGCTCCCGGTAAGCACGTATTTCCATCGTGATCTGCAAGTCTTTCAGATCGGGCGGCGCGGCGCTGACAAGCTTTTTGGCGCGTACTTCCTTTTGCACGGCGCTCGTGGGCAAAAAGGCAATACCATGCCCTTCCAGCGCCATCGCTTTCAGTCCCTCGGCCATATCGGTTTCATAGACGCGGTCAAAGTGGATCGGTGCACTGCTGCGTTTCAGGATCAATTCCACCATTTGCCCCAGGTACGCCCCTTGTGCATAGCCCAAATAAGGCAACGGCCGACGCGCTTTGCCAGGCAGTTCAAACAGGGGCTGGCCGTGGGCGTCGGGCTTGACGTAGGGCGCGAGCAGTTCTTCGCCCAGCGTGACCATGTCGTAGCGTGCGGCGTCAAGCTGGTTGGGCTGCGACGCGTGGTGGTAAGCGATCAGCACATCGCAACTGCCCTCCACCAGCCGCATCACGGCGTCGTGTACGTTCAGCGCAATCAGGCGGCTTTTGATGGGGCCAAATTTCTCGCGCAGACCCGACACCCAGGCTGGAAAGAAGGTAAAGGCCAGTGTGTGTGGCACGGCAAAATCAATCACGTCTTGCGCGGTGGTGGCGTGCCCGCGCAACATGGCACGCGTGGTTTGCAGCGCCTGCAACACCTCCAGCGCCTGGGTGTAAAGCGTTTCACCAGCGGGGGTGAGTCGTGTCGGGTAGCTACTGCGATCCACCAGGTCAGAGCCGGCCCAGGCTTCCAGCGCCTGAATGCGCCGGGAGAAAGCGGGTTGCGTCACATGACGCAACTGTGCCGAGCGGCTGAAGCTGCGCGTTTCAGCCAAGCTGACAAAGTCTTCAAGCCACTTGGTTTCCATCAGGTTGCGCCAGTCAGGGGTTCAGGCCAAGAGCGCCCGATACGCATGCCGTGTGGACACCGCCACCGACGCCAGCACTTGCGTGTAGGCCGTCTGGTGACGTGCCAACAGACGCGTGCAGGCGACGACCTGTGAGCGGCAAAACCAGTGACAGGTGTGCTGAAACAGAAACAACTCAGCCATAAAAGTAAAGGCCCGGCTCTTCGGTGACACTTCTGGCGCACCCTGTGCCGCATCGCGCAAGGCATGTGCGTGCAGACTGATCAATTTGCGCGCATCCACGCACACACCTGGCCACCAGCGTGTCACAAACGGCAGCGCCAGCGGCAGCTTGCTGATGCGCGCGTCAGGCTCAGCCACCTTGGAAAACGCCAACGCCAGCGCGCCCACCTGTTCGGCCAACTCGGTCTGGGTAGCTTGCAGCATGCTCCAGATGGAGGCCTGGCGATCGGGCTCAGACTCACCCAGCGCGCGTAGAGACCCCTGCACCACACTCTCCATCAGTTGTTCAATCTGGTACCGCGCCAGGTGCTCACCCAGCAGGGCGATGCGCACGCGCTGCTCACGCATGGCAAGCAAACGCATCCCAACCAGTGCCATCAGCACGACGATCAATGTTTCCATCAAAACACCCGGCAAAAGGGGTGGCAGTCAAAGAGCGCAAAGTGTAGTACGCGACCCGCCCGCCTGATGCGATACAACGCCAGTGTCAAAATAAGACATGGACGATCCCCTTGCCCCCGGCCCTGTGCCCATTGCGCTGGATGTTGCGCCCGAGCCGGCGTTGCCGACACTGTTTGGTGCCGCGATAGGCGTTGTGGGCGCAAAGCGCTACCTGCCACTGTTCGCCCAGTGGGAGGCAGGTGGCACGAGCAGGCCGAGCTGGAACTGGGCGGCCGGCCTGTGCACCTTCAACTGGATGATTTTTCGGCGTCTGTGGTTGCCCGCTGCTCTTTACGCCGCCGCGCTACTTGTAGCACCTCTGCTGCTGGTGGGCATGGGGCGCTTGTTGCTGCAGTGGTCTGAAACAACTGAGTTGGCCACGCTGCTGGGCTGCGCCGCACTGGCCTTTGTTGTACCCGCTGTACTGGGCGACGCCCTGCTGTATCGCCAGTGCCGCACCGACATCACACGCGCGCTGGAGATGTCCCCTACGCTGGAAATTGCTTTCGGTGCGCTGAGCCAGCACGCCCCCAGCAGGGTTTGGCTACAGCGCCAAATCGTGATCAACGCGCTGGGGCTGGGGTTGCTTGCTGGGGCAGGCTACCTGGCGTGGCCCGCTGCACCTGAAATGCAAAACCAGGACACTGCACCGGCAGCGATTCAGCCGGCAGCTCCAAGGATGCGCGCTGCAAGCGCTTCACCAGAGGTGGCGGCTGTGACCGCCCGCACATTTGGAGCTGCGTCAGCGCCAGTCGCCGTCGCGGCATCTGCGCCCGCCTCCGCCAGCGTGTCAGCCCTCGCACCGATGCCTTTGGCAGCGTCCGAGCCAACGTCGGCAGCCATGGCGACACAGGCAGTGAAAGCACCGCTGCAAACGCGCGAGCCTGCTGCCAGCGCCCCGACATCCACGCGGGCCGACAAGGGCTTTTTGATCAACGTCGGCCTGTTCGCCAACCCCGACAATGCACGTCTTGCCTACGTGAAGCTGGTCAAGGCAGGCTTGCCAGCGCAACGCGAAGTGCTGCTCTTGAAAGGCCAGCGGGTGACGCGCGTACGCGCCGGGCCAATTGCATCACGCGCCAAGGCCAACGCCGCCATCGCTCAAATCAAAAAAATGCATTTGGACGCGGTGTTGGTCAAACCCTGAGTCCGCCCTTGCCAACGACGGTAACGCCACAGGTTGACTGTGAAGTATCTGGCTTGACGCACCCCCAGTCGGCAACGCTATTCGGCGCTTTGTTGCAACGACCACATTTCGGCGTAGCGCCCATTGCGTGCCAGCAGCTCGGCGTGCGTGCCGCGCTCCAGAATGCGGCCGGTCTCCATCACCAGAATCTCGTGCGCGTCCACCACGGTGGACAGGCGGTGCGCAATCACCAGCGTGGTCTTGTTCTGCGCGACGCTTTGCAGCTCGGCCTGGATGGCGCGCTCGTTGGCACTGTCAAGTGCCGAGGTGGCTTCGTCAAAAATCAAAATCGGCGGGTTTTTGAGCAACGTGCGCGCAATCGCCACGCGCTGCTTTTCGCCGCCTGACAACTTCAACCCGCGCTCGCCCACCATGGTGTCGTAGCCTTTGGGCGTGGCGGCAATAAAGCTGTGAATGTGCGCTGCGCGGGCGGCCGCCTCCACCTCGGCGCGGCTGGCGCCCGGGCAGCCGTAGGCGATGTTGTATTCCACCGTGTCGTTGAACAACACCGTGTCTTGCGGCACGATGCCGATGGCGGCGCGCACGCTGGCCTGCGTCACCTGTTTGAGGTCTTGCCCGCCAATCAGAATGCGCCCCTGCTGCACGTCATAAAACCGGAACAACAGGCGCGCCAGCGTCGATTTGCCCGACCCCGACGGCCCCACCACGGCCACCGTCTTGCCCGCCGGAATGTCAAAACTGATGTCGTGCAAGATGGGGCGCGCCGGGTCGTAGGCAAATTGGACGTTTTCAAAACGCACGCTGGGCACCGTGGTGTTTAGCGGCTTGGCACCTTCCACGTCGGCAATCTCGCGCTCTCGTTCCAGTAGCGCAAACATCTTCTCCAGATCGGTCAGGCCCTGCTTGATTTCGCGGTACAGCACGCCCAAAAAACCCAGCGGGATGTAGAGCTGGATCATGAAGGCATTGACCATCACCAGGTCGCCCAGCGTCATGCGGCCGTCCACCACACCTTGCGTGGCGCGCCACAGCATCAGCACCAGCCCAGCGGCGATGATGAGCTGCTGGCCGGTGTTGAGGATGCTCAGCGTGGTCTGGCTCTTGAGCGCCGCCTTGCGGTAGCGCTCCAGGTTGTCGTCGTAGCGGCGCGCCTCAAAGTCTTCGTTGTTGAAGTATTTGACCGTTTCGTAGTTGAGCAGCGAATCGATGGCGCGGCTGTGCGCGTTGCTGTCGAGCTCGTTCATCTGCTTCCTGAACAGCGTGCGCCATTCGGTGACGATCACGGTGAAGATGATGTAGATCACCAGCGCGGCGATGGTGATCCAGGCAAACCAGGCGTCGAACTTGACCGCCAGCACGCCCAGCACCAAGGCCACCTCGATCAGCGTGGGGAAGATGCTATAGAGCGAAAAATTGATGAGCGAATGCACCGCGCGCGTACCGCGTTCGATGTCGCGCGTCATGCCGCCCGTTTGGCGCTCCAGATGAAAACGCAGGCTTAAAGAATGCAGATGGCGAAACACCTGCAAGCTGATGGCGCGCGACGCGCCCTCGGTGGCCTTGGCAAAAATCAGCTCACGCAGTTCTGTAAAGAGCGAGGTTGACAAACGCAGCAGGCCGTAGGCGATCAACAGGCCCAGCGGCACCACCAGCAGCGCCTGCACGTCGCCGGGCTTGAAGCTCATGGCGTCGATCAGCTCCTTGAGCAGCATCGGCACGCCCACGTTGGCCAGCTTGGCCGCCAGCATGAACGCCAGCGCGGCGATCACGCGCCACTTGTACTGCCACAGGTACGGAAACAGGCGTTGCAAGGTGGCCCAATCCGAACGCGGCATGGCTGTTTTGGGGTCAGAAGGCATGGCCCCAGAAAAGGCGTGTGAATGACGGCGCATGGGGGACAATCCCGATAACTGAACATAACAGGGACAGCGCGACGTGCGCCCAGCGCAACGACAACTGTCCGTAAACATCACAGGATTGTGCCCATGTCTTCAAACCCTTACTCTGCCCCACCACCGAGCGACGAAAAACTGGTGCTCAAGGTGATTCCGATGCCGCGCGACGTGAACGCCAACGGCGACATTTTTGGCGGTTGGGTGATGGCGCAGGTGGACTTGGCCGGCGCGGTCATTGCCGCGCCTTACGCCGAAGGGCGCATGGCCACCGTGGCGGTGAATGAATTCATCTTCAAGCAGCCCGTGCGCGTGGGTGATATTTTGAGTTTTTATGGCAAGCTGGTGCGCATCGGACGCACATCCATCACGATCAAGATCGAGGTGTATGCCGAACACTTTCGTGCGCAAGGCGACTTCACCAAGGTGACTGAAGCGCTACTCACCTACGTGGCCATTGACGACGATGGCAAGCCACGCGTGGTGTCGCAACCGGCGGGTTAGTCGAACCCCATGCGCTTGGCGGCGGACAGCACCTGCACCACCGCAGAGGTGGCTTCAGAAAAAGGTGTTCCCGGTACCAGCGCTTTTTCGGCCTGGTGGTAGCGGCCCTCATTGATGAGTTGCCCCACTTGCCCTGCCACCTGGTGAAAGTGCGCGTGATGGTTGACCAGCGCGGTAAAGCTGCTGCGCTCGCGCAGTCGCTGGCCGTCGCCATAAATCCACTTGCCCAAACCACAGCAGTCGTCACGCGACAAAGTTGCCACATCCACCTTGTCGCCTTTGTCAATGGCATCGCGCAGCTTGACCTTCCATTGGCGGTGGCCGTCGATGATGGCATCCACGTCGATGCCCTCAATCAACGGTGATGCGGCAGCACCCGGAAGCCGGAATTCGTCCACCTGCGCGGCCATGCGCACCGCAGCGGTACGCAAGGTGTTGGCCAGGCTGGCAGTTTGCTCGACCAACGCGGCGTTGGCCTGGGTGCTGCGATCAAGCTCGTGTACCGCCTCACCGATCTGGCCAATACCCAGGCTTTGTTCCTTGGCCCCGTTGGTCACCTCGCCCAGCAACTTGTTGACCTGATCGGCGTTATCAACGATCTGGTGCATGTGCTCGCTGGCCTGTCGCACGATCTCGGTGCCCTTGGCGACCTCGTCGGTGCTGGTCGTGATGAGCGTCTTGATTTCTTTGGCAGCCGCTGCGCTGCGACCTGCAAGCGCTCTTACTTCAGTAGCAACCACAGCAAAACCACGCCCCTGTTCACCGGCTCTGGCGGCTTCCACCGCAGCGTTGAGCGCCAGGATGTTGGTCTGGAACGCGATGCCGTCGATCACGCCAATGATGTCGCTGATTTTTTGGGACGAAGCCTGAATGCGGTCCATGGTGTCGGCCACGTCTTGCATCACCGCGCCACCCCGGCTGGCCGTGTTGGCGTTGCTGCCGGCAATTTTGGCCGCCTCGGCCACGGAATCGGCTGTCATGGCAACCGTGGAATTGGTCTGTTCCAACGCAGCAGAAGACTGCTCCAGCGCAGCAGCGGCCGACTCTGTGCGCGCCGACAAGTCGGCCATGCCCTGCGAAATTTCCTGACTGGCATCCACCACCTCGTCACTGGCCTGCTGCACTTGCTGCACCGTTTGGGCCAGCGCCACTTGCATGTTGGCCAACTCTTTGAGCATCGACGTAACCTCGTCGCGGCCGTTGCTTTCAATGGTGCTGCGCAAATCTCCCATAGCGATGGTCATCAGATGCTGCCGCGTGGAGGTGAAACCATTTTGCATGACAACAAAGAACCCGGTGCCAAGGTACATCGCGATCAACTGGCTAAGCAAAGTCACGGCCAAAGCCAGCCACAGGTCGCGCCGCAAGTCGGCCTGCCGATTTGTCAACATACTGTGTAACACGGCCAGGTTGTCCTGCACCTGCTTGAACTGGCCTTGCAAGGTCTTGTCGGTCAGTCGCACAAAAGCCGGTGCATCACCCTGCAATGCCGTCGCACCAACCGGCACATTCTGACGCACCGCTTTGACAAATTCGTCGGTCGCCTGGATGGCACCGCGCGTCAACTTCGCGCCATTGTCAGAATCTGCCTTTTGGACCTTGTCCAACGCAATTTTGGCGTGCTCGGTATCACGCGATAACGTTGTCAGGTAGCCTTCCAGACGTGCCGCGTTCCGGGGTGTGATCTGGCCCGCCTTGAGCGCCATGCGCACCAGACCGCGAATTTCCACCGTGGTCTGGATCACATCGGGTGCACGCAGCATCACCGCGCTCATCAGGTGGTAGGTTGCCAACTCGGGGTCGAGCGCCAGCCCCGAGCCATCTGTCACCGCGTCCAGCAAATCTGAAAGACTGCGCGACACACCCATCATGCCCTGATCAACGGCTTGCGGGTCAGCCCGGGCACCCACAACAGGTTGCGCCGCCCGCGCTGCCTGCACCGCACTGCGCAGCGCCGCGAAGTTGTCACTGGCATGTAGCGACGCACCCACTTCTTCCTGGATGGATTCAAGTTGCGCAAAGGCTGCGTCAAACGCCTGACGCGTCTGCGGCAACTGCTCGCCACCTTCACCAAGCGCCGCGTTGTGTAACTGCTGGTGCCAGACACCAGCCAGTTCCATGGCAGGATAGATGGCGCTGGCATAACGCACGCCATTCAATTCCTGCCCAGTGGACTCGATGCCCTGCCACTTGCCAGCCACCATCACCCAGAGCAGCCACACCAGCGACACTGCCGCGGCGCATGCGATCACCGCCATCTTCAGCGGAAACGATATCTGCTGCATCAACCGGACCGCAGGCCGCCACAGAGACCATGACATAAGCACACTGACAAAATGATGCATAGCTGCTTGCAAGACGTGTTTTTATGAAAAAAATTGTACCCCTGCCGCAGCTCGCAGTATCGGCCGCAGTACCAAGCTGCGGCACCAATCACTCAAGACACAATGTAGGCAGCCGAGCCCGTGGACAGCAGCTTGCCGTCGGCCCCGATGAACTCCATGCGGGTAGAGGCCACGCGCGAGCCCAGTCGCATCACCACCGCGCGCAGCTCAAACCAGTCGCTGATGCCCGGGCGCAGGTAGTCCACGCGCAGGTCGATGGTGCCCAATTTGGCGAAGCGCTGCAAGCGTTGGGCGGGGGTTTCGTCCATGTGACGCGCGCCAATGGCCGCCATCACCGCCAAGCCGCCCAAGGCGTCCAGGCTGGCGCTGATCACACCGCCATGCACCCGGTTGTAAGCAAAGTGGCCAACCAGTTCGTTGCGCATGTCGATGCGCGCGCGCGCCAGTGTGGGCGACACCTCGAGCACCTTCAGCCCCAGCACACGGTTGAAGACGATCATCTCCTCAAAAATCTTGCGCACTCCGTCGATGAATTCATCTTCAAACCGGATATCGCTGGGGGCTTGGTTGCGTTGTGGCATGGTGTGCATCAAAGTAAAAATCTATCTGGGAGCCGTTACTGTGCCAAGTTGGCCAGATAGCAGGGGCCGGGCTGCGGGCAGGCCCAGCGTCTGGCGAATCATGGCGCGCGAGGCCGCACTGTCCCATTCACGCGCACCCACGGTTTTGCTCAGCACGCGGCCTTTGGCGTCCACCAGCAGCGTCAGCGGCAGATGATCGGCACCGAGCATATTTTCAAGCTCGAGCTTGCGGTCGATGTAGTGGTTGAGCGTGGCTTGACTCTTGTTCAAAAAAGCCTTGGCGCGCTCGGGGTAGTCGTCGGTGGAAATGCCGATCACGTTGAAGTGTTGGCCGTCGGGTGACCAGGCCAGGCGCTCCAGCGAGCCCATTTCTGCTATGCACGGCGGGCACCAGCTGGCCCACACATTGATCACCAGGGGCTTGCCCAAAAAGTCAGCCAACTTGCGATCCGGGCCATTGAGTCCGCGCATCAGTGCCGGTCGCAACACCTCACCCACATCAACTTCGCCAGGCGTCTTGGCGAACCCAGTCAACGCAAAGACGCTCAGCAGCAGCGCTACCCAAAACTTTTTCATGCGCCGCTGCCCGCCTGTTGCAAAAGAATGCGCACGTCGGCGGCGGTCAACTCTGGCTTGGTGCCGTAGCGGGTGAACAAACGCAACTTGCCGCGTGTGTCATAGACGTAGCAGCCAGCGGTGTGATCCATGGTGTAGCTGGTGGGCGTGGGGCCATCGACCTTTTTGTAATAGACCTTGTAGTCTTTGGCCAGCGGCACCAATTGCTCGGGCGTGGGTACCAACGCCAGAAACGTGGGGTCAAACGCCTGCATGTATTCCTTGAGCATCTCTGGCTTGTCGCGCTCTGGATCCACGGTGACAAACAGACCTTGAACGCGCTCACCGTCCTTGCCCAGCAGCTGGCGGATGGCAGCCATTTCGCTCATGGACGTGGGGCACACGTCGGGGCACTGCGTGTAGCCAAAGAACATCATGACGATCTTGCCTTGAAAGTCCTTCAGGGTGCGCAACTGGCCATTGTGGTCTGTCAGGGCAAAGTCTTTGGCGTAATCGGCACCCGTGAGGTCTATCGCGGTAAACGATGGGCCCTTTTCAGAACAAGCGGATAATTGGCCTGTAACCCATACAGATAAAGCGCTGGCAGCTATTTTTTTTAAAGCATCACGTTTCTTCATGAGACGCATCATAAACCGCCGCCTGCGCTGGGCAGTTTGCTGCCGCCAGAGTCAGCTTGAACCCGAACGGCGTCAGCAGGAGTCATCCTCGATCAACACCGGTTTTGCACAACCGGCCGGATGGGCACACAGGCGATCGCCTCAAGGTGGCATACCAGAAATCGGCTCGGACAACACGCAGCCCCTGCTGTCGTCATCGCGCTTCTGGGCACATTCAATCTGCACCTCATCGTCGGTGATAGCCCAAGCCCAAGGCGGCAAAAAAGTGGGCGACAGCAGCGCGATCAACCCAGCGCGTCGTTCACCTGCTCGTTGAATTCAGCCATGCTCACAGCGGCGTTCACCTCGCGCGGCATCGCGTCGCGTACCGAGAAAACGCCCATGATCTTGTTCTCGGCGGTGACGATCGGCAGGTGGCGAAAGCCACACTCGATCATGATCAGCACCGCGTCGGCCACCTTGGTCTCGGGCGGCACGCAGCGCGGGTTGCGGGTCATGATGTCGGACACCTGCGCCTTGACAGGATCCACTTTTTTGGCGATCACGCGCGTCATCAGGTCGCGCTCGGTCACGATGCCCAGCAAGACGTTGCTTGCATCGATCACCAGCACGCTGCCGCAGTTGGCACGGGTCATGACGCAGGCAGCGTCATAAATCGTCGCATTCGGCCCGACGTTGACCACATGGCGCTGGGCCATCGATTGAAAAACGGTACGTTCGGGCATGATGCAACTCCTAGGACGACAACATTGACAGAGGGTGGTAGCGGTTTAGCGCAGGGCCGCGTTGATTTTTTCCAGCGCCGCAGAACCCGGATTGAGCTGCGCGGCGTTGAGTGAGTTCAACGGTGCGGCGCAGGTATTTTGCGCCGTGTGCAGATCGGTTGGCAACGGGTTGAGGTAGAGCAAGCCAGTGACAATTTCACCACGCGCCAAATGCTGCTGCATGTACGCCATGGCAGAGTAACGGTCCGTGGGGTCGTAGTCAGCGTGCAGCTTGCGCAAATTGAGCACCGATCCGTCGTTTTGCTCCACCTGCACCACTTCGCCCGGGGCGTATGTGGTGGTGGCGATGTCCTGACCCTGGGGAACGAACTCGATGCGGCTGACCGCCTCGTTGTGCTGACGCACGTAGTCGTAGCTCTTGGTGCTGCCGCCGTGGTTGTTGAACGTGACGCATGGGCTGATGACGTCGATGAACGCCGCGCCGCCGTGCGCCATGGCGCCTTTGATGAGCGGCACCAACTGTTCTTTGTCACCTGAGAAACTGCGGGCCACGTAGGTGGCGCCCAGTTGCAGCGCCAGTGCCACCAGGTCCACCGGGCTGTCGTTGTTGATGGCACCCTTCTTGTTCTTGGAGCCGCGGTCTGCCGTGGCGGAAAACTGGCCTTTGGTCAGGCCGTAGACGCCGTTGTTGAACACGATGTAGGTCATCTTGACGCCGCGGCGCATGGCGTTGGCAAACTGGCCCAGACCGATGGAGGCCGAGTCACCGTCGCCCGACACACCCAGGTACAGCAGGTCACGGTTAGCCAGCGCGGCACCCGTCAGCACCGACGGCATACGCCCGTGCACGGTGTTAAAGCCGTGCGACGCACCCAAAAAGTAAGTGGGCGTTTTGGAGCTGCATCCGATGCCCGAGAGCTTGGCGACCCGGTGCGGCTCGATGTTGAGCTCCCAGCAAGCCTGAATGATCGCCGCCGAGATCGAGTCGTGGCCACAACCGGCGCACAGTGTGGAAACGGGGCCCTCGTAGTCACGACGCGTGTAGCCGACCTTGTTGGTCGTGAGCGACGGGTGATGCAGGCGGGGTTTGGCGATGAAAGTCATACGGTCTCCTTGAGAGCAGCCAGGCTCTTGCGAACAGCAGCGACGATGAAGCGGGCAGTAATGGGCGTGCCGTCATAGTGCAGTACCCGCGTCAGTTTGGCCGGGTTCACCTCCAGCTCGTTGATCAGCAAAGTACGCATCTGCGCGTCGCGGTTTTGCTCGACCACAAACACCTGCTCGTGCGCGTTGATGAAGTCCAGCACGCTCTGCGGGAACGGGAACGCTTGCAGGCGCATAGCGTCGATGTGGATGCCATCGGCTTCCAGAACGTCCAGCGCCTCGCGCATGGCCGGCGAGGTGGAGCCGAAGTAGATGGCGCCGATACGGGTGGCTTCTTGGGCTTTGCGCACCAGAGGTTGCGGCACCAGATTGGCAGCGGTTTTGAACTTCTTGAGCAGCCGTTCCATGTTGTAGATGTAATCCGGGCCACGCTCGGAATAGCGCGCATACGCGTCTTTGGACGTACCGCGTGTGAAGAAGCTGCCCTTCTTGGGGTGGGTGCCGGGGTAGGTGCGCCACGGAATGCCGTCACCGTCGACGTCGTTGTAACGGCCAAAATCTTTGCCGGCCTCCAGCTCTGCTGCGGTCATGACCTTGCCGCGGTCGTATTCCTTGCTGTCGTCCCACTCGAACGGCTTGCACAGGCGCTGGTTCATGCCGATGTCCAGATCGCTCATCACAAAAATCGGCGTTTGCAAGCGATCGGCCAAGTCCAGCGCCGCCGCTGAATGCGTGAAACATTCATAAGGGTCTTGCGGGAACAGCATCACATGCTTGGTATCACCGTGCGACGCGTAAGCGCAACTGAGCAAGTCAGACTGCTGGGTGCGCGTGGGCATGCCGGTCGAAGGGCCGCCGCGCTGCACGTTGATCAGTGTGACCGGGATTTCAGCAAAGTAGGCCAGGCCAATGAACTCGGTCATGAGCGAAATGCCGGCACCCGAGGTGGCGGTAAACGAGCGCGCGCCGTTCCAGCCGGCGCCAATGGCCATGCCGATGGAGGCCAGTTCGTCTTCGGCCTGCACGATCGCGTACTTGTGCTGGCCGGTGGCTTCTTCGACACGGAATTTGTCGCAGTATTTCTGAAACGCTTCAGGCACCGATGACGACGGCGTGATCGGATACCAGGCGGCCACGGTAGCACCGCCATAAACACAACCCAGACCGGCAGCGCTGTTACCGTCGGTAAAGATCTGGTTACCGACCTTGTCACTGCGGCGTACACGAATGCCCAGCGGGTACTGCATGTGCTTTTTGACGTAATCACGACCCATCTCAAGCGCCTTGATGTTGGAGTCCAACAAACGCTCTTTGCCCTTGAACTGTTCGGCAAACAACTTTTCAAAAACCGCCGCTTCCAGATCCAGCAGCATGGACAGCGCACCGACGTAAATGATGTTCTTGAACAGTTGGCGTTGGCGCGGGTCGGTATAGGCGGCGTTGGTGATTTCGGTCAGAGGCATCCCCAGCGTAAGCACGTCGTCGCGGAACTTGTTGGCCGGCATCGGGCGGGTGCTGTCGTAAAACAAGTAGCCACCGGGCTCAATTTCGGCCACGTCGGCGTCCCACGTCTGTGGGTTCATGGCCACCATCATGTCCACGCCACCGCGGCGGCCGTGGTAGCCATTTTCACACACCCGTGCCTCGTACCAGGTGGGCATACCCTGGATGTTGCTCGGGAAGATGTTGCGCGGACTCACCGGCACGCCCATGCGCATCACCGCGCGTGAGAACAACTCGTTGGCCGAGGCCGAGCCCGAACCGTTGATGTTGGCAAATTTGATGACAAAGTCATTGACAGCTTCGATGCGCTTCATGCGGCCTCCGTTTGAGCAACTTGGGTTGGGGCGACGACCTTGGCATCGCGACACTTGGAACCGGCGTGAGCGGTATTGAGCAAGAACTTTTGCATGTCCCAGGCACCCGTGGGACAGCGTTCGGCGCACAGACCGCAATGCAGGCAAACGTCTTCGTCCTTGACCATGATGCGGCTGGTTTTGAGTTCGCCCGACAGGTACAGATCTTGCGCTGCATTCTTGGCCGGTGCCTTCAACCGTGTACGCAGGTCGGCTTCGCCCCCTGCGTGGGTAAAGGTGATGCAGTCCATCGGGCAGATGTCGACGCAGCCGTCGCATTCAATGCACAGGTTGCGGTTGAACACGGTCTGCACGTCGCAGTTCAGGCAGCGGCTGGCTTCCTTGAAGGCGGTGGCGGCGTCAAAGCCCAGTTCCACCTCGACCTTGATGCTGGCCAGCGCTTTCTCTGCGGCTGTCCACGGCACCTTGAAGCGCACGTCGTTGGATGGCGCGTTGCGGTAACTCCACTCATGGATGCCCATTTTTTGCGACATCAGGTTGACCGTGGGCGCCGGGCGGCGCGCCACGTCTTCGCCGCTGAGCAGCCGGTCGATGGATACCGCGGCCTCGTGGCCGTGGGCTACTGCGGTAATGATGTTCTTGGGGCCGTAGGCCGCATCACCGCCAAAAAACACGTTGGGCAGGGTGGACTGGAAGGTGCCCTCTTTGAGCACCGGCAGACCCCATTTGTCAAAGTCGATGCCAATGTCGCGCTCGATCCAGTTGAAGGAATTTTCCTGGCCCACGGCGATCAGCACTTCGTCGCACGGCACCAACACGTCGGGCTCACCGGTCGGGATCAGGCTGCGTTTGCCCTTGGCATCGTATTGCGCACGCACGATCTCGAACGTCATGCCGGTGAGTTTGCCGTTGCTGTGCTCGAACGATTTGGGCACGTGGTAGTTCAGGATCGGGATGCCTTCGTGCTGCGCGTCTTCCTTTTCCCAGGGTGAGGCTTTCATTTCCTCGAAACCGCTGCGCACGATCACTTTGACGTCTTTACCGCCCATGCGCCGGGCGCTGCGGCAGCAGTCCATGGCGGTGTTGCCACCCCCCAGCACGATGACGCGCTCAGCCGTCTTGGTGATGTGCCCGAACGACACCGACATCAGCCAGTCGATACCGATGTGGATATGCGCTGCCGCTTCCTTGCGGCCAGGTACCTGCAGGTCGCGCCCGCGTGGGGCGCCACTGCCGACAAAGACCGCGTCATAGCCTTGCGCCAGCAAAGCCTTCATCGACTCGATGCGCTTGCCCGACTGAAAGTCCACGCCCAGATTCAGGATGCGGTTGGTTTCGTCATCCAGCACGGTTTCTGGCAGGCGGAACTTCGGGATTTGCGTGCGCACAAAGCCGCCGGCCTTGGATTCACCTTCAAACACTGTCACCGCATAACCACACGGTACCAGGTCGCGCGCCACGGTCAGCGATGCAGGCCCGGCGCCAACGCATGCCACGCGCTTGCCGTTGCGTGGGGCGATGGTCGGCATGCGGTCGGCAATGTCGTCCTTGAAGTCTGCCGCCACGCGCTTCAAGCGGCAGATGGCCACGGGTTCGGGTTTGCCCGCGTTGTTTTCCTCGACCCGGCCGCGGCGGCAGGCGGGTTCGCACGGGCGGTCGCAGGTGCGCCCGAGCACGCCCGGAAACACATTGCTGACCCAGTTGATCATGTACGCGTCGGTGTAACGCCCCTGACCGATCAGGCGGATGTATTCGGGAACAGGGGTGTGGGCCGGACAGGCCCATTGGCAATCAACGACCTTGTGAAAATAGGCCGGGTTGGCTGTATTGGTAGCTTGCAAAGTGGTCTCCTCGCCCTGCTCACAGTCAAAAAAGGTGCCGTTGCAGGTAGGGGCCGATGGTACGCTCGGGCCGGGCTCGGGTTGTGTCTGCTTTGTCGAAAACTTGGGATTCATTGATTTACATCAGATATTTCCGGACTTCAAAAATGTGTTGAAATTTGATCTGAGACAACTGTTTGCGATTTCGCTTCCACTTCCAGATGGGTGGGTCAAGAAATAATGTAGGAGAACGATATGGCCACCGCCGCAGCCAAAAATCAATTCAATGCACTCGACCTGTGTCATCAGCAAATACAGCACTATCTGGCGGAACTGGCCACGTTGCTGACCGAATTGCGTGCTGGTGAAGACAGCGCGCAGTTGCGACGGCGTGCTGGCCTCATTGAGGCCTTTTTTTCTGGCACAGCGCGCCAACATCACACTGAGGAAGAGAAAAAAGTGTTCCCCGCTGTATTGGCCAGCGACAACGCGGAACTGGTCCGAGCCGTTTCCACCCTGCAGCAAGACCACCTCTGGATCGAGCTCAATTGGTCCGAAATTGCGCCGATGCTGCGGGCGCTGGCGCAGAGCGAGGACTGGGTGGACCCCGCCGAACTGCAACACGCCATCGATGTTTTTGTGACCCTGTACAGCGACCACATCGCGCTGGAAGAAAGCTTGATTTACCCCGAAGCCAAGCAACGCTTTGCCGAAGAACTGGCAGGGCGTGCCAGACGATTGTCCGCTTGACGGCTCAGCAGGGTCGCAGCCATTGGGTTCACTCGGCAAATTGGCCCCAGGGCTTGTCAGTGTCCTGCGGGTTGGGTCTGGGTGGCCAGTCCCATGGCATCCAAGGCTGCAGCCAGGTGTGCCACGCTGCGCGACACGTTGTGCAGCTTTTCCAGCCCGAACAGCCCGACCCGGAAGGTCTTGAAGTCTGGCCCCTCGTCGCATTGCAGCGGCACACCCGCAGCGGTCTGCAGGCCTAGTGCCATAAATTTTTTGCTGTTCTGAATGTCAGCATCATCCGTGTAGCTCACTACCACGCCAGGGGCCTGAAAACCTGCGGCGGCAACGCTGCAAATGCCCCGGCTCTCAAACAAGCTGCGCACCGCGCGGCCCAGTTCCACCTGCTCGGCTTTCACCTTGGCAAAACCGTAAGCGCGCGTTTCCTGCATCACCTCGCGCAGACGCATCAGCGCGTCGGTGGGCATGGTGGTGTGGTAGGCGTGGTTGCCGGCTTCGTAGGCTTGCATGATCTGCAACCATTTCTTGAGGTCGCAGGCAAAGCTGGTGCTGGTGGTGGCGTCAATCGCGCTGCGCGCCCGCTGGCTCAGGCAAACCATGGCGCAGCAGGGTGAGCCGCTCCAGCCTTTCTGTGGCGCACTCACCAGCACGTCCACGCCGGTGGTTTGCATGTCAACCCACATGGTGCCGCTGGCGATGCAGTCCAGCACAAACAGGCCACCCACGGCGTGAACCGCGTCGCTCACCGCTTTGAGGTAATCGTCGGGCAGGATCATGCCGGCGGCAGTTTCCACGTGCGGGGCAAACACCACGTCGGGCTTTTGCGCGCGGATCGTGGCCACTACCTCATCGACCGGGCACGGCACCCAGGGGTCTTGCGCGCCGGCGCCGGTCTGGCGCGCTTTGCAGACGATCTGCTCTGCCGGGATGTGGCCCATCTCGAAGATCTGCGTCCAGCGGTAGCTGAACCAGCCGTTGCGGATCACCAGCGTTTTCTTGCCAGTGGCAAATTGACGTGCCACCGCTTCCATGCCAAAGGTGCCGCTGCCGGGCACCAGTACCGCGCTGTGGGCGCCGTACACCTCTTTGAGCATGGCGGAGATGTCGCGCATCACGCCCTGAAAGCGCTTGGACATGTGGTTGAGCGCGCGGTCGGTATAGACCACCGAAAACTCAAGCAGACCGTCGGGGTCGATGTGGGGCAGCAGTCCGGGCATGGGGTGTCTCCTGTTGTGGCGATGTCAAGCGTGGCAGCTTAGCACGGCGGCGCTTGAACGTGTCTGGATCGGGCAATCCGGATGGCGTCAAACGGGCAGCGCAGCGCACACTTTTTGCAACCTGTGCAGGCCGTCATGTCGCTGATGACCGCATGCTTGCGCCAGCCCTGAGGCTGCAGGCTCAGCAGGTTCAGCGGGCAAGCCCCCACGCACCAGCCGCAGCCGGTGCAGCGGGACAGTTGAATGGTGACCTCAAAAAATTTCATCCGGGAAAATCCGGTAAAAGCGCATGTTATTGCCTTACAAGTCCTCAGGCCAGGTTTGCGGCGCATTCGGCCGCATTGCAGGATCAATTTGGCACAATCCAAGGACACTCTGCAATGCCGAGTGCCCCTGAGCCGGAGGGCTCGCAAAGTAATACAAAACTGAAATCATGCCTCGCTTCTACTGTCCCGTTGAATTGCAGTCCGGTGCCGTGCTGGAGCTGCCTGCGGGCGCGGCGCGGCATGTGCAGGTGTTGCGCTTGCAGCCGGGCGCGGGCATCACGCTGTTCAATGGCCAGGCGCACGCACCCGATGTGTACGGAGAATTCGAAGCCACCGTGACACAGATGGGGCGCAGCCACGTGCAGGTGTGCGTGGGCGCGTTTACCGCAGCGACGCGTGAACCCGCGCGGCGGGTGCATCTGGCGTTGGGCGTGCCGGCCAATGAACGCATGGACTGGCTGGTGGAAAAGGCGGCCGAGCTGGGCGTGGCCAGCGTAACGCCCCTGATGACCGAGCGCAGCGTGCTGCGCCTGAGCGGCGAGCGCGCTGACAGGAAAGTGGCGCACTGGCAAAGCATTGCGCAGGCGGCGTGCGAGCAGTGTGGCGGCAACCGGGTGCCGCAGATTTGGCCGATGCAAGCGTTCACAACGTGGTTGGCGCACACTGGGCGCGCACAGCGTACCGGCTTGCTGTTGTCGCTGCGTGCCGGTACGCAGGGGCTGCGGGGCGTTTCTTGTGGTGCCGAGGTGACCTTTGTCTCTGGCCCCGAAGGCGGTTTGAGCCCACAGGAAGAAGACGCCGCGCTGGCGGTGGGTTTTCAGGCCGTGACGCTTGGCCCGCGCGTGTTGCGCGCCGAAACCGCTGCGCTGGTCGCGTTGGCGACCATGATCCAGTAAGGGTTTTACAAGCCCCGAGTCACCTGCGTCGCGGCGAGCGGCGCACGCTGCGGGTTCAACGAAAGTGGTGGGGGTTACGCAGGTCAGCGTGCGTCGGCAACGTAGCGTGACGCTGCACACAATTTGCACAGCATCATGGCCAGGCGCGCCAGCGCTTGCCAGGGGTCGGCGGGCCAGTCGGCGCACTTGAGCCCTTTGACGATGCCGTCCACTTGCTGCGCTGCATTGAGCAAACGCGCGAGCGTGGCGTCGTCCAAGCGCGGCAGCACGCGCGCAAACAGGCGTTCGCGGTTGCCCCACACACGCTGTTCGCGCAACGCCATGGGTAGCGGCTTGCCCTGGCTGATGGCCTGGCGCACGCGCTTGAGCGCGCGAATGTCTTCGGCCAGCGTGTAGTGCACCAGCACTTCGGCCTCACCCTCGGCTTGCAAGCCGTCGAGCATGCGCTGCACGCGCGCCGTTTGCCCTGACAGCACCGCTTCGGACAGCTTGAACACGTCGTAGCGCGCCACGTTCAGCACGGCCGCTTCGACCTGCTCAAACGACAGCTCGGCACTTGGGTGCAAGAGCGCCAGCTTCTGGATCTCTTGATGCGCGGCCAGCAGGTTGCCTTCAACCCGGTCGGCAAAAAATTGCAGCGTGCGCTGACCTGCCTCGCCGTCGGCCACGCGTTGCCCTTGCGCGGCCAGGCGTTGCGCAATCCAGCGCGGCAAGGCGTCACGGGGCACCGCAGGTACCTCGATCGTGACACCGGCTTGCAGCGCGGCAAACCAGGCGCTGGATTGGGTGGCGCGGTCCAGTTGGGGCAGCAGCACCAGCATCAAAGTTGAGGTGTTGTCACGTGACTGCTCGGCCAGTTGCTGCAGCGCGGCGCCGCCGTCTTTGCCCGGCTTGCCGCTGGGGATGCGCACCTCAACGATCTGCCGGTCGGCAAACAGGCTCAGGCTGCCGCTGGCGGCCAGCACCGCGCTCCAGTCAAAGTGCGCGCCGCTCGCGGTATGGACGGTGCGCTCAGCAAAGCCTTGCGCGCGGGCGCAGGCGCGGATGGCGTCGGCCGCTTCCTGAATCAGCAGGGGATCGTCACCGTGCAAGGTGTACAGGCTGGCCAGCCCTTTTTTCAGGTGTGCGTCGAGCTGCGCGGGTTGAAGCTGCATGGCGGACCGGCTACGACAGGCGGTAGGTTTCCAGATGGATGCTGGTTTCGGTGTTGCTGATGCCCTTGAGCAAGCGAATGCGTTCCAGCACCTTGCCCAGCTCTTGCAGGCTTTCGGCGCGCAACTCGGCCAGCAGGTCCCAGCGGCCATTGGTGTCGTGCAGCGTGGCCACGCCCGGTTCGCCCAGCAAGTTGGCAATCACCGTGCGCGTCTGGTTGCCCTCTACCGCGATGCTCATCCAGGCGCTGATGCGGTTGTGCTGCACGTCCGGGCGCAGGCGCACCGTGTAGCCGACGATGACGCCGTCGTCTTCCAGCTTGCGGATGCGGTTGGTGACTGTGCCGCGCGACACCTTCAGGCGGCTGGCCAGTGCCGCAACGGTCATGCGGGCGTCCTGACGCAGCAGCGACAGCAGCTTTTGATCAGTCTCGTCCATGGGCTTGGGGCCGACGCGGCTTAAGGTGCCAGACGCACAGTGGCCAAGCGCCGCAGAATCTGCTGCACGATGTCGGTCTGCATGTCGCGGAACAACAGCGCTTCTTCGGCTTCTTTGGCCAGCGCATACGACTCGTTGTAGCTGAAGTCGCGTTGCAGCGCCAGGCGGTCGCCCGGTTGCAGTTCCTTGCCTGCAGGCGTAGTCAGGCCAAATTGCACGCTCAGACGCAACTGGAATTCACGCACCTGACCAGAAGCGTTGCTGCCAACCACCACTTTGTCACGCTGCTCCTGTGCCACGTTGAGCACCACCTGCGCTTGCGCCAGCGGTGCGCCGGGCGGCAACACTTGCACCGCGCCGCCAAACGAGCGCCGAAGTTCCTGCGCGACGGCACCGCCCGGGTCGGGCGTGATGGCAATGCTTGAAAAAGCGTAGCTCTGGCCGCCGCGCAACTTGAAGCCACACGCCGTCAATGTCGGCAGACTGAGTACGGCCAGCAGCGTCTGGTTGACGCTGCGTCGTGTGGGGATGTTGTGTTGTGGCATAGCGCCTACACCACCACGTTGACCAGGCGCCCGGGCACCACGATCACTTTCTTTGGTGTGGCACCGTTGGCCATTTTCTGGAAGATGTCAGACGCCACCGCCGCCTGCTCGATGGCAGCTTTGTCAGCGCTACTTGACACCACGATGGCCCCGCGCAGCTTGCCGTTGATCTGCAGCATCAGCTCGATCTCGTCTTGCGCCAGCGCGTCTGGGTCCACCTGCGGCCACGGTGCGTCCAGCAGGTCGCCCAACTGGCGCGCATAGCCCAGCTCCGACCACAAGGTGTGGGCAATGTGCGGCGTGGCCGGGTACAGGCAGCGCAGCAGAATGCCAAAGCCTTCAATCAGCGCCACCTGCGCGTCGGCGCTGGACGTGTCCTTCAGGCCCTCTAGCGCGTTGATCATCTTCATGGCGCCCGACACCACGGTGTTGTACTGCATGCGCTGGTAGTCGTAGTCCACCTGCTTGAGCACGGTGTGAATCTCGCGCCGCAAGGCCTTGGCGTCCTTTGTGAATTGAATATCTTTTAGGCCTCTAGCCCCTATCGCTGCTGCGCTTGCAGCTTCAAAATCAAGAGCAGTCAGGCGCATGGCAAAGTTCCACACGCGGCGCAGAAAGCGGTAGCTGCCTTCCACCGCGGCGTCGTTCCATTCCAGCGTGGCCTCGGGTGGCGCGGTGAACATGGTGTACAGGCGCGCCGTGTCGGCACCGTATTTTTCGATCAGGTCCTGCGGGTCAACGCCGTTGTTCTTGGACTTGGACATGGTGCCCACGCCCTCGTAGTCGATCGGCGTGCCCACCGGCAAATCGCCCACCGGCTTGGTCAGGCGCGCGCCGGTGACTTTGCCGGCGGCGTCTTGCACGTGTTCCACGTCGCTGGGCCAGAAGTAGTCTTTGCCGCCCTTGTCGTTGCGACGGCTGTAAATGTGGTTGAGCACCATGCCTTGCGTCAGCAACTTGGTGAACGGCTCGTTGACCTTGATCAGACCCAGGTCGCGCATCACCTTGGTCCAGAAGCGCGCGTACAGCAGGTGCAGGATGGCGTGCTCAATGCCGCCGATGTACTGGTCCATCGGCATCCAGTAGTCGGCACCGTCGGCCACCATCTTGCCCGTGTTGGTGGGGTCGCAATAGCGCATGAAGTACCACGAGCTATCGACAAACGTGTCCATGGTGTCGGTCTCGCGCCGCGCCGGTTTGCCGCAGCACGGGCACGCCACTTTCAGGAACGCCTCGCACTTGGCCAGCGGGTTGCCAGAACCGTCGGGCACCAGATCGGTGGGCAGCACCACCGGCAGGTCTTTTTCGGGCACCGGCACCGGGCCGCAAGCGTCGCAGTGGATGATCGGAATGGGCGTGCCCCAATAACGCTGGCGGCTGATGCCCCAGTCGCGCAGACGCCAGGTGACCTTTTTCTCACCCAGGCTCAGTGCCACCAGATCGGCGGCTACCGCGTCCACACATTGCTGGAACTTCAGGCCGTTGTACTTGCCCGAGTTGACTGCCACGCCGTCGCCTTTTTCAGCGTACCAGTCGTGCCATTGAGTCGTATCGAAAACCAGGGAGTCGGCGGCCAGGGGCGCGCCGGGTGACGATTTCTGCTCGCAGCATGAGGAGCCCGGCGTGCCCTTGGCCGCCGACGGTGCTCGCGTAACCGAAACGACCGGCTTGATCTCGATACCGTACTTCAGCGCAAACGCAAAGTCGCGTTCGTCGTGCGCGGGCACGCCCATCACCGCACCGTCGCCGTAGCCCATCAGCACATAGTTGCCGACCCAGATTTCGACTTGCGCGCCGGTGAGCGGATGGGTGACAAACAAGCCGGTGGGCATGCCGACTTTTTCCTTGAGCGCCAGTTCGGCCTCGGTGGTGCCGCCTTTTTTGCATTCTTCAATGAAAGCCCCCAACGCCGGGTTGCTGGCTGACGCGTGTAACGCTAACGGATGCTCGGGTGCCACCGCGCAAAAAGTCACGCCCATGATGGTGTCCACGCGAGTGGTAAACACGTACATGCGTCCGCCGCCAATCAGCGCGCCGTCCGCGCCTTTGATGGTGTGCGTGAAGGCAAAGCGCACGCCCTCAGACTTGCCGATCCAGTTCTCCTGCATCAGCTTCACGCGCTCGGGCCAACCCGGCATGGCGTTGCCCGTCACATTGGCCAGCAGTTCGGCAGCGTACTGGGTGATGGCCAGGTAGTAGCCCGGAATCTCGCGCTTTTCTACCACGGCGCCGGTGCGCCAGCCCTTGCCGTCAATCACCTGCTCGTTGGCCAGCACCGTCATGTCCACCGGGTCCCAGTTGACCACCTGCGTCTTGCGGTAGGCAATGCCTTTTTCCAGCATCTTCAAAAACAGCCACTGGTTCCACTTGTAATACTCAGGCGTGCAGGTAGCCACCTCTCGGCTCCAGTCGATCGCCAGTCCCATGGCCTGCATCTGACGCTTCATGTAGTCGATGTTCTCAAACGTCCATTGCGCCGGCGGCACACCGTTTTTCAGCGCGGCGTTTTCGGCGGGCAGGCCAAACGCGTCCCAACCCATGGGCATGAGCACGTTGTAGCCGTTCATGCGCAGGTAGCGCGTGAGCATGTCGTTGATGGTGTAGTTGCGCACGTGGCCCATGTGCAGCTTGCCGCTGGGGTAGGGCAGCATGGAGCAGGCGTAGAACTTTTTCTTGGGCCGACCCTGTGCGTCAGTGGCGTTTTCGCTCACACGGTAGGCATCCGCCGACTGCCAGTACGCCTGCGCGGCGGGTTCAACCTGGAGGTGCTCGTATTTTTCTTGCATAGTGCTGGTGGTTGCGGCGCTACGCCGCTGTGCGTGGGTTCGAAGAGGTGCCTGTTTCAGGCCGCAACGCAATTGCCGCGGCCGGATCGGCAGATTTTAGGGTTTGCCAGCCGCTGCACCGGCTACGCTGCTGATGTCAGCGACAAAAGCGATGCGGGCCAGCCCGGCTTTCTGCGCCACACCCATAATTTCCATGATGCGGCCGTAGGGCACCGACTGATCGGCGCGCAACTGCACTTCGGTGTCTGGTGCGCGCTGATGCGCTGCCAACAGTCGCTGCGCCAGCACTTGCGCGCTCACCGCCTGGTCGTTCAGGTAGGTCGCGCCTGCGGCGTCCACCACGATGGTAACGGCAGCAGGTGTGCCGGCCGCTTGTGCAGCTTCGCTGCGCGGCAGATTCAGCTTGATGGAACCAGCCAGCAAGGGCGCAGTCAGGATGAAAATCACCACCAGCACCAGCATCACGTCAATCAACGGCGTCATGTTGATGTCGCTCATCGGCTGCGCGCCAGAGGGACGGTCGAGGCGACCAAAGCTCATGCCCCCACGCTCCGCCGCTGCGCTGGGTCGCTGCCCCCCAAGGGGGCTGATTCGCCTTGGGGCGGCCCGGCGGCGAATCGTCTCATGCCCCCACGCTCCGCCGCTGCGCTGGGTCGCTGCCCCCACGCGCCTCCTTGGGCGCAAGCAGTTCGCGCAGGTCCAGCGCAAAGCCTTCCAGGTCGGCTTCGATGCGCGCCACCACGCGGCCCATCACGTTGTACGCCAGCACCGCCGGTATGGCCACCGCCAACCCGGCGGCGGTCATGATCAGCGACTCGCCCACCGGCCCGGAAATACGGTCGATGGTGACCTGCCCTACGCTGGCGATACCGATCAGCGCATGGTAAATGCCCCAGACGGTGCCCAGCAGCCCGACAAACGGCGCGGTGGCACCCACCGTGGCCAGCAACACCTGCCCGTGCTGGAGCTTGTTCAGCGTGGCGTGCAAGGCACCACGCAACACACGCGTGAGTCGGGTTTGCGTGCCACCGGCACCCGCCAGCGTCTCACTTGCTTCAATTTGTGAAGCTGAAACAAGAGGCAGGACAAGCGCTTCACGGTCAAAAGACTGGATTTTTTTCGAGGCCTCAGCCATGTTTTTTGACTGCCAGAAAGCTGCCACACAACGTGCCACGTCGGCGCTGGCACGTTGCAACAGCCACGACTTCCAGAGAATCACCACCCAGCTTGCCACCGACATGGCCAGCAGCAGCAAGGCCACGCAACGCGTCAGCGCGTCGCCCTGCCAGAACAACTGCGCCAGATTCATGCCAGATCGAGCACGTCGGCCATCGAGTACAGCCCGGCCTGGCGGCCTTGCAGGAAGCGCGCCGCGCGCAGACTGCCGTCGGCATAAGACACCCGACTGCCTGACTTGTGGCTGATTTCGATGCGCTCGCCGGTACCGGCAAACAGCACCGTGTGGTCACCCACGATGTCGCCACCGCGAATGGTGGCAAAGCCGATGCTGGATGGATCACGCTCGCCGGTGACGCCCTGGCGCGCATAGACCGCGCAATCTTTCAGGTTGCGGCCCAGCGCGCTGGCGATCACTTCGCCCATCTTGAGCGCAGTGCCAGAGGGTGCATCGACCTTATGCCGATGGTGCGCTTCAATGATTTCGATGTCATAGCCGGTGTTGAGCGACTTGGCGGCCAGTTCCAGCAATTTGAGTGTGACGTTCACGCCCACGCTCATGTTGGGGGCCATCACGATGGCCACATCTTTGGCAAAGTCGGCAATCTGCTGCTTTTGCGCGTCGCTGAAGCCAGTGGTACCGATGACCGCGTTGACGCCGAGTTCGCGGCAGAACTTGAGGTGCGTCAGCGTGCCTTCGGGGCGGGTGAAGTCGATCAAGGCGTGGGCATGGTTCAGACCGGTGACAATGTCGGCGCTGATGGCGATGCCGCTGCTGCGGCCCAGAAAAGCCGCCGGGTCCATGCCCACAGCCGGGCTGGTGGCTACGTCAAGTGCGCCGCTGAGCTGGCAGTCGGGTGCCTTGCAGACAGCTTCAATCAACATGCGGCCCATACGGCCGCTGGCACCGGCGACGCAAATGCGGTGAAGTTGCGATGCAGTCATGCGCGTGCGCCTTACCGTGTAGATGATTCCAGCGGCGGGTAACTGGCCGGTAGCGCTGGCACGGGCCTGGACGCCGCAGACACAGGCGGCGCGCTGGCAACGGGGGCGGTGTCTGGCGTCATCTCCAGCACCGGAATCGGGCCAATCGGACGCCCCGAGTCAAGTGACGCAACAAATTCGGCCTCGGTGGGCAGATCATCGGCCTCAACGCGTTCCATCACATCCTGCTTGAAGAATACAGTTACACGGCGCGTCTGCGGCGTCACACCCTGACGCTTGAAGGTAAACACGTAGTCCCAGCGGTCGGCGTGGAAGATGCTGGCCAGCAGTGGAGTGCCCAACATGTTTTTGACCTGGTTGCGGCTCATGCCGGGCTGGAGCGCCTGCGCCTGTTCGCGCGAGACAAAATTGCCTTGAACAACATCAATTTTGTACGGTGTGACGACGCCGGCCAGGCGGTTGCTGGCGCTGTCCACGCTGCTGCACGCCGACAAGGTTGCACAGGTGGCCAAGACCACAATCCAAGGGGTGCGACGGGCAATTAATTCAAACATGAAACAGGCCGGACGATATGATCGGCGCATTGTATCGGTAGCGACTTTCATGGGTGATGCACGGCATGAGCAAGATTGACAACCTCAAAAGCACCGGTCTGAAGGTGACCTTGCCGCGCCTGAAAATTCTGGAAATTTTTCAGAAAGGCGGGCAACGGCACATGACCGCCGAAGACGTGTACCGCGTGTTGCTTCAGGAAAGCGCAGACGTCGCTCTGGCCACCGTCTATCGTGTACTGGCGCAGTTTGAGCAAGCCGACATCCTGTGCCGCAGCCACTTTGAAAGCGACAAAGCCGTCTATGAGCTCAACGAAGGCCAGCACCACGACCATCTGGTGTGCCTGGACTGCGGCCATGTGGAGGAATTTTTTGACGCACAAATTGAACGCCGACAAACCGACGTGGCGCGGGCCAAGGGTTTTGCCATTGCCGACCACGCGCTCAGCCTGTACGCGCATTGCACCCGTGCTACTTGCGAACACCGGCCTGCATCTTGATATCCGGTTCACTCGCGCGCGTCCCATGCGCCCTGCCCAACAGCATCCACCCGAGCCCTGCCATGCTTGACTACCTGACCCTCCCCGTTACACCTTTTGCACAGAACTGTTCGCTGCTCTGGTGCGACCAGACCATGGAAGCCGCTGTCATTGATCCGGGCGGTGATTTGGAGCGGCTCCTGGCCGAGGTCAAACGCCTGGGATTGACGTTGAAACAAATTTGGCTCACGCACGCGCACATCGACCATGCCGGGGCAGCAGGCGAGTTGGCCCAAAAACTGGGTCTGCCGATCATCGGCCCACATCCGGGAGACCAATTCTGGATTGACGCTCTGCCCCAGCAAAGCCAGATGTTTGGCTTTCCGCCCGCGCTACTGTTTACCCCCACGCGCTGGTTGCAAGACGGCGACGCCGTGAGCGTTGGCCATTGCACGCTCAACGTGCGCCACTGCCCAGGACATACGCCGGGCCATGTGGTTTTTTACTCAAACCAGGCCAAGCGCGCGTTTGTCGGCGACGTGCTGTTTGCCGGGTCGATTGGCCGTACCGACTTTCCGGGTGGCAACCACGAGCAATTGCTGGCAAGCATCCGCGAGCGCCTGTGGCCGATGGGCGACGACACGGTGTTCATCCCCGGCCACGGCCCCGAGAGCACCTTTGGCCGGGAGCGGCGCAGCAACCCCTACGTTGCTAACTAGTAAACGCCTTGAAAGGCTTTTTCCTGGAATGCCGTCAGGTGCCGAGCAGCGCCAGATCGAGCCCCTGTGGCAAAAAGTTCTTGAAGTCCTTGTCCAGCGTAACCAGACGCAGCGCACCGGCAATGGCAAAGGCCGCCAGATAGGCATCCATCCAGACTTTGGGCGACGCACTGTCTAACGCGGCCAGTGTGCGCCAGAGCCCAAAGATACCCGCTGGCTCGTCGCGCCATGCCACTTGGGGCAGGGCTTGCAGGTTGTCCAACGTGATCAGCGCATCACGGTTGGTCAGTGGCATAACCCCATAAGTTTTGGCAAGTGCCGCCGTGGACATCAAGCGCAAAAAACTTTGTTGCGTGGCACGGCAAAAAACCGCAGTTTGTGTGGGCGTTGCTTGTCGCAATACCTGCCTGGCCACGCTGTGCGCAGGGTGTTGCTCAAAAGTAGCGGCCAGCCAGGCGCTGGTGTCAAACAGAAGACCCGACACGCTGCATGTCCTCTTGGGTTTGCAAGGTCTGCTCAAGCGCAATCAAGGCGTCTGTGCTCATGGACAGGGCGGGTGCGTGCGCCACTGCGCGAATGATGGGCAGGCCGTCAGCGCCGATTTCAACGCGCGATCCCGGTGACGGTACTGCTGGCCGCAACGTCGCCATGCCCAGCCCAAGACGCAAAAAATCTGCGGCCAAGTCGCGCAGGGTGCGCCCCTGCATGACAGCACGAAGCTTCAATTCACGCAACAGGTCGTCGGGTAAATCGAGTGTGGTTTTCATGCAAGCAAGTTTACCAGCTAGCTGGGTTGCTGCCAAAGTGTGAAGTGGGCACTGGACGGGCACGGCATCCTGATGCGCGCAGAATGGGCCGCGAGCCGCTTTCTTCGCAGCGGGCGGTTGGTTGAAATTCTGAGCGGGTATGAACCGACATCCACGCCGGACGTTCAGGTTCTACGGACTTGCGACCGTTTCAGCCTTGCTGCGACGCAAGTCAAAGGGGTAGGCACCCAGAGTCGAGGCATCGAGCACGACAATTTCGACCATGCTGCCGTCTTCGGCATAGCTGATGTGCGTGTTCCAGTCCTGTGAGGTCTCACGCACGATGGGCTTGTCCGAGAGGTGCAAGACCAGAATGTCGTCTTCGTTGTAGTAGCAGGTTCGCATCAAAAACGCGCCCCTACATCATCCCCATCATCTTGGGCAGCCAGATGCTCAAGGGCGGCCAGTAGGTCACCAGGGCCAGAAACACCAGCATGGTCAGCAGCCAGGGCCAGACGGCCACCGCCATCTCGGTCAGGCCCAACTTGCTCACGCCACTGGCCACGTACAGGTTCAGGCCCACCGGCGGTGTGATCATGCCGATTTCCATGTTCACCGTGATCAGAATACCAAAGTGCACCGGGTCGATGCCCAGCTTCATGGCAATGGGGAACAGGATTGGCGCGGTGATCAGGATGATGGACGAAGGCTCCATGAAGCTGCCCATGATCAGCAGCAGCACGTTGACCGCCAGCAAAAAGCTGACCTGACCCAGCCCCATCGACAGCAGCCATTCGGCAATCGCTTGCGGGATGTTCTCGTGCGTGAGCAGGAACGAGAACAGCACCGCGTTGGTGATGATGTACAGCAGCATGGCGCTCATGTTGGCCGAGTTCAGTAGCACCTTGGGCACGTCCTTCAAGCCCATGTCTTTGTACACGAACACGGCAATCACAAAGGCATAGACCGCGCTCATGGCCGCCGCTTCGGTGGGTGTGAAGATGCCGGTGTAAATGCCGCCCATCACCACCACGATCAGCATCAGCCCCCAGACCGATTCGCGAAACGCTTTCCAGCGCTCCAGGCCGGTGGCGCGACGCTCCTTGGGGTAGCCGTTTTTCCAGGCACGATAAAACGTGGTGGCCAACAACATGCCTGCCAGCACCAGTCCCGGCACCACGCCGGCCATGAACAGCGCGCCGATGCTGCTGTTGGTGGACACCGCATACATCACCATCACGATCGACGGCGGAATCAGGATGCCCAGGCCGCCGGCCGAGGCCACGATGCCCGCACCAAAGCGCGCCGGGTAACCGGCCTTGAGCATGGCCGGGATCAGGATCGAACCGATGGCCACTACGGTGGCCGGGCTGGAGCCCGACACCGCCGCAAACAGCGCACACGCCACCACTGCGCCCAG
>Ga0172371_10001898_pt1 | contig 33268 bp, 34 predicted proteins | sample Lak12m_FD_114543 | JGI IMG/M metagenome (GOLD analysis project Ga0172371, IMG submission 114543) | Freshwater microbial communities from Kabuno Bay, South-Kivu, Congo - kab_022012_12m | ecosystem: Environmental > Aquatic > Freshwater > Lake | place: Democratic Republic of the Congo: South-Kivu...
ATTTCTATGGCTCAAAGATTGGATAGGATTGGCGAATTATTAGCCAAAGGGGTATATCTGTATTTGAAAAAGGAAAAAATGAAAACTCGAGAAGAAAATGGCGAAGAAAATATTAAGAACAATAAAGTTGTGCCAGCTGATCCACCGAAAAATATATCTTGACTTATCAGGGAGTAGGCGTAAAATTGCTATTGTAACAGCTAGAATACGCCATATATGATAAAACGCATACTTAAACAAAATATCCTGAAACATGCTTTTAAGGGCCAGATTCTAATTATCCAGGGGCCTCGTCAAGTCGGCAAAACCACCCTTTCTTTAGAAGTTGTTAAGGATCTAAAGGTTAAGGGGGATGCCCGTATTTTTAATTGCGATGACCCGGATCACCGGGATCTTCTGGAGAATCGTGGCCTTGAAGCGTTGAAGAATTCTGTTGGGAAGGCAAAAATAGTCTTTATTGATGAAGGGCAGAAGCTTTCAACGATAGGGCAGACTCTTAAGCTTTTGGTTGATTACTTCAAAAAGTCCACACAGATTATCGTTACCGGCTCATCCACAATGAACCTTTTAGATAAAACACAAGAGGCTTTGACTGGCCGTAAAAAGATCTACACGCTATATCCTATCTCTTTGGAGGAAGTTGTTAAGAATAGCCGTATTGAAAAGAAAAAACTTGAAGCTCTGCTTGTATTCGGTAGTTATCCCCATGTTGTTACCGAGCATAAGAAACAAGACAAGGTTGATGTCCTTAAAGAATTAAAAACCAGTTATCTCTATCGCGATGTGTTTGACTTCCAAGGGATGAAGAATGCCGATATTTTCATGAATCTCGTTAAAGCCCTGGCATATCAAATAGGCAATGAGGTCTCGTATACGGAATTGGCCAACCTCTTGAAGATAAATCGGGCTACAGTCGAACGTTATCTCCATGTTTTAGAGCAGAGTTTTATTGTTTTCCGGCTATCAGTATTTACCCGAAATAAAAGACGGGAGCTTTCAAAGCTAAGGAAAATTTATTTTTACGATGTGGGCATACGTAATGCCATTATCAATAATTTTAATCCGCTTGATAAACGAGATGATCTGGGCGCCTTATGGGAGAATTTCATGGTTGTTGAGCGCATGAAGTACCGAGAATACCATCATATAGAGGCAAACCAGTATTTTTGGCGGACTTACGATGGCAGTGAGGTTGACTTGGTTGAAGAACGCGAAGGGCGGCTTTACGGTTATGAATTTAAATGGAAGCCGCGCGAATACGCAAGGGTTCTTACGAAGTGGAAAGAGTACAAAGGCAGCTCTTATCATATTATTACTTCCGATAATCTAAAAGGTTTTATTCAATAGACAACAGACCATCGCTGGTCGTTTTTTGAGTTATTTAAGCCGGCAAATAGCTCTATAGAAAAGTTCGGGAATCTACCCCTTTCGGGGAGCCAATTTTGACGAGAGAGCCCTTTGGCAATTATGTCGAAGGGCTTTCTGTATGTGGGGCATAGAGTTGCGTTATCAAGGGTGCAGTTCGATAGTATGTAATGCAGGAGTTTAGCCCTTTTGAGAGGAGTTTGCTGTAAGTATAAGCGGTGCGCTTTGTTACAAAGTTCTAAAATGTGGACACCTTGAGCGAAGTAATTGGCGTTTGAGTTCTGATGTTTCTCAATTTGCCTCAATAATTCCTTCTGTTCTTCCTGCCACGCCTCAGCCTTTTCTTCGTAGAATTCCTCACTAATCTTGTTGTCTATCTTATCAATATAAATCTGGTCTAAGCGGTGCTGGAGCCGATTATATTGCTCCTGCAAAATCTTAATCCGCTTATCGTGAAAATCCTTTTCCTCTTTATGGCTCTCTAGTAAGGAAGTCTTGACTAATTCCAGAATATCCTCGTCAATATGTATCTTTTTGACTATCTCGGCAAATTCCTCATCTAATACCCTTTCAGGTATCCAAGAATTTCCGCATTTACCCTTAAATCCTGTGCAGTGATAATAGATATATTTACCTTTCTTAATCTCCGCAGTGATGGCGCAACCACACTTACCGCATACCATAAGGCCAGTATAAGCAAAATGCCTTTTGGTCTGCTTTGGTCTATTTTGTGCCTCAAATGCCTCTTGCACGGCGTCAAATAACTCCTTTGAGACAATAGCGGGATGAGAGCCTTGATATAACTTCCCATACCACCTAAAAGCGCCGTAATAGATAGGATTATGCAGTATCTTATGAATCGCAGCCTTGCCGACTTTCCCGCCTCGTTTGTTTCTTAACCCTTCATCGTAGGCTTGTTTTGTGAGCAAGGACAAAGAATAATCGCCAGTGGCATACATCCTAAATACTTTTTGGAGTATCGGAGCTCTTTGCTCGTCGACTTCAAGATACTTTAAGACCTTGCCGTCATTCTTTGCCTCACAGTTCTTATAACCAAGCGGAGCAGAAGACGGATATATTCCTTGTTCTGCCTTCTCAGGCATACCCTTGCGAGTTTCTTCGGAGAGGTTATCTATATAGTTCTTGGCCATCAGCGCCTTAATTCCAAAGATAAATTTTTCGTGGGATTTAGAATCTCGACTAATGGTTGTATTTTCTTTAACAAGAATTATACTTAAATTCTGCTGGCTTACTAAATCATCCAAGATAGCAATATCCCTAAAGTTTCTTGAGAGCCTGTCTGTTTTCTCGCAGAGTATCGCCTTAATGTCGGTATGCTTCTTTAGAAATTCAATCATCAAATTAAAGTTTTCTCTGCCAGCTCGCTTAGCTGTTTCTATATCTACAAATTCCTTAACTACCTTATAGCCATTCTTTAAGGCGTAGTCATTGAGTAGCTTTAGCTGGGCAGGGATAGAGTAGCCTTCTTGCTCTTGTTCTTTGCTGGACACTCTGGCATATAAAACGCAATTCATTTTATCTCTCTTTTCTCCAATTCTTCCAATACTCTAAGCGCCAAAGGGCTTGGGTCGTTCTTGTGTTTCTCCCACCTATTAACTGTAGTAAATGAGACGCCGAGTCTCTGGGCTAATTGTTCTTGGGTAAGATTAAGTCTTTTTCTTAGCTTGCGAATGTCCATTGATACTAAAGTATAGCATATACTATAGCAAATGTCAATAAAAAATTTTCTGCCCTTAACTACCCCCTATGCACCCCCCAGACGGGGTCGGACAGTGTTTTTGAGGCTGAAAAATTAGCGACCAAAATTTTAGGGCTTCTAATTATTCTGCTTGCTAATAGGGATATATTTTTTTGTCCTTGTTTCATATTTAGATATGAGCTCCCATTCATTGCCATTATATTTGTGGGTATAAATGATACTGTCTTTTATAGAGTTATCGCTATCCCAATCACGGCCTTCTTCAATAATTTCATTCACGCCGTCATTATCTACATCCTTTAACTGTATTGAGGGAGCGTCAGAGCCAAAAGTGCCAGCTTCTTTTATCTGCTTGCCATTAAAGGAATAGAGGTCAAGACCCCAGCTATGCATTCCACAGTGGTAAGAAACTCCTATAAAAGGGCTTATCTTTGGAGAAATAGTTATCTTCTCTAATCCTCGGATAGCTGGACTTTCTCCCATAATAACATCTTTAATAAGAAATGTTTTACCTTTAGAAACAATTTCTAAATCATAATCGGCGCATTGTAATTTTTCATCGTCCTTTTGCTTAAGTGTAACTATCTCTTGAATCCTATCGCTATTAAAATCAGCTTTAATCACCCTAACTGGCTGAAGGTTATCGCTAACGAATTCAATAACAGATGGATATAGAGGTTTTTCGGCTCTGCCGCCGTGAACAGTGCGGGCAAAGTGCCAAATCTGAAGACCGTCTTTATAATCAATTCCGAATCCTAACTTGGTAAATCGGTTGCGCAGTAAAATATCGTAACCATCGGAGTTTAATTTTATATCATAGACGGTCAATGTAAGAATAATTAGCGATAATAAAATTAGAGCAATGATTTTCATTTGATTTTCATCTTCTCAACTATCCATATACTTTCTGGATTAGATGGGAACGCCTTATGCAAATATATAGTGTGTTCTTTGTTCGCATAAGAAACCTTTACAACGGCCTGTTTACCTTCAAGCCGTAATTCCGCTGGCAAATTTTCCCTATCGGTAGGGCTTAAAGTAGGATAGTAGAAGTTCATAAAAAACTTTGCATAGTAATCTGCCCAAGAGCGCCAAGGCTGATGGCCTTCATCAACTTCTTTCTGGATTATCTCTAATTCCCTTTCATTAAAATTTTCAAAACGGGGTAAGTCTTTAGGGTATATGGTTTCATCTGCGACTGTAGTATAAGTAACTTTGCTTTCAGCAAATTTTTTTCCATTCCAAGTATATATTTGCCAAAGAGGCTCATCAGCATAACACCAGCCTTTTTTATTCCAGTTTGCCCTACCGAGTTTTATCAACGGTTTATCGGCCTTAAAATCTGTTTCTATATCGCAGGCGCTACCATCCTCAAATATCTTATATAGTTTCTTGCCATTATAACCATATATGGCAATATTAGTGTAGTGTGCCCCGCCATAAGAATATGCTATAATCTGTTTAATGCCATCGTGATTGAGACTTATAAACTCAACTTTGCCCAGATGGTCTGGCATAGAAATACTGCCTATCTCTTTATTGGCTGGCGTGAAAACTGTAACTAATCCTTCTGCTTGCGTATCAAAATTATCTGTTAATGTGATAATTTCATTCTTCCCGTCGTTATTTAAGTCAATTCTATAGGTTTTTGTTTCAGCAAAGCCATAAGAAGTCAATAAAAATAATACTATAATTGTAAGCAGTGAAAATTTCATTTTCTCTCGTTCCCTAAAATATGGATATTATCATCCGTGGGGTAAAGATAACCACCACTACTACGATATGCAGGTTTATCGCTTTCTATCGGATAAACGTAGCCTTTGTTAATACGATAAGTTGGTCTTGTGCCTATAATCTGTATATCAGTATCTTGTGTTCGAAGTTGGTTTTGCTGTTGGGAGAAATTAAGCAATCCTTGTCCAAGCGCTTCCCAGAGTTGAAAATTTTCTTCATATCCCTTAGCTACAGGTATAGATGATTCATTTTGTTGCCTTTTTAAAGAATCGGGGGTCAGTAATTCTTGTCTAATAGGGCGGTTATTTGCGTTTTTTAGCCCCAATTCCTTTAATCCCCCAATAACCTCTTTTTTTGCGCCTCTCAATTCAAAGGAAACTATAACTAATGCCTCGACAATTGTGATATTCATATTATGGCCGTCTGAATAGAATTTGTCAAGTGCCTCAACAAGGTTTCCGTAGAAATTCTTTCCTTCGCCTTCATAATAAAACATTTTCCTCATTTCGGTATCACCAGCGAATTCCAGCCCTTCATAAAGACCTCTTATGAACATTAATTTATAGAGTTTTGCTCTATCAGGGTCTGGGTCATTGCTCAAGCTTTTCCAATCAACCCCCGTCATTATAGCATTAGCATACACAGCATTAGATAAAGCAACCAATATTAGAAATATTAAAATTGTTATTCTCATATATTTTCTCCTAGTTTAATTTGCTATCCACTATTGAATTTTAATCAAGTATATACTTTAAAAGTTTATGCAAAATAGAACATAAGTTCAAAACTATCCAAATTAAAATTAATGCAATCGTAGTAATGAAGGGGAGGATGAAAAACACAACTGCCAATCCTAATAATCCGCCAAGAAATATAGAAAGAATTTTTGAGGCAAGGCCTTTATATATATGCGGATGAGTAAAAACCCAAGAGAACGAACAAGCCACACTCAAAATATATATGGTGAAAAACCATCTAATTTTAGGAATATCTCGAATAAGATATTCCCATCTATCAAGTTCAGTATTCAACCTCTCAAGTTTATGAAATGGTATATACCAGCCCATCCGTCATCACTATTATAAATTTTATTTTGCACTCTATCGTCTGTAGAAATATAGTCTACAATATGGGATTATATACCCTGTGGAAGAGAAAATCAAGACTAAAAAGTTTAGAGAAGAACTGGGAATCAGCATAAGAAGACGGCGCCATAAGCTCAATTTATCACAAGAAGACTTTGCCGACAAGGCAAATATTCATCGCACTTATGTTAGCTCTATTGAGTTAGGGAAGGTTGATGTGGGAATAGGAGTTATCTATAAAATTGCTACAGCATTAAATATACCCTTGAGCAAACTCATCAAAGAAGCAGAAAGCAATATCTAAAGACCCGCCAGAGACCAGAACAACACTTGAGACCAAAGGCAACCCTTTAGCCATAATCAAACCCAAAAACCTTGTTTCTAAGAATGAACCAGACAGGCCACCGCAGGGCGTATAACCCCACAGACAACCTTCAGCTCCCAAGCAACGGCAGGATATATTTATCGTGGGATTCTTTACTTATGGCTGTGGTATTTATCAAAAGTTTCCTTTTTAAACTTGGATATACGTGCCTCTAACCCCTTTGGCAAGAAAATAGGTAACGTATAGAAACTTGATGTGTTATCGCTCGTCGTCCAGATGGAATCTGCAAGTATGCCAGCTTTGAGGATGGCGGATGATAGTTTCTCTAGGCATACCTTCATTTTCTTGTCCTCAGCGCAAATTTCCAGGACAACACCAGGAATATATTTAATCTTTCCATCAATACTTTTCAAGAAGACCTCCTTTTTTGCTTTAATCATATTTAATCTCTCCTTTTTATAACAATGGTCTAACATATCTATCATACGTCCTTTGTTCGGTTTGCTCCCTAAGCCAACGGAATGGCGGGAAAGAACCAGCTTTCTTTAGTCTAACTTTATTAAGCAACTTCGCCCCTCTGTTTGTTTGCATTATCCCAGAAATAGTCTGATTAAGAGCTATATTGCCCTGTTCTGAGTGGATAATATCGAGTTTCTTTGAGAGCGTGCTTACTCGATGGTTATGCTTCTGGCTGGATGTATAGGTTAAGTTATGGCAGTGTCTACACTCAAACTTATCGTCCATATTTGGCCTGTATAACTTCCCAACCCTCTTGCCACAATGAGGACAGAGGAGCCAGTATCTTATGCCCCCGAAGTGAGGCGCACTTGAAGTAAAGCGAAGCTCAAGCGGACTAGTTTTTCTCACACTGAATAGAGTCATACATTCAAGCCTATCTGCTAAAACACAGTAAAACTCTTTCATATCCAACGCAGGCCTTAATCTAAGCATAACCTCTTTCTGCTTCCGCACTATAGTTGATATACCTATCTGCTCGCAATCCTCAATAGTTAACCTTTTCATAATACCTCGTATGCCATAGGGGAGATGTGCGTTGCATTGGGCTCAAGCTGTGCTGGGGAGCTCCCGCCCTGTATTGTGCTCTCATTAGAAACCTGTTTTTAAGCCTTATCTGGGGCTGAAGGCTTGCCTTGGGCTCTGGTGGTCTCTGGGGTATCTGCTTAAAATAAAATATAGAAAAACATAAATGATTTAGGAGTTATTGGGGAAAATGTCGCTTACCTGAACGCCCAGAGTCTTTGCTAAGGCTTCTCTATCTGATGTCCAAGGCCAGTATTTACCCGCCTCTACCTTGCTCATAAACGAAGCATACTTGCCTATGGCTTTACCGAGTTCGTCTTGAGTTAATCCCCTTTGTTTTCTTATCTCTCTTAATCTGTTCATAAATGCTCCCTTGCTTATTCCGCTTATTCCGCTTTTTTCGCAATTAAATACCACTGCTCTTCGTTGCGTCCATCAGTAGACCTAGATATACAATCAGCTTTATCTTGACTTCTAAGTAACTGTAAAGCTCTGGAAATGTCCTTTGATTCTTTGTGCCCTTGAAAATGTCTATTAATCTGTGTTCTAGTTACAGAATTAGGGAAGATACTCTTTAGATAGTGATAAAGGCAATCTGCCAAAGTGTCGCCTATCCTATCGCCAAAAATATAAAAGACCGAAGCCTCAGAATAATCCCAGATGGCCAAAGCGGCCTTAAGGTGCTCAGGACGTATAAGGCTTGATTTATCTAATATGGCGAATAGAGAGGCTATCCTTATAACATACGCCTCTGCTCTTGCTGTAAGATAGCCTGCAAGTCCTGTTTTTTCTTGAGAAAGTCTAGAGTAACATTCTGTCCAAATCCTTCTGCTTTCTTCATCCTTTTTTATCTCGGAAACGGTAGAAGAAAAATTTAATAACTCTTTAAGCTTATTAATCAAAGGGATAAATTCGTCTAGATTCAAATTGCCGCCTTCGGGTAGAAGCTTTGAGCGTTGAACATAAAGCCAGAGAAACCTATTGCCAAATCCATTAGCCATCTCTGTTTCTGTGAGGTGTTTTAACAATTCTTCCTTAGTGATATGTCCAATAATGGTAAGATGATGATTCGACGCCCTGAGAGGATTATTTTTTGTTAAAGTGCCCAAGTCGACGCCATCCCAAGATTCACGAATGACAGTAGATAAAGTATTTCCCTCTCTCTTCATAACCTTAAGGGTAGCGGCAAATTCAGTTTCAATAATCAAGATGGGCTTACAGGCTTTATCTTTGTCGGGGTGTTCTTGCAAGGCAAATATGAGCCCTTCTCCACTTGAAAGTCCAGCAAGGATGTGGTTTTTTGGCCAGTTTGGGTCTATTTGTTCATAGACTTTTCGTATTCTAGACCAAGATGTGCCCTTGCGTCCCTTACTTGTATTACCTACTAAAACAGGATAGATTTTTAGAGAGTGGACGTCGTCCTCAACCTTAAAGTGAGGTTTATTACCTATAATATTACCAAAGGTAGCTAGAAATTGGATAAGAAGGGCTACTGGGTCAGCCTCGCTATGAGGTTCAATACGTTTGATTATATCGCCTGCTATGCCGTGGTAAGCCTCTTCTCTAAGCGGAATAAGCGAATTATGCGGAATAGGTTCTGTGGGTGGATTCACTGTCGACTCCTTTCATTACATTTTCAGTCAATTCTTCATACTTGTTGATAACTGCTTTGTCAATCAAGCTCGCCGTTTCTCTGTCTATAGGATAAAAGGTATTTATCTGTTTGCCATTCGGGAGTATTTTGGCGGGGTAAACTAAACGATAACCAAATCCATCTGGTCTGGTATAAATTGCTATTGAATTTAAGGAGAGTTTACCTTCAAAAAGGCAAGAGGCAAAGGCAACAAGGCCGTCTTTAGGGCGTATAGGATAAATTTCCACTTCTGTTATTACTATTTCGTTCATCTTCGTTCGACCTCTTTTCTACATCATCCCATTCTTTAATAGTGTTGAAGAATCCAGCTAAATTACGATTGATGTCTTTGGCTTCTTCTTGCGAAATCGGTTTACCGTATATTTTTTGCCAGTGTTCTTTATTATCCATAGCACTTAGTGCGATTTACAAATAAAAAGGCGCCAGTCAAATACACAATCCCTATTAGACTGTGCATTTGGCTTGCGCCTCAATTTGAGCCACACTAAATGCGAGTGTATCGGCTCTTAATATTCTCCTAAGAGAAACCTCTTATTAATATAAAAAGTATACCACAAATAAAAGATGATTCAAGCCTATTTTCTCAAAAATACGTCGAGATAACTTTTTGTGAGTGTTAAAGTTACGCCAAAGACATAAAATCCTTAATTAGACGCCTTTTATTCTAACACTATATTCACGAGGATATTTTGAAACAATGCTTGCGAAAATTTATTTTATAGCACAGTTTTTACAAGCACATAAATTTATATTGCTGTAACCAGTAATTCGTGGTATAAAAACTCTTGTGGAATTTCCAGTAAAGCGTTTCTGAATTCATTGACGAAGGGGAGCCAATATTATCTCTCTAATTTAAGATAGAGAGATAACGATAGCCCTGAATGCGATGAATATTCAGGGCTATTTTTATGTCTTGGTGTCTCAAAGAGTTAGGGCATAATTCCCTGCGCTGTCGTGGTTTCATTGATCTCAAAGCTTAATCTAGCCGGAAACTTGTCTCAAACAGCCGAATAAATCTCGTCGGCGTATCTCTTTATCTCCGAATCCCAGTATTTTAAAGGCTTTTTAGTAAATGAATTTTAAGCCATAATTTTCTAATTTTTAGATGGTGTTAGAGCCATTTACTACAAGAACGCCTATTCTTAGCAAGAAAATTCATTGTAGTGCAATATTTTTGATAGTATAATTCTCTCTATGGGAAAAGCAATCACTGAACGTTATGTCCGAAGGCGCATTATCGATTTTTTAGCCCGTAAGGGTTTTAATCGCGGCTTAAGAGAAAAAGAAACTGCGGAACATGGGGTGGATATTCGTGTTCGGCATAACAACTATAGCAGATATTTTCTTATTGAAACAAAACATGAGTCTGTAAGCAAATCTGTGAATGATAGTAATTTTATAAATGCATTAGGCCAAATTGTTACAAGAATGAAGACAGGGAAGTCGCGTTATTACTATGGAATAGGTTTGCCTGAATCCAGCGCCAATATTGCGCTTAGGCGCCTCCCTTGGCAAGTCGCTAAAAAACTGCTGCTATATATATTTTCTGTAAATGGCGATGGTAAAGTTAAGCAATATTCTTGGAAAGAAATAAAATTACTCCAAAAATAGCTACTTATCAAATAACTCCTGCCAGATCTTAAGTTGTTTATTCCAGTCAAATTCCTCTGCGATAGAGCGGATTTTATATTCAGGTATCGAGTTTAGCATTGATCTATCCCCGGAGATAATTTCTGTTTGGATGGCCGGAGAGAGATTCAGTAGTGTCATTATATGATCAAGACGCGTTTGTTCAATATTTAACCAACCCGCTGCTTCTTTAAGTCCGTTGATTCTTTCTTCTTTAATTAGTTTTTGCAGTTGGTAAGCCAGGATAAGATTACGTCTTATTTTCGGTTCCTTCCCGATTTCCTCTTCTTTGTGCCACTTATTCAAAGTCCGTACCTGCTTCAAATCCACATCAACCTCAAGCCTAAGATCGCCGCCGTTTAAGGTTATGCCGAGCTTCTTGGTGTCGGAAGAGTAGTCAAGTTCTTTGACCAAAGCCCTTAGAATGCGCCTTTTTTCCTGAGGGAAAAGCGTATCCCAGACAGGAGAGAGGAAGGCGTCAATTTCTTCTTTATCCCGGGTTTCGAGTTTTCTTCCGTTATCAATTAAGATTTTACGCAGGCAGTTTATCGTGGTGTCTTCGATTGCCTGGGCATTAATGGATTTAGTGGGGCATGAGCTGTAGCCGCGTTTCTGGGCATTGGTGCAGACATAATATCGGTATTTGCGCGTCGGTTCCTTCATCGTATAAGTGTGGAACATTATATGCCCGCATGTCTTGCAGGTTAAAAGGCGGCTTAAGAGCCCGGTGCATTCAATATTCTTGGTTGCCTTGCGCTCAATGCGGTTTTCCTTCAGCTTTTCCTGGGCTTTCTTGAAGGTCTCCTCGTCAATAATCGCTTTCTGCTGTCCGGCATAGATTTGCCCTGCATAGCAAACTTTTCCTATATAGATCACATTCTTGACGGCCTGCTGTATCTGAGTTACTCCGAATTTCAGCCCACCAAAGGGCTTGCCGTTCTTTTGCTTACCCGGCCTGCTTCTATAGCCTTCTTCGTTCAGGATACCGGCAACCTTAAGCAGGGAATTGCCTTTTAGGTACAATTCAAACATCTTCCGGACGACTTTTGCCTCATCCTCGTTAACTACCAGCTTCTTCGCATCTTTATCCCTACTGTAGCCGAAAGGAGGCCTGCCTCCCAGCCACTGGCCGCGCTTCCTGGCAGCGCCCATCTTGTCTTTGGTGCGCTCACTTATAATCTCCCGCTCAAACTGGGCGAATGAGAGCAGTATATTAAGCGTCAGCCTTCCCATCGAGGTGTTGGTATTAAAGGCCTGGGTTACCGAAACAAAGGTAACATTATATTTGTCGAAGAACTCCAGGAGCTGGGCAAAGTCCATAAGCGAGCGGGAGAGCCGGTCTACCTTGTAAACTACCACACAGTCAATCTTATGCTCCTTGATATGAGACATGAGCTTCTGTAAGGCCGGCCTTTCCATATTTGCCCCGGTAAATCCTCCGTCGTCGTAGCGTTCCTCAAGGCCGGTCCAGCCTTCGTGTTTCTGGCTATGGATGTAGTTCTCGGCTGATTCGCGCTGGGCATCAAGAGAGGTAAAGTCCTGATCCAGCCCTTCAGAGGTGGACTTGCGGGTATAAATTGCGCAGTAGATGCGTTTCTTTTGCGGTTTGGTTTCAGTGTCCATATTCGCCTTTAGACGTTAAAGAAGAGGTATCCGTTCCAGTGCGCGCCGGTTACCTCCTTGGCAATGGCGCTTAAGCTTTTATAAGTCTTGTTATTGTATTCAAAGCCTTTCTCAAGGATTTTTAACTCATGTTTCTTGCCCTTATATTCCTTGGTGATGACCGTTCCCGGAATGGGGAGGCGCCTGTCCCGGGTAACCTTCGCTTTATTGCCTTGCCCGTTTACAGGATCAGGCCGGATGCCGGCGTTATTAATCGGGTCGTATTCCTTGATCAACTCCTGGATTCTGGATTGAGTTTCCTGCGAAGTATTGCCGTATTCCAGCTCCTGCATCCGGTAGGCGATCTTGCGCCATAAGTAGACCTTGTTATTTGAAGGAGCTGCCTGTCCGGGGAATAATTCTTCATATTTTGCCTTTAATTCGCTAAGCGATTTTTCCTTAAGTTCCATTATTTCTGAGAGGTTGGTTTCAGCCATAAAGTATCTCCTTTCGTTAGTACACATATAGCCATAAGGTTTAAGAGATATCAAGTTATATAAGAGAAAAATAAATGACTTGCAACCCGGCAAATAGTATGGCTTATACAACATAAAAGGAGGGTTGAATAACATGAAGATGTCTGAAGCAGAAATAATCTCCAAGATTAAGCATAACCTGCAGTATCCTAAGATTACCTTGGAATTAATGCATGAACTTAAGCCGGATAAATGGAAGCGGATCCCCGGGTATTTCATTACGGATGCCCTAAAAGAGCTTGATAAGGCAGGTAAGCTTTTAAACAAGCTTAAGGGCATTCTTTAGGTTGCGATTCCCTATTAATGTGCTAAAATGTGTTTAATGAAAATACATTGACAGGAGCTGTATTTTGGGGTATAAAAAGATAACAATTAAATTCGAAGTGGTATGTTTGAAGGGGGAATCTGCCACTATAATATAATCAAACCTTCGCTCTAATAGGGCGGAGGTTTTTTGTTAGAAGATAAAAAATATGAAAATTCATCAAGCTAAACCTTTTTTAAAATGGGCTGGAGGAAAAGGCCAGCTTCTGGATCAATTTCAGGCATATTTTCCGAAAGAGCTAAATGGAAAGGGAATTATTAAACATTATTATGAACCATTTTTAGGCAGCGGGGCCGTTTTTTTCTGGGTGAAACAGAACTGCAAATTGAAAGAAGCATATATTAATGAATTTAATCCTGAAATTTATCTATGTTATATGGCAATTCAAGCCAGTGTAGAGAGATTAATTAAGTTATTGCGTTCATTAGAAAAGAAATATTATTCTTTTGATAGTGTTGCCCAGGAAGAATTTTATTATGAAATTAGGCATAAATATAACGTTACAAGAGAAAGCGTAAATTTTAAGCATCTTGAGATTAAGAAATATTTTAATCGTGCTGCATTAACAATCTTCTTAAACCGCACTTGTTTCAATGGGTTGTATAGAGTGAATTCTAAAGGAGATTTTAATGTTCCTTTTGGCAGGTATGTAAATCCAACTATTTGCAATGAAAATAACCTTAGGGCTGTAAGCGAACTTTTGCAAGGAGCGGTAATAACTAATGATGATTTTGGCGTAGTTGAAAAGCAGATTAAAGCATCATCTTTCGTTTATTTCGATCCTCCATACAGGCCTTTAAGCCAGACATCAAGCTTTACTTCATATTCAGCCAATGACTTTAATGATAATGAGCAACGGCGGCTCTCTGCTGTATTTAAAAAACTTAGCAATATCAGTGGCGTAAAACTTATGCTTAGTAACTCCGATCCTAAGAATGAAAACAAAGACGACAATTTCTTTGATAAATTATATAAGGATTTTCGTATTGAACGTTTAAAAGCCCGAAGAATGATAAATTGTGATGCTTCAAAACGGAGCGAGATTAACGAGATTTTGGTTATGAATTATTAAAACAAACCGTTATAGATTATTTAGGGGGGTTATATATGAAAACTGGTGGTTTAGGAGGCGCGAAAACATTAACGGGTTTGAATTTTGAGAAAAAAGTAGATTTTCAGAAGCTTCTTGAGATTATCCCTGGTTATGAACTTAAGAAGATCTCGGGTAAGTCTGGAATGGGGGTTTTCTTTGAGAAGAAACTGGTTGCGAGATGTTTTAGGAAATTTGATTTTTATAAATTTCTATCCGAATCTAAAGTTGATTGGGAGAAATTAATTTCAAAGAAACTTCTTCCTGATGATGCGTTATTGGTAATTGTCCGTGAAACTTTATTTATTATCGAGGTTAAATATCAACAAGTTGGTGGTTCTGTTGACGAAAAACTGCAAACATGTGATTTCAAGCGTAAGCAATATCTGAAACTTGTTTCTTCGCTCGGGTTAAAAGTAGAATATGTCTATGTTTTAAATAATTGGTTTAAAAAGCCAGAATATAAAGACGTGTTGGCATATATACATAGCGTGAACTGCCACTACAGATTTAATGAGCTCCCTTTGGCATGGTTAGGATTGCCAGTTAAAAAAACATAGTAAGAAATGATTTTGTTAAGAAAGAATTCTCAATGGAAGAGAAGGCTGTTTGTGATGATTTAGAGCTTCAAACTACAACAGTTTGGTCATTCCCCAACCGCGGTAAGTGGTTAACTCATAATGCAAAATACCGTGGTAATTGGGCCCCCCAAATCCCCAATAATCTTATCCGGCTTTATTCTAAAGAAGGTGACACGGTTTTAGACCCGATGGTTGGCAGTGGGACTACAATGATCGAAGCAAAATCATTGTACCGTCGCGGCATAGGTTTTGATATTCATCCTGAAGCTGTAAAATTAGCTCAAGAGTCCTGTAAATTCGATTGTGATAAATACCTGGAGCCTATTATCAAAGAGGGTGACGCTAGGGAACTTAAATTCATAAAAGAGGAAAGCATTGATTTGATTGCTACTCACCCTCCGTATTTGAACATTATTAAATATGGCGCAGAAGATGTTAATGGCGACCTTTCTGCAATTAATAGCCTCTCTAAATTTTGTGACGAGATAGAAAAGGTTGCCCGGGAATGCTACCGTGTCCTTAAGCCGGGAAAATATTGCGCAATTCTCATTGGCGATACGCGGCGCAGGAGGCATTACGTTCCGCTCGCTTTTAATGTTATGCAGCGCTTTCTTAAAGCAGGTTTTGTGCTCAAAGAAGATATTATAAAACTTCAGCATAATTGCTCTACTACTCGATATTGGAACGCGCAGGAAAAGGACTTTTTGCTTATTATGCATGAGCACTTGTTTGTATTTCGTAAGCTAGATGCTGGAGAACAAGGGGGTATCTTTAAGGATAGCGTTTTGAATAATCAGTAGGAGCAAAATCAGATGGAAACCTGGTAAGCTGAGCTATAGAGACATCCGCTGTTCCATTAAATTGGAGAAGTAAAATGATTAGTAAGATTATTAATAATTTGGTATTTCTGAATAACTTAGGTTTGTGGGATATGTTAAATTTTCTTCTCGTTATTATTGGTTTAACGGTAGGCTCGTTTTATTTTATTAGAAAAAGGCGAGTTTCTATGTTAAACATATTTACGTTTTATAGCAAAAGGCAAGGTGGACAGAATTATACTTCATTAATTAATATTGAGTTTAGGAATTTTACAGGTTGTAGTATTGCTATTTGCAATCCTTATTTTAAATATAAAGAGTTAAGGCCTGATCCTGCTACGCATAGAGATTCTTATTCGGGGGAAGCAGAAGTGAAATTTGCGGGAGTAAACGGTGGTGGGCTTACGGAGGTAGAAACTTTTTTGCGCCATAAAGAAAGTACTGCTACTTGGATACCTATTGACCCAAGGTATTCTGAGGAAGAGGTCAAATCTGTTTTGAATTCCAAACGAGTAGGTATTCTATATTTTACTTGTGTATGGGTCACAAAAAAACCTAAAGTTAGGAATCTATCTATCCATATATAGAATTAAGGGTGGCTTCCAGTATTTTATCGGGTGAGGAACCAAAAACTATAGGAGCATACTTAGGCTTGCTCAGATTTACTATTTTACTTAATTATGAATAAGCAACGGTTGCGAACAATTCTTGCCGGAATTTTAAAAACAGGTTTTAGATTAGAACCCGTTAATGAATTTAATATAGAAACTATTTATTTGAAACAAGGAGTTCTCCCGGAGGAAATTAAAAAACAGTTTGTCGAGTATTTGAAAGAAAATTCAGAATTGGAGATTTTTAATGGTACTATGATGCAATTTGCAAATGTTGCACATAGAATAGAAATTGATGATTTGTGGAGATGGTTGCTGCGAAAAGCTGCAAATTCCGGAGTAGAAGCTGCAGTTGATAATCTCGAACAATATTTAATTCAGGATAGAGTCCCGGGGTATAGTATTTTGGTTATTAATGGTTTGGAGGTCAATTCTGCATTAGATTTGTCAGATGGCATCTCTTTAATTCCAATTGCGGATTTACCTTTATCACTAAACAAGAAAGGGTTGCTTAATAAAGAACGAAAATTCGGATTTACAATGATTTCTCTATTCCGCGAAGAACATAGTAAAGCGGCGCTAATTCTCAAAACTTTTGGAAGGAAGCCAATTAAAGGTGATGGCATTGAAAACGTACTAAGTGTTAACGAAACTATGTTTTCTAAACTTGAGGAGGCGTGTTTTTGTTTAACTCTGATAGAAAATTGCTCTCCAACACCTTTTATTTCTTGGTGGGAGCCAGCGGAATGGACGCCTTGTCTTCCATTAATAAATGGTAGTTCTAATAGTTTTAAAGAAGATGATTTTATCAATAGGACTTTATTCAAATTAACTGATCCAAGATTACGCCAAAGAGCCCAAGAAATACACAAGTTATTTAGCGATTTATCTGATAATGTGAAGTTGTCATTAATGGTTCCATTAGAAAGGTTAAATCTTGCCAAGAGAAAATCGAGATCTGTAAATGCTGCAATTGATCTTGGTATTGCTTTTGAAGCACTTTTCCTTCAAGAATCCTCTCCAAGCACGCAACTTTCGTTAGCTTTGCGCTTGAGGGCAGCATGGCTTTTGGGGGGAAACGAGCAGGACAGGAAAAATAAATTTGATTTGTTTAAATGGTTTTATACCTGTCGTTCCATAGCAGTACATAGTGGGCAATTAGATCAAAAGATAAAGGGAATTTCAATTAATACGGATGAAGTAATTAAAAAAAGTATCCAAGAGGCAGCACGAGCTATTGAAATCATTATGCAACGAGGTGGATATCCTGATTGGGATTCGTTAGTGCTTAATATAAGTAATTAAGTATAATTTGAAATGTTTTCTTTATAAGCCCCCCTAGATTTATTAATTCGATTAGTTATATTAAGGGATTCTCATGAAAGATAATTGGACTCAACGACAAAAAAATATTTATGATGGACTTTCTTCAATAGGGAAAGAAATAGCTGGTTTCTATGAGGCTGGATTAAAGCTCTATTATGATAATTTTCCTAATGGTTCAAATTTTTTGATGCATGCAGCCAGAGAAATCGATGGTGGTTTAAGAGATATTCTGGCTGTAGATTTTGATCCGGAGAAAGATGAAGAAGAAAAACTTAAAAAATCCATACTGTTTTCTTTGGGGATAACACAGTTTGAATGTTTCTCGGGAGAATGGTATTCAGTCAGCAAAAAGCTGCATAAATTTGCTCATCGTCAAGGTGCTTGGAAAAGCCCAAGAGATATGTCTGAAGTAAGAGAAATATGGATAGATTATGAAGGAGTTTTGGAGAAGTTGGTTGGATCATATTACCCAATTATTGAACGCATTGAACATATAGGTAAACTTAAGACTTTAGAAGGTGGTCCATTTGAAGTACTATGCAATATTTTATCTATTCCATTCTATTCAAAATATTTTTTTAGAAAAGAAAACAATATTAATTGGGTTCCGTTATTAAAGAAAAAATTATATTTTGCTCCCGTCAATTTAGAATTCGATAAACAAGGTAATGCGCTATTTTGGGATGTCCTATTTTATCTCGAAAAAGTTTCTCAACGGATAAGTGATAATCCGCAATATGGAAATGAACTTATTGGGATTGTTAATGATTTAGTCCAGTTTTCACTTAATAAAAAGCATATTAATAGCTACCACATTTGGTGGTATTGCGTAAAAATATTGAATAATCTACCGACTGTTGTTATCAAAGCAACTCTTAAAGTAGAGAATTTCAAAGTTTGGCTTTCAGTATGGACTGATTCTTCTTTAGGTGGAGACTTGGCGATCAGTGATATAGGCAAGGATCTCCTGCCAAAGTTTTTGCAGGATGATTTTGGTTCTGATTATAGCTATGCCGAAGCTATAGTTGATGCTATTACTGCAATTAAGATAGGCACAAAACCATATTCTTTTTCAAGAAGAGAAGATATTGTATTAAATTGGGGGAAGTATTGGGTTTTGGATGCTTTTAAAAGAAATGCGGCGTTAATAGGGCAAAAATGTTTCCGTAATCTTATCTTTAGAATTGCAGATAAACTGAAAGTGGTTTTAGAATACGAACATCAAGATTACGGGATTGATTTAAATATTGATGAAGATGTTTACCGCGTTCATGTCTCAAGAGTTCCTAAAGATAGCGCTGAAATTAAAGGAATTAGTTTTAAGGATACTGAGTATAAATTTACCGTAGGAAAGTTTTCTTCGGAAGAGCTGAAAGATAAAGATTCAGAAAAAAATCCTTGGGTTTCCCGTAATCTTGAGCCCAAAGATAAAACTATTGAATTTTCACTCTCGGTTTTAACAGAAGACTCTTTTATTCCAGAAGTAAAGAAGAAGCTGCCCGAGGGAATAATTTGGGAGAGTGCTGCTGATTTTAAAACTAAGTTTACAATAATGTATAAATGGTTTCAGGTGGATTATTCCCAGATTTGGTGTAGGTCTTTGGCAGGTGGTGAGAAGCGCGATACTTATAGCAGTACAAAAGAGATTTTGACCGTAATTCTGCGTGATATAATTTTGGCAAAATGTGAAAAAAATAGCGCTGATGGCTTAGAAGTGTTGAAAGAGTTTTTAACCGATAAATACAGATTCCCAATTTTTAAACGTTTCGTTCTTTTATGCCTAGATAAATATTGGGAAAAGTATCCTGGCTTATTAGAAGAATTCTTTAATGTGGTACCAAAGCCCCTTGAAGGATCAGACCTTGAGGTGGAATTGCAGAGTCTTCTTAAGGATCACAATCTGTCATTTAGTCCAGAGTTTAACGAGAAGCTGCTTACTTTAATAAAACAGCCGCCAGAATTTCCTTTTGAAGAAAAAGATAGAAGGGAAATTGCTCCCTATTGGTGGAAGTTTAGGTGGTTGTCTCCGTTAAGAGAAAATCCGCTTTTTTCATCTTTATATGAAGAAACAAAACAGAAGGTCCAGCCTAAGGACGGGAAACCTTATGAACCTGAGCGTTCTTCGACTTTTAAGGGGGGTATTGTTGTCCATAAATCTCCCATCGCTAAAGAAGATTTACTTAGCAAAACAATTCCTGAAATAATTGAGTTTCTATCTGGTTTTAAAGGCGCCGATTTCTTTCATGGGGCATTTCAAGGTGAGCCGGATAAAGAAGGGCTTGCTACTGTTTTGCAGGAAGCCGTAAAGGAGAATCCTAAAAAGTTTACCGATGAATTGCCCAAATTCAAAAGCGTGGGGAATTATTATTTGTGTCATATAATTCGCGGACTTGAAGCGGCGTGGAATACTGAAAAGCCACTTGAGTGGGGGATAATTCTTAATTTTATCTTTGATTATTTTAATAGGAATAAAGACACAATAATCAAGGAGGCTACCGAAGGACAGGAAGGTAATACTAACAAAGGTAGATACTTACGGATAGTTGAAGCTATCGTTGAATTGATTAGCGATGGCTCAAAAGATGACGCAAGGGCATTTGCTCCAGATTATTTTGATAAGGTAGAGCAGATATTTGACTCAATAATACCGTTGCTAAAAGGTGAGGAGCATCCTAGCATTGATTCAGCTGGAGCAGTAACTTACGCGTTGAATACTGCCTTAGGTCGAGTTGTTATGGCTTATGTTACTTTTTCGCTAAGAGTAGCAAGAATTAAGAAGGAAAAGAAAAAAGACTGGGGAAAGGAAAAATTTGAAATATTTTTATCTAAAGGGGCAGATGGTTTTGTCTGGTTTGGTTTTTATCTGCCACAGATGAAATATTTAGACAAAGAATATACGGAAGGTAAGATTAAGGATTTCGCTCAAAAAGATCCCAGCGATTTTGGTTGGCAAATGTTTATGGAAGGGTATCTTACCGGTTCGCAAATATATGCGGATTTATATGAGTTGATGCGTTCGAATTACAAAAAAACCATCCAAAGCACAGTATTCAAAGGACGCGTAGACGATAGGCTTGTGGAACATATTTGCGTTGGGTATCTATATCTTAATGAATCTTTAACGGATACTAAGAGCTTATTTTGGAAATTACTTAATGAATCTGATAAACCTGAGACAAGAGGGCGCTGGAAAGATGTTGCTAGATTCTTTTGGCGTAAATCAAAGCAATGGGAGAAAGAGGAAAAAAGTGAGGAAAGCGAGGAAAAATTAATAGACATCCAAAAGAAGATCATGGATTTCTGGAGTTGGACTGTTAAGGAACAAAATTTTGTTAAGAGTAAATTAGGAGAAGATTATAATTCGTTTCTTAGCCAAATGGCATTTTTGGCCGTTTGGTTAGACAAAATAGATGATAGCTCTGAAAAACTGCTAATGCAGAGCGTGCCTTATGTTGATATAGAACATTCAGCTAGTTTTTTTATAGAATATCTTACTAAATTTGAGGATTCTGATAGTATAAAAAGAATAGGTAAAATTCTGAAGAAAGTATTGGAGATTTCAACGCCAATGTTTGAGGATGAAAAAATTACTTTGCTTGTTGAGAGGCTTTATGAATTAGGAAAAACCGATCCGCAGGTCAAGACCGATGCAAATGAAATTTGCAATACCTATGGCAGGCGAGGTGCGCATTTCTTAAGAGAGACGTTTTTTAAAAATAATAAATAGGATCTCTGAAAGATTTATACATGAGTAGAGATATAGTTTTTTTCTTTGGCGCAGGTTTTTCATGTTCGGCAGGGATGCCAACGATGGCTCAATTTGGAGAGGAGTCTGAGAGGGATTTCTCCGGGATTTCGGAAGATCATAATGAGAGAAAATTAAGCCAAAAAATGTTATTAAATGCCGGAACATATTTTCGATTTTTTCAGGAATATTGCGGAAATAATTTTGTCAGGATTGATAAAAATAATATGGAGGATATTTATTGTATAGCAGAAACGATGGCTGTTTCAGGTATAAAAACAATAAACTTAAATGGTAAAACGGTATCTTTAGAAGATTTGTTGACGCAAATTAAACTATGGTTGTGGAAGGTGTTCCAACAGTTTCCTCCTGCTAATGAAAAAAGAAAATCTAGAGTTAATGAGAGGCCATATCAGGATTTTGTTTCTTTCCTTAAAGAAAATAATATTATATCTAGAAGCGCGGTTGTAACAACAAATTATGATTTGATTTTAGAAAACTATACATGGAAGGGGGATGTCCAAAGTTGCTATCCATTTTCTGCTTCGGAGGTATGCGCTACCTCCATCGGCGAGGAAACAAGTTCGGCGTATATTAATGTTGAAGAATCTGCCAGTGATTTAATAATTTATAAGTTACACGGAAGCGTTAATTATTTTGATAAAGAACACGGTTCAGGATTAAAGATCTTTAATGGGGTTACTCCTGCTATGAAAAGTGTTGGGGAGTCAAGATGGCGCGAAGATGCTCCATCGGTATTTTTTTTAGATGCGGTTTATGAAATTAAACAGCGATATCCTGATTATGTGCCAGCTATTGTTGCCCCGACGTATGCAAAAATTCAAGCATCTTCTTGGTTACAGACGATATGGAGTGGAGCAGTTACATGTTTGAGTAATGCCAAGGTAATTATATTTATTGGTTATGGCTTGCCACAGACAGATGGTTTTGTGAAGGCGATGTTCCAGACTGCTTTTTTAGGCAAGGGTGATGTTAATCCAAATATTTATGTGTTAAATTGCGATAAAACTGGTAAGGCTCAAGAAAGATACCTCGAATTGTTTCCTAGAAATGTTTATTTCAATGATGGGACTTTTGCTGAAGAGTGGCCCAATTTGGGTAATCAAATATTGGAGGATATAAATAAACTAAGGGATATTTCTGAGGTTTAAGTAGGTGCGACCGAGGAAGTAAAATTATAGAAACATTACTTAGTTTTGCTGCCTGTTTGCCAAATAAAAGAAGATTTATTAAATGGAGGAGTTAAATGGAAAGAAAAGACTTAGAAAAGAAGGCAAAGAAAACATACAGTGAATATGTTAAAATTCTTGCTAAGGCATTCAAAGTGGCAGGCGTTAAGGAAAATGAGTATTTGAAAGCAATTAAATTATCAGATAGAGACCTATGTAAATGGATGTATCAGAAATGTGAAGCTACGGTCGCATTAAAAAAAGGACTAAAAAGATCATATAACTAATCCACCGATTATTTATCCGTAGTAACCCGTAGAGAGAAAAGGTTTATTTTGTAGCGGGAGGATTATTTGGTTGTAAGCCGGTATATTATTTAATTATGCTTTTACGCTGCACTTATAGATTCCTTGATGAGCTAGGCTCCAGGAAGTTTGAAATAACCAACTTCACCGGTCAGACCCATCCCCTGGATGAATGGTACGCGCATATCTTCTACCTCCAGCGCCGCAAGTGCGCGATGTTTATGAACGCTAAGACGCGCTTTTCTTTTGTAGTAATGGATGTAAAAAGGAAAGCCATTGAGTCCTTAGAAGGCGTTTTCCGCAAAGGCCTGGCTCGCGCGCTTTACGAAGAAGGCTATTCCGCTCAAGTAATCAAGATGTATAGCGACCGGGTCAAATCAATCCAGATATCTTTTACCGAAGACAGAAGCGTTCTCGGCAGCATCAATCAGTTTATCAAGGATTTGTACTTTATCTACGAGCACCACGCTAAAGGAAACCGCCTTTACGACGGTTCTGAAATAGGCCAACAGCTGCGCAGGATCCCTGTTTTAAAGCACGGCTTTCCGAATCAGAACATGAAGGAATTATTAGCCTCTGTAGAGAATACGAGTTGATTTATGTGTTAATTGAGGTAAAGTTACTTTAGAAGTAAATACAATATGGTTCAATGGTTATACCTTAAAGAGGACTTAAGGTTTTTTAACCATCACGCAGGGTAAGCTGCATCTCTCCCCAAAAAGGGAGCGTGAAATGCAGTCTTATCGGATTTACTTCATAGTTGCCGGTGGAAATATGTGCCCCCTTTTTGTTGGGGGTAGAGGAACTCATAGAATTTTAATTAGAAAAGGGGGTGATTATGAATAAAGTGTCAGCATATATTATTATGGTATTAGAGGGAACTGTAATTATGGGCGCTATTATAACAGGCGTCTATGCTTTAATCAAAAAATTTAAAGGCGAAAGAGCGAATAAGAAAATTATCTTAAGGATTCTTGTAATTACTTTCATTTTTTATGCTATTACTGGTTGCATAGCTTTGTTTTCTAATACCACTAGCAATATGAAAACGCCAAATAACCCAGCGACAAACCCGGTTGTTCAACTTGTGCCTTTAATTATAATTATTGGGATTGTCTGGTTTATTATAAAAGTTAATAGAAATAAAAGCAGTGCGTTAGGAGGTCAATCAACAGGAAATTTAATTCATAATCTTGGGAATAGAGGGGAGAGACTTATTGAGGAAAATCTTCATGGGGATAAAATTATTGTAAAATTAAAAGGTTCTTTTGGAGAAGGGCTGGTAATAACGGATAAAAGACTTTATGTTTTAAAATGGGGTTTTATGGCAGGTAATTTCTTAGGGGGAAGATGTATAGATTTTGGATATAACAATATTGTAGGTTTAGAGATAAAAAAAGGTTGGGGTACAGGCACTTTTGAAGTATTAACACCTGCGACCCAGAACGCCCAAAAAAGTTACTGGGGTACTGGAAATAATAGTGCTATCCGAAGCGATAATGTGGTTACTTTTCAAAGTAACAAATTCGGTCTTTTTCAAGAAGCAGTCAAGATAGGACGAGGGCAGCTACAAAGTCTTAACTTGCAGAGTATCCATAATAGTCAACCTATGCCTGTTGCATCTATTTATTCAGATTTAGAAAAGTTAGCAGAGTTGAAGAATAAAGGAATTATTACGAAAGAGGAATTTGAGGCTAAAAAGAAAAAAATTTTAGACTTGTAGTAAAGACACAATGTCCCATAAGAGGGTATAGCGGATACTACAGAAGGGGCTGTATGAAAAAACTAATAGTTTTATTATTATGTTTCGGATTATGCGGTTGCACAGCAGCAACAGCCATAAGTTCAAATAGGAAGAATTTAATAAAAAGTGATTGGCCTAAAGACACGCTTCAGGAATTTCGTGAAGGAATAATAAAAATAGGGATGAATAAGGAGCAAGTTTTCTTCCTCTTAGGTGCTCCGCAATATTGGACAAAACATGAGTTGCAGGAAGGAATTTTCGAATCCTGGTTTTGGGCAGCTCCTGAACAGACAAAAGTCATGTGGGTGACTACCTGTGATTTCAAAAATGGAATTTTGACAGGTTATAGCGGTGGCGTCAGCTCCAGATTATCAACAAAAGGGTGCTACTATTCTAAAGATAAGATAGAAGATGTCCGGGATTTTAAGAAATAAGGAGAGATATAAATGAAAAAATGTCCATTTTGCGCGGAAGAGATCCAGGACGAGGCGGTGCTTTGCAAACATTGTAAGAAAGAGCTAAGCCCAGCAAAGCCTAAAAGAATAATAATAGATGATAGCGGCTGTCTGCCGGTAGGACTCTGCTTGATTATCCCAGGGTTGGGAATGTTCTTTAAAGATAAGGCTGCTGTGGGGGTGGTTTATCTAATCTTAGCCATAGTCTTGGGAATACCAACCTTCGGGATATTGACTATTGTTTTAGGCGTTATCAGTGCGATACATTGTGGGATGTCTAATGTATATAGATGCCCGGAATGTAAGCAGACAATAAAAGAAGACGCTACCACTTGTAGCCACTGCAATACTAAGCTTAAATTGTGATGAATCGCCTCCCATACCAAATCCAAGGGTTATTCGATCCAGCAGAAAAGCGACATCTCATTTCTTACCTTAAATCTTTTCCTGAATTTAACAAGTTCGAAGCCAAAATGCACCTTAATTCCCCTGATGGTGGACAGACCTACAAATCAGGTACTCTCTCTGGTTCCCTCAGTGTAGGCTATCTTCATTGGATTGTTACTTATAAAGATTATCTCGTTACAATTACCGCAGTATTAGGGGAGGTTCACATTGTTTGTGAAAAGATAACCCAGGAAGTATTATTTAATAAATATAAAGAACTCAATGAGCAACAAACAAAAGTCAGAAAACTTCTTGATGATTTTAAGGTTAACTTCCAGATGGCCTTAGTTAATGAACGCTCCAGGATAAATGATGAATATAATAATCGCTTTAAAGAAAACAAACGGCAGATAAAACAGGAACTTTTAAATTTAGGCATCCAAGTTAAGCCCGGGAGCAATCTAAGTAAATTGTTACGATTGGATTATTTACCCTATAAGGATCAATGTTAATCTAGGATTGTCTTTAAGCAAGTTGTTAAGATTATAATGTCGTCAACGTCATAGACCAGTAGGAGAGAAATACTCCAGAAGATCAATGGGATTCTTCGCCAAAGCTTTTTAATTCGTTAGTAAAGCTTCTTTTGTAAAGGTATTTTAAGAGGAAATAGGTGGGATTTTATGATGAAGAAAAATTGAAGAAAAAAATAAGAAAAACTTGTTGACTTTACTGATTTTACTACTATAATATTAGCAATCATTTGGAGTTATTTACCCCGAATGGAGGAGTTATCCATTCTTGAGCCGCAAGGCTGACTTACCTAGGGCGATGTGCCCAGGCGATTACCACTAATCCTCGCGAGAGAAAACGCAAGGATAAAGATTAGTGGAGGAGAAATTCGAAGTGCAATGCACTTAGGGTTTCTCTTTTTTATTGCCTGGGGGTAAAAAAAGGGGAATTCGAAGCAAGCAACACTTCGGATTACCCTTATTTTTTTAATAATACCCCCGGAATAAGAAGGAGGAACCAAATGCGAATCGAACGAATTTCTATAGATAAAATTAACCCCGCACCATACAACCCCCGCGTTGACCTTACCCCCGATGACCCCGAATATAAAAAGCTAGAGAAGAGTATCGCTACCTTCGGCTATGTTGAGGCTCTGATCTGGAACAGGCGTACCGAGACCCTCATCTCAGGCCATCAACGCCTGAAGGTGCTCATTACCCAAGGCAAAAAGGAGGTCGAGGTAAGCGTTGTTGATCTGCCTCTGTCAAAAGAAAAAGCCCTCAACATCGCGCTTAATAAAATCCAAGGCCGCTGGGATGATGATAAGCTGGCGAGTTTACTTTCTGAACTATCGAAGATCCCTGATTTTGATGTAGGCCTTACCGGCTTTGACGCTCCTGATATAAGCCAGCTTTTGGATAATTGTAACCAGCCGCAAGAAGATGATAACTTTGATTTTAACGCCTGCGTTGAATCAATCAAAGAGCCGGTAACAAAACCGGGAGACCTCATTGAGCTTGGGCCCCACCGCATCCTCTGCGCCGATGCAAGCAACCCAAAACATATAAGCCTGCTCCTGGAGAATCAAAAGATAAACCTCCTGCATACAGACCCTCCTTACAATGTGAATTATTACGGCGGCAGCCGTCCCAAGGCAGACTCCCGGCCCAAGAAGCACAAACTCTGGCGCAAGATCTATGCCGATAACTTCTCTCAAGGAGATTACGAAAAATGGCTCAAAAACATCCTTACCAACATTAATCCCTATTTTGCCCCAGGCGCTCCTGCCTACATCTGGAACGGCCACAGGCAATTCGGCCCGATGTATCTGATGCTTGCCGAACTAGGATTCCATGTTTCCTGCGTAATCACCTGGGCCAAGGAGCGCTTTGCCATAGGCTACGGCGATTATAACCAGCAGACAGAGTTCTGCCTCTACGGCTGGAAAAAAGATAACGGCTCCCATATCTGGCTTGGCCCTAATAACGAAAGCACCCTTTGGGAAGTCCATCGCGATCTGACCAAAGATTATATCCATCCTACGCAGAAGCCCATCGCCCTTGCCCAGCGCGCCATCCGCAACAGCTCGAAACGTGGCGATTTGGTTTTGGATTGTTTCTTAGGTTCAGGCTCAACCTTAATCGCCGCCGAAAGCCTAAACAGGCGCTGCTTCGGCCTTGAGATAGATCCGCGCTACTGCGATGCCATCGCCAGGCGCTACATCGCCTTTAAAGGTCAGAACAACGTCTCAAAACAAATCATTGATAAATACCTGAAGGAGGAAAAATGAAAGAACATAATCTAAAACCCAAAGAGGAACAGCCTGTCTTAAGCCTCATTCAGGAGATTAAGGACAATAAGCTTAACCCTAAGTCCCTGGATCAGGAGTCAAGGCAGGCCTGTGTAGAGGTGCTTCTTGCCGAAGGCTACAATATCCCGGCCATCGCGCAGATCTTAAAGAAAAGCGACAGGACCATCCAGCGCGACATCAGCCAAATCCACGAGAAAAACGCCCTGACCCCGGATATAAAGTTAGCCAAAAAGATCATCGGGGATTTCTACGTTTATCTTGCCGTGCACCGGGAGCATCTGATGCGCCTGGCCCGCACCAAGGATGCCTCGGTCTCAGAGCGCGCCCAGGCAGAATACTATGCCCACCGCGTGGGAGTAGAAGGAATAGAAAAACTCCAGGCTCTCGGGTACCTGCCGCTTCAGCCCCAGCAGGTGGTGGGGGATATCTTCTGGCACAATGATGAGAAGGGCTTCCTTGAGAAGCTTAACAACTTAAAATCCGAGGCAGCGGAATTTGAAGGCTATATCGGTAAAGATGATTCCGTCAAAGAATTTCCTGTAATAAAAAAGCTCATTGAGCAGGTGGAGGTTTCTGCGCAAGGCAAAAAGGAGGATGATTCCCATGAGTGAGACAAGACATATCCAGGATAAATTGCTTTTGGCAGACCTTGCCCTTAGCAAGGCCCGTCGCGAGTTTTTCCGGAAAGACTTCTCTAAATTCAGGAAATACTATTTTTCCGGATGCCACCAGTATCCTGACGGGAGCTTCCAGGTTGAGCTCTGCGCCATTTTACAGGACATGTTGCTTCACCGCGGGCAAAAAGCGGCAATCGCAGCGCCCAGGGGTTTTGCCAAAAGCATTATCGTCTCGGTTGAATTTGTGATCTACTGCATCTGTTACAAGCTGGAGGATTTTATCGTGATTATCTCAAACACCCAAAAGCAGGCAGAGAGGCAGCTCTTTAACATGAAGAACGAGCTCACAGCGAACAACCGCCTGAAGAGAGATTTTCCCGATATCTGTGAGATTGGCAAGAAGCTGGGCCCTCCGCGCTGGCGGTCTGATGAGGTCATCACCGCGAATTTAATCAATGTAATCGCCCTGGGCACAGGCCAGCAGATCCGCGGCCGCCGCCACAAAGAATTCAGGCCCACCTTGATCATCTTAGACGATATCGAAACCGACGAAAACACCCAGAACCCCGATTCCTATTACAAGCTTTATGACTGGCTGACCAAGTCCGTGCTTAAGTCCGGTTCATCATCGACTAATACCATCTTTGTAGGCACAATCCACCATTACAATTCACTCCTTGCCCAGTTTACCCATGCGACTCAGCATCCGGGGTGGATAAAAATGGTTTATCAGGCCGTTATCAACTGGGCAGAGGATATGGGCCTTTGGCAGGAGTGGCAGAATATCTTTAACTTCCGCCAGTATTCCGAAGAAAAAACCGGCCCTGAAGCAGCCGAGGCATTCTTCAAGGAGCACCAGGAGCAGATGCTCAAAGGGGTTGAGCTTTTATGGCCGCAGAACGCCGGTTACTATAAACTCATGTGCCAGCGCGAAGAGGAAGGATACATAAGCTTTGACTCTGAGATGCAGAATGAGCCGGTAAACCCCAGGGACTGCATATTTAACCTGGAGGAGTTTCATTATTGGGATGACCGTTTCCAGACGCAGGAGGAGCTTCTCTCAAGCATAGAGTCCGACTATACCATGCTTGGCTCCTGCGATCCCAGCCTAGGCAAGGATATCTTTCGTGGCGACTACTCTGCAATACTGACAGCTGTGCGTGACAACGAGACAAAGACGCTGTATATCCTGGACGCCGATATCGAGAAAAGAGCTTTTGATAAGACCATCCAGGATATAATTGCCCATCACCGCTGCCGAAAGTACAGCCGCTTTGCCTTTGAGACTAACCAGTTCCAGGAGTATGCCGCAGAGCAGCTTGAGAAAGAAGCAGAAGAAACAGGCCATGCGCTTTCCTTGGAGAAAATAAAGCATACTAGCGATAAGATTCTGCGCATCCAGAGCCTGCAGCCTTTGGTCAAGAACGGCACCATTAAGTTTAGCCGGCGCCACCATACCTTGCTTGAGCAGATGAGGTTTTTCCCTAAGGGAAAGAACGATGACGGCCCGGATGCCTTAGAGATGCTTGTGCAGCTGAGCCAGGAATACGGCGGTGGGGCCTATGTTGCCACGACAGAGCATAGTGTTTATCCTGATTATCTGTAGGATGATTCAAAATCCTTATTAATGGCGAGGTATGCGTTTATGCATTAGACTATCCTGTTTATTGAGCTGGAATAGAAGATGAGAGAAGAGGGCGGTAAGGAAAGGACAGGGTAACATATTTTAACTCTAAATTTGACTCAAAAAATGATTTACAGCGAGATGGGGGTGATGTAAAATAATACTAATACAAAGAGGTAGTAAATGAGATTGAAATAATTAAACTTAAGGCAACTCTCTTGCAAGGCAGGGGGTTGCCTTTTGTTTTAAAGGGAGGAGATTAATAATGAATTCAGGCAATCCTTCTGCAGCAGAAATTATGGCTGCAATTGAGCAATCAGGGTGCCTTATAAAGCAGGAAGTCGCTACTATTCTTGAATCACTGGGCTTTAATGTTAAGACTAACCGAACATATGAAGATAAAGAGGAATTAAAATCAGGAGAGATTGATGTATGCGCTATTAAAAAAGTAACGCAAAATGATGCCGAACGCCTATCCCTTTATACTGAAATCATTTGTGCATGTGAAAACAATTCTTCGCCGCTTGTATTTATTCAAAGGGTTAAAGGTCCTATTGATCAGAACCCGCGACCTCAAGAATATTTATTCCCCCTGGCGGAATATGAAGAGCCAGTCAGGGATAAAGAGGACAAACCAACTAACTCTCTTCGTCTAGTTCATCCGTTTAGCCATCTAGATCTTGCAAAAACCCACTATTATTATAAAGAAAGTTTGAAAACCGTAGAGTTATGCAGAGTTATTAAAAAAGAGAGCAGATGGGAAGTCTGTCAGGAGGATATTTACGAGGCTTTATTTTATCCTCTAATAAAAGCTTTGCTATTTAGGAAAAATGAAGTAGAGGGGTTTAAAGATAGGAAATATGTTTGGCTTTTCTTCCCTATAGTTGTCCTTGCCGGGGAAATTTATTCCCTGAACGAAAAAACAAAATCATTAAAAAAAGAAAACCACATTACTTTTGTCAAAGAATTGAGATTTAAAAATACCTCAGGTGATTTTGCAATAGATTTTGTTAAAAAAGATAGCCTGAAAGATTTCATTGATACTAAATTACAGCCATTTACAAACCATATAACAGAAATAGTCAATAAAAACCCAGGCATTTTATTAGATAAGCATAAATGAGGAAGGCAAATTTCCCAACCTGGAGGTGTTACAGTTTTCGAGGAGCAGGTTAGTTTTAATAGATCAAATTTAAAGGTAATTTTTAAAATATTAAGGAGAGATAAATGGGATTATGTTTTATTATAATAATAGTAATTATTGTTGCAATACTAAGCTATAATTTTGGATATTTTCCAGATTTCATCTGGGTTTTTTTAGGGTCTTTATTTGGGCTTTACACAAGTTTGTGGTTAATGAAGTATTCAGAGCGGAGAGAAAAAGAAAAAGAGCTAATTAATTTGTCGAATGTAAGACTTAATATATTAGGGTATCTTAAAGAAGAGGTTGAACACAATATTGACTACATGAGAAGTTTTGAAAGTATTTATAATGAAGTAGCCAGAAACAATTTCCAACCAATACGCCAAGCCTTTGGTAATGTAAAAACTTCCTTCCGTACTACAGATATCTGGAATAGATTTATTGCAGATTCAAATGATTTTGATCTCATTAAATTAATAGATGATGAATACATTAAATATATAATTATTCAGAAAGCAATCGAAACCTTTTGGGATAAATCCTATGAATCGATAGAAAAATTGAGTGTAAATGCTTCTACTCTTGCCCTCGAACTAAAGGCAATAAAATTAAGATATGTAATTATAAATTTCAATATACAACGGTGCATCGGCACAGACGATAGTAGTGAGAAATGCCTGCAAGTAATAAAAGAGAGATTAAAAGCTGCTCGTACAAGAATAAAACCTACCCCCAATAGTAATGCTTAAGCAGTCCGCCTAATTCTTTCTGGCAACGAAGCTTTTGTTTCCCGTTTTGTGGTAGCTTTGTTTGTGGGAACACCCTGTTAACCCCCGAATGCGGCCTCTTAGTGTTATAGTAACTGACATATCCATTCAACAGGTGTCTTAAATGCCTTTCCCCAAAGACAAAGAAATGATCCAGGCATTCGCGCCTTATTATGCTTACCCAGCTTTCCGCATAAGGGTTAAGGTTAGGGGAACGAAAGGGCAGGGCCTTGGTTTCCACATTAAAGCCTTTTAATACTTCCTCAAACTCCTTGGAATATTTCGTGTCCCGGTCACGCATGAGTAGCTGCGGTTTCCCAGAATCAAAGAGAAAACCTATGTTTCTGGCTCTTTGTGTTACCCATGCCTGAGTCGGCTTCTTAGACATCCCTAAGATATGCACTTGCCTGGTTTTAACATTAATGATAAACAGAATAAAGAATACCTTCGGCCCTGCAAATGTCCAGACCGTCTTGGTAAAGAAATCACAAGCCCAGAGCGTTGCAAAATGCCTTTTAATAAACGCATCCCAGGTATCGTATCCTCTTTTTTCAACAGGCTCAAATCCGGCTTCTTTTAAGATATTCTTTACGGTATTTCTGGATACGCTTTTGATGTTAAGTTTCTTCAGCTCAGCTAATATTCTGGTATAACCCCAGGGATTTTCCCGCGCCAGACGCAGGATAATCTCCCGGATATCCTTCTTGGTTTTAGGCCTGCCTCTCCTAGGTTTAACAGGCCGGGATTTTATTAGTTTTCTTTCCTTAAGCCATCTGCGAAAGCTCTGGTAGCTGGTAATGTTAATAATCTTTTTGATAGAAACACCTAGCGGCCTGCCGTAGCGCAGGATCTTATCCTGTTCACCCCTGGTAAGCCGAATCTTTTTAGGCAGCCTGTTGCGCAGGAGCTGATTCTCAACCTTAAGATATTCTATCTGTCTTACTAGATCACTTTGTACTACGCTGCCCAAAACACTCAATAAATCTTGAAACACATGGCTTTTTGTGGTAAAAGGGAAGGTGTTTCGCATAATAAATGCTCCTTTTTAATAGATGTCACCCCTAACAGGGGTGACACGATTCATCTCTTTATTTTACAGAAGGTTATGAAAAACCTAACTTCAAAAACGGTGACAAAAATGACATCAAAACTGTCCTTTTAGTGCCTGCTCATTAATATTTGCACCCCTCTCAAAGCCTTTTAGTCCATAATACCTAAAATCTTACCTCTAAATACCTCTCTAAACTGGCATTATCTGGATCTATTTTTGGCTATTAAAGTATTAGGAAATCGGCAAAAAGATGAGATAATATTATATCTAATATTTGCACGGGGAGAGCTGAATAATGAAATTAAATTAGCAATAAACTGGGTAATTAAAGCGGTTATTATTGTTGTAACCTTGATCATTATTTTTGGAAGTTTTTATGTGATAGGAGTTGGCCAGGTTGGTGTAATATTTAACCAGGCAACAGGAAGGACTAAATCGGTTCAATCTGGGTTCAGCTTAAAGATCCCAATTGTTGAA
>Ga0172371_10001901_pt1 | contig 33243 bp, 29 predicted proteins | sample Lak12m_FD_114543 | JGI IMG/M metagenome (GOLD analysis project Ga0172371, IMG submission 114543) | Freshwater microbial communities from Kabuno Bay, South-Kivu, Congo - kab_022012_12m | ecosystem: Environmental > Aquatic > Freshwater > Lake | place: Democratic Republic of the Congo: South-Kivu...
CACTCGTGATATTTACGAGCAAACGTGATATTATGGGTGAACTGGTCAACATGCGCATCACTACATTCGCCGCCAGCATTGTTGCCGCATTGATCCTTGCGCTCAATTTTTTTCTACTCTTTCAAATTTTCACTGGAGGATAACCATGTTCAAAAACATCCTTGTCCCCCTCGACGGCTCGAAACTTTCAGAAGCGTCGTTGGTTCCAGCCGCATTATTGGCACAAACCCTCAAATCGCGTGTCACACTTTTACATGTTATTGAACAGGACGCGCCCGCAGAAATACACAAAGAGCGCCATTTAACCAAGCCTGATGAGGCCGAAGCTTATTTAGAAGACGCCGCACAGCGCGCTTTCCCATCGGGCATTAAAATCGAAACGCACGTCCACACCGCACCGGTTACAAACGTGATCGGCAGTATCCGCGAACATGTTTCTGAATTCCGGCCCGACCTGGTTGTAATCTGCACCCACGGCCACGGCGGCGTGCGCGACGTACTCTTTGGGAGCATTGCCCAGCAGATCATCGCGCAGGGCACAACCCCATTATTGATTATCAAACCCGATGTCCCCCGCTTCACACTGGACCGGATACTGGTTCCGCTTGACCCGGACTCTCACCACGACGACAGCCTTCCACTGGCAGAGTCACTCGCGAAAGCATTCAACGCAGAGCTTCATCTGTTGAGCGTTATTCCCACCTTTTCAACTCTCGCCGGTGAACAAGCCGCCGCCGGAAACCTGATGCCTGTTACAACTCAGGCTTTCCTTGATATAAAAGAAGAAAACGCCAGTGAGGACCTAAATCTTCACGTGGATAAATTTCGCAAAGAGGGTACAAAAGTCTTCGCTGAAATCGTTCGAGGCGACCCTGCAGCCGCCATCGTCAAGACGGCTGAACAATCCAGCGCAGACTTGATCATCCTGACCACGGACCGCAAAGCAGGCATGGGGGCATTCTGGGCACGCAGTGTTGCGCCAAAAGTTGCCAACAAAACGAAAGTGCCGCTTTTGCTCATCCCGCGTATCGCAGAAAAATAAAACGCAAAAAGCCAGTCCATGAATAGACTGGCTTTTTTATTCTGCTCCAAAAATTATTTACTGAGCGGGGTCTGGAAAAACTTCTTCAACAAGTCTGTATATTCCGCGGAGTGATTCAAGTATGAGAAATGACCCGCATTGTGGAAGGTGTAAACGCTCGCACTTGAATATGTTGCCTTCAAAGCTTCACGCAACGTTGACTCCACCAACGGGTCGTTATCTGATTCGATGATCATCGCCGGAACACCGAGCGCTTGGACATCGGGTGCGGCAAAAAGCTCAACGACAGCGCGATAACGCCCTACCACTTGTGCCTTGCTCATGCGGCCATAACTGATTTCATTTAAAAAGGCCAATGTGAATTCATCATTCCCCGACGCAGGATAGATGCTGTTCACAAAACTTCCACGTAAAACATTCAGCACTAGCCACTCAGGAAGATATGGCAGGAGCACACCAATTGTTTTGTTCTTCTCGGCAATAATTTTGTTTGGCGGGAAGGTATTAGCAAAAACGGCGCGCAGAATATGGTCAGAATGTCGCGCCACCAGATACTGGGCAAAATATCCGCCCAACGATGTACCAGCAAGATTAACTTTGTCAACCTTTTCATGGTCAATGATCGTCGAAATCCCCTTATCCATTTCTTCAAGCGAATTAACGGCAGGATACGTAACAGAGATAATACGGTAATCATTTTTTAACGCTTCGATCTGCTGCCACCAAATATCGTAACTGCCAGTCATCCCGTGCAGAAATAGAATAGTCTCCTGCCCACTGCCAACGATAATATAATCCCATTTAATATCATCAACATATACAGACTTCGTAGGATAAGTCTCTCGAAACGAAACAAGGGATTGCGTGGTTTCCGGGTTGACTTTTGCATACAACTGGTTGAACGGCACTCTTGGCACCGGGATAAAATAAGCGCCCACCAGGGCAACCACAATAACGAACGGGATAATCCATTTCAAGTTATTAAGCACGCAAGACTCCTGTTTTATTTTTCCCAATTGTAATCGCTCACAAATAAAAAGTCTGGATGTTTTTTAGCATCCAGACTTTTCGCAATTCAAGCATGCTTAATGGCTGGCGGGGTTAATTTCCGCTATTCTTCGTTGCCCGTCAATAACTTGATTCGCTCCCAGGGCTTGAGATTTGACTCATCTGCCAGAATTCCTCTCAGTTCATAAAGCTCATCTCGCATGGCAGCCGCCTTTTCAAACTCAAGACTTTTCGCGGCTTCCTTCATTTGTTTTTCCAACTCATTGATAATTCGTTGAAGTTCCGAATTCGAAGTGGCCTTATCGCGCTTGGAGCGATATTCGCCTTTTGCTTCAGCAATCCCCAACGCTTTATCCTTCGCCTCCCCAGTCAGTTGATCGGTAATATCGCGGATGGCCTTGTGAATACTGAGCGGCGTGATGCCGTGTTCCTGATTATATTTCACCTGCTTGGCGCGGCGGCGAGTCGTTTCGTCAATGGCGCGCCGCATCGAATCGGTGACACGATCGGCGTACATGATGACGCGTCCATTTATGTGACGGGCAGCCCGTCCGGTGGTCTGGATAAGAGCCGTGTCCGAGCGCAGGAAGCCTTCCTTGTCGGCATCCAAAATTGCGACCAGAGAAACTTCCGGCAAGTCGAGTCCTTCGCGCAAAAGATTTATGCCGACGATCACATCGAATACTCCCAATCGCAGATCACGTAGAATGCCTATGCGCTCCAGCGTCTCGACTTCAGAATGCAAGTAATGGACTTTGATTCCAAGTTCCTGCAAATACTCAGACAAGTCTTCGGCCATGCGTTTGGTTAAGGTTGTGACCAGCACGCGCTCACCTACCTCAACGCGCGCACGAATCTCTTTGAGCAAATCGTCCACCTGTCCCGTTGTTGGGCGGACCTCAATTTCGGGATCAACCAATCCGGTCGGGCGAATGATCTGCTCGGCTACCTGCTCGGCGTGTTGCATTTCGTAAGGCCCCGGCGTGGCCGACGTAAAAATGGTGTAGCCCATGCACTTTTCAAATTCATCAAACTTCAACGGGCGATTATCCACCGCGCTTGGCAGGCGGAAACCATACTCGACCAAAGTCTCTTTGCGGGCGCGGTCGCCATTGTACATGCCGCGGATTTGCGGAACAGACATGTGACTTTCATCGATCACCAGCAAATAATCGCTCGGCAAAAAATCGATCATCGTCCACGGATGCGTGCCCGCCGGACGGCCATCCAAATGCCGCGAATAATTTTCGACGCCGGAGCAATATCCAACTTCACGCAGCATCTCAAGATCATAACGCGTGCGCTGTTCGATGCGTTGCGCTTCGATCAGCTTGCCTTCAGATTTGAAAAGCGCGATGCGTTCTTCAAGTTCCTTTTCGATATTGCCGATGGCCTCTTTGAGTTTATCGGCCTCGGTCAAATAATGTTTGGCGGGGAAGATCGAAATTTCATGCGGCTCTTCATAGATCTCGCCTGTTACTTGATTAAACTGAGTGATGCGTTCGACTTCATCGCCGAAGAACGTGACACGATAACCGCGCTTGTCTTCATAGGCTGGGATAATTTCCAGCGTCTCACCCCGCACCCGGAAAAGGCCCGGCTTTAATTCCATGTCGTTACGCTGGTACTGACTCTCGATCAACTGCCGAATCAACGCGTTGCGCCGATAGATCTCCCCCACTTTGAGAGTGACGGTACCCTTGCCAAATTCTTCGGGACTTCCCAAACCATAAATGCAAGACACCGACGCAACAATGATCACATCCTTGCGCGAGATCAACGAGGCAGTTGCCGCCAATCGCAAACGTTCGATCTCATCGTTGATCTGGGTTTCCTTTTCAATGTAAAGATCATGGCGCGGGACATACGCTTCGGGTTGGTAGTAATCGTAATAAGAGACAAAATATTCCACCGCGTTCTGAGGGAAGAATTCCTTGAACTCAGCATAAAGCTGTGCGGCCAGAGTTTTATTGTGCGCCATGATCAGCGCAGGCTTCTGCAATTCCTGGATGACGGATGCAATCGTAAACGTCTTGCCGGTACCGGTCGCGCCGAGCAAAACCTGTTGCCGCATCCCTTTGCGGACTCCGTCAACGAGTTGGGCAATTGCATCGGGTTGATCACCGGTTGGGATAAAAGGTGCTTGAAGTTTAAAATCCATAGTGTCTCGCTTCTCTAGGTGAACGTGCGTTCTATTATACCCGACAACGAGAAACCGAGGGCGCAGCTTGACCCTCGGTTTTACAGCTTTCTCAAAGTCCCGGCGAACTCCGGCTTTTCTCAGTTTTCACCGCGAAGGGCGCAAAGTTCGCCAAGAAAAAAAAGAACCTTCGCGCTCGCCTGCCCTCGGAGAGGGTTGCGGGCTTCACAGTTTGTTTTCTTACTTTGAGAAAGTCTTGCCTCGGTTTATGAAGTCCGCTCAAGGTCCTGTTATGGAAGCGGGTTGGGAGGGAAAGTCCCTTCGGGCGCGTAATAGTCATTCGGGTTGACGCCAGTCGTCACGTGACCGGCAGTCACAACCACGTCAATCAAAGTATGGTCATTACAACTATACTGCAAGCCACACGGCACCATTTGAGAATAGCCGCCGATGGGGCCGGAATTAAATCCGCCGCCCGGCAGGGTGTACGCTATAACGCGATATGTACCCGGAGGCAGGTTATCAAGCTGATATGAATTTTGTCCAAATGCAGTATCGACATGAAAATAATTTGGCGCGCCGACTTGAAAAGCGACGATCCGCAGAGAGGGAATGCCGCTGGCCGGATACATCAACGTGCCCGAAATACTGCCGGTTGTGACAACCGGAGGAAGTGTTGGCGCAAGAGTTGGAACTACCGCCTGAGTTGCGCTTGAGGCTGGTTGTGTGTTGGCCGCCTGCTGAGTCATGGCTTGAAACGTGGCCTGAACGATTTGATTGACATCCAGCGTCGGTGCGTTGTTAATGGTGATGGTTACACCTTGAGGCAATGCCCCACAGGCGGCGGCCAATCCGGCCAGTAAAGTCAGATATATAATTACTCTTAAAGTTCCCATTCCATGCTCCTTCATTAAATTTAGAAGATATGGTAGCCGCATAAAGACTTGACGTCAATAGTTATCTGGTCATGGCGCGGGATAATAAAAATGCTATACTCACAAAGTGGACATAACACAGACCGTGTATTTTGCAGACCGCAAAGATTGGCGGGCCTGGCTAAATAAGAATTACAAGACAGAGAAGGAAATCTGGCTGGTTTATTACAAGAAGACAACCGGAAAGCCGCGCATCGAATATAACGACGCGGTGGAGGAGGCATTATGCTTCGGCTGGATCGACAGCACGGTTCGCAAACTGGACAAGGAGTGGTTCGCCCAACGATTTACTCCGCGCAAACCCAAAAGCGAATATTCACCTGCCAACAGGGAACGGTTGAAAAAACTTACTGCTGACGGAAAAGTGATGAAAGACGTGCTCGCGTCGCTCGCCACACTTGGCGATCTTTCGGAAGAAAAATTTGAAATCCCTGCCGACATCTTGAAGGCCATCAAAGCGGACAAGGAAGCGTGGAAAAATTTCCAGAACTTTTCAGAATCCTACAAACGGATTCGCATTGCTTTTATTGATGGCGCGAGGAAGCGACCGGAAGAATTTCAGAAGAGGTTAAATTATTTTATCGAGATGACGGAGAAGAATAAGCAGTTTGGTTTTGGAGGAATTGAGAAGTATTATTGAGACAGGAGACTAAATTATGCGTCACACTCGAAAAGAAGTCATTGAACGAACCATCCGCGAGTTCAAACTTTTAGACCGCCTGGTCGCGAATCTTTCCGATCAAGATTGGAAGCGACTCGTGCCACGGCCCGAGACCAAAGATCCGTGGACGGTGAAAGATGCGCTGGCTCATGTCACCCATTTCAAGGTTGATGTTATTCGCTCGATGAACCGCCAGCGCAAGCCATCCGAAGTACAAGGATTGGGGATAACCGACGAGAACCATGTTATTTACCTGCGCTGGTGGAATCGTTCTCCGCGCGAAGTTTTGGCATGGCACAGACAGGTTCAGAAAGATGTGTTGTCCGCGTTGAAGACAGTGCCCGAGGAATGGTTCAGCGGAAAAGAACGCCATGAAGAATGGCCCAACGATCTCGATGGTCACTCTGCATATCATCGAGGGAGGGACATCGAACAAGCATTGATGGTAAAGCCGCAAAAATAAGGCCTGCCAAGATAATGCTATAATTATTTCAGCAAACCATGACAAAGTATGAAGTCCGATTGCACAATAACTATCTCACGCTGTTGAGAGAAGCGAGCGACTATTATATGGCACGCGGAGATGTTTACACTACGCTTCAAAACCTGACGCGGCGTTTGGATGAAGAAAAGATTCCATACGCGCTGGTCGGCGGTCTGGCATTGGCCGCGCATGGATTTGTGCGGATGACACAGGATGTGGATATATTGATGACGCGTGAGAGACTGGAAACATTCAAACAAAGATTCCTGGGGCGCGGATATGCACTGGCGTTTTCGGGAGCGCAAAAGACATTTCGAGATGCCGAAACGCAAGTGCGGATCGAAATTTTGGTCACAGGCGATTATCCAGGTGACGGCAAACCGAAACCTGTTTCATTTCCTGATCCATCCGTCGTTTTTACTGAACGCGGTGGGATGCGCGTCATTCCAATGGAAAAACTCATTGAACTCAAATTAGCATCAGGGATGAGCGCATCGCATCGTTTGCGCGACTTGGCGGATGTGCAAGATTTGATCGTTACACTCAAACTGCCCATTGAGTTCGCTGAATCCTTAGATGCTTCAGTGCGCGAGAAATTCCGTGAGTTATGGCATAGCGCGCAGGTAGATTCTTCAAACGGATAGGCACAACCATGTGAGGAGATATAAGAATGCCAATTTTTGGTAAACTTAATGTCTGGGAATTGAAAAAAAAGCGGGATGTGAATGGTTTGATCAAAGTGTTGAGCGCAAAAATTAGATCATATCCTCATCGTAACGATGATCTCAAAGACCATGAGCATGCCGCTGAAGCTTTAGGCGAGATCGGTGATGTTCGCGCAGTTATTCCGCTAATCAACACATTTAAAGAGAAGGATACCAGCCGTATCGGCGATTCGTATCGCTTTGTACATCTCGCGGCAGCGCGCGCTCTAGGAGAAATCGAAGACTCACGGGCAGTTACATCATTGGCGAATGTGATCGCGGATGATCGTAACTATGATGTGCGTGCGGCGGCATTCGATTCGCTATTGAAGTTCGATAAAACGCAGATAACAGAAGAATTGCTTGCCGCAGTTAAGCAGGAAACGAAGCGCGATATTGATTATGCAGGCAGATACCTCGATTCACTAATGGAAATGGAGTTCGACAAAACGCAGGTAGTGGAACCCTTGATTGCCGCACTTAAGAATGGGAATTATTATGCACGCAAGGAGGCACTAAAACACCTAGTAAAAATCAAGGATAGACGAGTAGTGGAAGGTCTTATCGTTGCGCTCAAAGCCCCAGAATCGGATATCAGAGAACTTGCACAACAGACGCTTATAGAAATCCCCGACTCGCGAGCAGTGGAGCCTCTTATTGGCGCAATTGACGTATTGAAGAAGAAGGGTTATGGTGGTCGCGAGATTTCTAATATTGCAAAGGCACTGGCAAAGATCGGGGATGAGCGAGCGGTGGCACCACTAGTCAATCTCATAAAAGAGGCATTCCATTATGATAAAATCGCCGACGCTCTTGTTGAATTCGCTCAACCCGCGGCAGAACAGCTTGTCTCGATTCTCATTGGTTCGGCAGAAGGCAGACGTAACGAGGAAATAGAACTAGCCTCATCTTTTCAGGCAACCTCAAATTACGGAATAGAGTTCACCCTCGAAAGGATACTTCAACGAGCCGCCACTTCATTGTCAGAGGATACTCTAAGAATGCTTACACAGGTCAAGGACATTACAGTGCGCTTTAGAGTCCCCGCTCATGAAGAGAGCCGAGGAACTGGTGAATATGTTTACTCTGACAATGTAGGAGATGGAGAGGTGTTTGAAAGATATTTTGTTGAAGCTAAAGACTATACAAAGACCTTAGATTGTTCTTCTTTGCGGCAACTTGCACAACAGGAATTAAATCGGCGCGGCATAGAACCGAAGATATGAAGGCTCGGCATGGCTGAAGCTTGTTGCTAGTCCAATCACTCATTTTCTTCCAACGTCATCAACACTTCCAACAACTTCTCCATCCAATCATCATCTTTTCCAAACGTACACCAATACGCGCCTTTGCCGCCGCACACTTCGGTAATATTTTAATGTTAGAATATCGGCGTGAAAATCTATCTCGATTTATGCGCCATTCAAAGACCGCTAGATACGCCAAATCAAATTCGGATTGCATTGGAGTCAGAGGCGGTTCTTGGAATCATCGCCTTGTGCGACAGTGGACAGGCTGAATTGCTTTCGTCGGATGCGTTGATGTACGAAAACGAACAAAGCCCATTGCCAACTCGAAAAGAACACGCTCGCGCGGTTCTTGCAAAAGCAAAGGGTGTTGTGAATGTCACTGAGAAAGAAAAATTGAGAGCGGCAAACCTAATGACGTTTGGCATTAAACCACTGGACGCGCTTCACATGGCATTGGCAGAAGCAAGCAACGCCGATTATTTCTGCACATGCGATGATAAGATACTGAAAAACGCGAAACGAGTTAAGGATTTTACAGCGAAAGTGATAAATCCCGTTGATTTAGTCCAGGAGATTGAAAAATGATAACGGACACAAAACCTTTAGTCGAAATCAATCAACAAGCAATCCGTTTGCTCTACAAAGAGTTAGGCGTTGTTGATGCTGTTCGTTTTCTCAAGCAATTTACTCAAGGTTATGGAAACTATACTCAGGAACGCGAAGCGCTTTTTGCGAATAAGTCCCTTGATGATATTGTGAGTGAAGTTGAGAAAAGAAGAAAGACTACTCAATAAGAAGTTCACAAGCATGAACTAATTCTTGTGAGTTTCTGTTTTCAATTCATTTAACACTTCCAACAACTTCTCCATCCAATTTGCGTCTTTTGCAAATGTGCACCAGTACGCGCCCTTGCCGCCGCGCACATCGGGGCCGAGGTCGTGCAAACGTTTTCCATTGTTATCATCCGGCGCAGACGGATACCGCAAAACGATCTGGCCTGTTTCAATTCCAATGGATGCCAGCCCGGCTTTTTCCGCGCGCAGTTTGACGCGCATTTGATAAAACAAGTTCTCGGCCATTTCGGGCAGTTTCCCAAAACGATCATTGAATTCGCTTGTTAGCGCTTCGATCTCGGTTTCGTCGCGCAAGTCCGCGATGTGGCGATAGAGTCGCAGGCGAAGATCCTGATCCTGAATATATTCAGATGGGATGCCAACCGTCAACGGCAGATCAACATTAACCGGCATCGAAATGGGCTGGTTGAACGACATCAATTGCGGAGCCAGTATCTCTGTTTTAAATTTACCCCCGGCAACAACGCGAATGCGTCTGACTGCATCGGCCAGCAAACGCGTGTAGAGATGAAAGCCGACGGCTTGAATATGTCCGTGCTGACGGTTGCCCAACAATTCTCCCGCGCCGCGGATTTCAAGATCGCGCATGGCGATGGAATAGCCCGCGCCCAGTTGTGTGTTCTCAGCGATGACTTCGAGTCGCTGCTGGCCTTCTAGAGTCGGGGAAAGTTTTCGGTGGCGGAAGAAATACGCGTACGCCCGAGCCGCTCCACGTCCGACACGGCCGCGCAGTTGATAAAGTTGAGCCAGACCAAAAGTGTCGGCGCGATCCACGATCAAAGTATTCGCGTTGGGAATATCCAATCCAGATTCGATGATGGTCGTCGAAAGCAAAATATCGATCTCGCCCATGTTGAAACGGTGCATGACCGAGGCCAGTTCGTGCTCATTCATCTGACCGTGACCGATGTCGACGCGCGCTTCCGGAACGAGTTGGTTGAGGTGCACCTTCATCGCGTCAATGGTGTGGACGCGGTTATGCACAAAGAAAATTTGTCCGCCGCGTTCGATCTCGCGCAGGATGGCTTGACGCACTAGTTTCGGCGCATACGGCCCAACATGCGTTACGATGGGCAGACGTTCCTCCGGTGCCGTGTTGAGGTTGGAAATATCGCGCACGCCGGTCAGCGCCATATAAAGCGTGCGCGGGATGGGCGTGGCCGTCAGTGTCAGCACATCCACTTCGGTGCGGAGTTTCTTGAGATGCTCCTTGTGAGTCACACCAAAGCGTTGCTCTTCATCAATCACGACCAGGCCAAGTTCCTTGAATTGCACATCCGCTGAGATCAAACGATGCGTACCGATCACGATATCAATTTCGCCAATTGCAAGTCCAAGCAAAATTTCGGTTTGTTCGCGCGGCGAGCGGAAGCGCGAAAGCATTTCGACTTTGACCGGATACGCCGCAAGCCTTTGAGAAAAAGTTTCAAAATGTTGTTGCGCTAAAACCGTTGTCGGCACAAGGATGGCAACTTGCTTGCCATCCATTACAGCCTTGAATGCCGCGCGCAGAGCCACTTCGGTTTTTCCATAACCGACATCGCCGCACAACAGACGGTCCATTGGCCGCGCCGCTTCCATGTCGCGCTTGATATCGACAATTGCCTTTGCCTGATCTTCGGTCTCGACGTATGGAAAACTATCTTCCAATTCCTTTTGCCATTGAGTATCTGGCTTGAAGGCATAACCTTGCACAACGTTGCGGCGCGCATAAAGGTCAAGCATATCTTGTGCAACTTCCAGCACAGCTTCTTTGACGCGGCCTTTTTTCTCGTGCCATTCCTGCCCGCCCAATCTATCCAGCGCGGGTACTGCGCCTTCCGCGCCGACATAACGCGTCAATCGATCTGCTTGATGGACGGGCACATACAGTTGTCCACCGCCTTCGTACTCGACGGTCAAAAACTCGCGCCGGTGACCATCCAACTCGCGCGTTGCTAATCCGCCAAAACGTCCGACGCCGTGATCGATATGGACAATGTAGTCACCCGGCTGTAAATCCGCATAAATGGATTCGGGTGTTTCCGTGATCTGTCGCTGGCGCGCGCGTGGTTGCGGCCGCTCCCAGCCAAAGATTTCAGAGTCGGTGATCAGATGGAGATTGCCGAGGATAAATCCCTCTGATAAGGATGCTTCAACAAAAGTGACAGACGACTGACCATCATCCTGTGACTCTTTCCAAAGCTCTTGCAATCGCTCCATCTGCCGCGAGACGATCACAACCGCCTCATTCCCGGACACCAGGGCGGCCGCGTGCTCGACAAACGGTTTGAGACGTCCCGCGAATCTCTGCCCCGCCCCGAACGCTGACGACAGACTCTCTTCGCTTTCCTGTGCGCTTGAATATCCCAATTCAAGCGATGTATATCCATGCAAACTATCAAGCAATTCCGACCAGGTCAAGTATGGGACGGGAAAATCCGGCGAGAGGATTCCCTCTTCGATGCTCTCCTGACGCAGTTTGACGGCCTGCTCTTCAACTTCAGAAACCATGCCATCAACAACGGAAAGATCGTCGATCAACACCAACGCTTTGGGTGGCAAATAATCAAGCAGGCTGGACTGCAGTTGATACAAAAGCGGAATATGAAATTCAGATAATTCCGTTTCGGGCGGATGGCCATCCGCTCCTACAACAATAAATTCACGGGCGGGTGTCACCAGAATCGATTCGAGTTTTTCAACCGTGCGCTGACTGGCCGGATCAAATCTTCTGATTGATTCAATTTCATCCCCGAAAAAATCCAGGCGGACGGGCAGATTCTCCGCCGTCGGCCATAAATCCAAAAGTCCGCCTCTGCTGGAGAACTGTCCCGGCTCAAGCACAGTGTTGGCACGTTGATATCCAATCTCAGCCCAGCTTCGCAAAAGTGTATCTGGCTGTGCGGTTTGATTAGCTGATATTTTTTTGCAGGCTTTTAGGAAATCGCGACGCGGAAGTGTACGCGTCATCAACGAGCGCGCGGAAGTGATAATCACCGGCGACACTTCGGGTTTTTGTGCGAAAGGCAAATGATACGAAGCCAGCGCGGTCAATGCCTGCAAACGCTCGCGGCGCGTGGTCGCGCCCCAGGCAGCCTGTTCATAAAAAAGTGGATTTGGTTCGCCGAACAAATAGCGCGGCGACTTTGTCCAGAAACTTAATTCATCGAAGAGTGAGAGTGCATGGTCGGAACGATCCGTGATCAGCAAGACCGGACGATTCAAATCTGCCTGCAATGCAACCGTCACCGGCAGACGCGCGGCGCGCGGCAATCCCAGACCGGGTTGTCCTTTACCGGTCTGAATTTGTTGCAGCAATTGTTGATATTGTGAAAGCGCGCGGATTTTATCGAGGAGAAGTTGCATAAATTTGTAGGGGCGCTCCGCTGGAGCGCCCTGGGCGAGGCGGCGCCTCGCCCCTACCCATTATCATTCGAACCATTGAATTTATTCATTGCCTTGTCCAACCCGCGAACGACAAATTCAAGCGCGGCATTCGCAGCGCGGTCAAGGATGGCGGATAATTCTTTCATTTCATCGCGCGAGAAATCCTGCAAGACGTACGCGGCGGGATCCATCCGTCCGGGCGGACGCCCGATGCCCAACCGCAAACGCGCGAAATCCTGCGTGCCGAGACGTTCAATAGCGGACGCCACACCTTTTTGTCCGCCGGGGCCGCCACCGGGACGCAAACGAATCGTCCCGAATGGCAAGTCAAGATCGTCGTGGGCGACCAGCAGATTTTCGAGCGGCAGTTTATAAAAGTGAGCCAGCCCTTGCACCGAATGGCCGGACAAATTCATATAGGTCTGCGGCTTGGCGAGAATCAATTTGTGTTCTTCATAAATCGCATTGGTGACAATTGCCTTCGATTGCAATTTCATTCCGCGCGCGTTAAAGCGCACTGTGAGGCGGTCGATCAACATAAAACCATAATTGTGGCGGTTGTCTTTGTATTCGCGGCCCGGGTTGCCGAGGCCGATGAGGAGAAAAGTATCAGGTGTCATGTGTCAGGTTCCAGGTTTTATGAACGACGAAGGCGAAGGAAGATTCCAAAAACAAAAAACAAAATGGCAATGGCGAGGGCGCCGCGTCCCAAGCTGATATAAATTTGACTCTGTGTAACCTCGGCCGGGTTGGGCGGAAGCGGCGTCGGTGTGGGGTGCGGAATAAGAGTCGGAATTTGAGTCGGCGTCGAAACGGCGACCAGGATCGGGGTCGGGATTTGAAGCGCAGGTACAGTGGCGGTTGCGGTCGGAGTGGAAGCCGCCAGCGCGGTGTAGTTCCGCACTTCAACAGGGACGGTCACATCCTGAAACGTCCCATCCTGCAAAGTCACCCGCAGACGCAGAACATAGTCGCCGTCACTGATGGTGGAGGTATCCCAGGAGGCAAGCACGTCGTTCGCTATCGGCTGGGTGGTGGCCGAGATCGAGAACCAGGTATTCGTCGTGTCGGATGCATAGGCGAAAGAAATTTCAGCCGAAGCAAAGTTCGACACGTCAGTCAGGCCGGTGATCGCGACCGGCCCGTGCAAAACCTGTCCGGCTGTTGGCGCAGTGATCACCGGAGTCGAAGCCTGAGCCGCGGCGCGCAAAGGCCAGGCAAGGATCATGAAAAATAAAAGCGGGCGAATGAGGCGAGTGATGTCCATCGAACATGCAAGTCTAACATGAAGCGGAAAGAGGGTCAAATAAACATCGTCAAAAGGCCATGGCTTTCCCCAAATCCATGATGAACTCCAGCTTTTGTCATTTTTTCACCGCGAAGAGCGCGAAGTGCACCAAGAAAAAAAGAAGCTTCGCGCTCTTTGCCTGCGCTGTGCCGCAAGCACACGTGCGAACTTTGCGGTTCGTTCCTTGACTTTGACATAGCCATCGTCAACAGGCAAACAATTGAAATGATGAAACAATTTTTGGTGCAAATGATTTTATGGTAAACTCAGGCAGACAAAAGTTCAGGAGACTAATTTATGGCAAAATCCCGTTCAGACCAGATGGTAGATCGACTTCGTTCCATGCAGGCAGCCGCGCCTGACATTGAAGCATCCGCCATCGTGTCTGTGGACGGTTTGATCATGGCATCGGCGCTTCAACAAGGCGTTGAGGAAGACCGCGTCTCGGCCATGTCGGCGGCCATGCTTAGCCTCGGTGAACGCATTTCAGGTGAACTTGGACGCGGCGGACTCGAGCAGGTTTACATTAAGGGCAACGCCGGTTCAATCGTGCTGACCTCTGTCGGAGCAGAAGCGGTTCTGACCGCCATGGCACGGCAAGAGGCGAAACTGGGCCTGATCTTTCTCGAGATGCGGCGCGCCGCCGAAGACTTGGTCAAGCTGGTCGGATGAAAACAAAAAATTATCCAACCAACACACGCAACACAACTCCCGATGGGGAGGGCTTCAACGCCCTCCCCATCGCCTTTGTTAACATGAGTTTGGGCAAGGACACCGTTCGTGCCGCGAGCACGCCGGTGCGAGACGGCAAGCCTTGCCTCTACATCAACAAAAGGATTTGATTATGGCGACAAAATATTTATTCTTCACAGGCGGCGTTGTTTCTTCCGTTGGTAAAGGCGTGACCGCCGCCGCGCTCGGACTGACACTCAAGGAACGCGGCTTCAAAGTCGCGGTTCAAAAATTGGATCCATACATCAACGTGGACCCGGGCACAATGAGTCCATACCAGCATGGTGAAGTTTACGTGCTGGATGACGGCGCAGAAACGGACCTGGATCTGGGTCACTACGAAAGATTCATTGACATCCGCCTCAGCCGCGTCAGCAACTTCACCAGCGGACAGGTCTACGCCGAGATCATCCAAAAAGAACGACGCGGCGATTACCTGGGCGGGACGATTCAAGTCATCCCGCACATCACCAACGAGATCAAACGCCGCATCGGGCTGGTTGCGAAAGAAACCGGCGCGGAAGTGGTGCTGGTCGAGGTCGGCGGGACGGTTGGCGACATCGAGTCTCAGCCATTTCTGGAAGCTTTGCGCCAACTCCGCAACGAGGTCGGACGCGAGAACGTGTTCTTCATCCACGTAACATGGCTGCCCTACATCGGCGCGACCGGCGAACTCAAGACCAAGCCCACACAGCATTCTGTGACGGCGTTGCGTTCCATTGGCATCTCACCCAATATGATCATCGCCCGTTCGGATTATCCAATTACCCCGGATCTGACCGATAAGATCGCTTTGTTCTGCGATGTGGAAAAGCAGGCCGTCATCCCGATGGTCACATCTGACGTTTTATATGAAGTACCATTGCTGGTTGAGAATGCCGGCGTGCCGGATTACATCGTCGAGAAATTAAATCTCCAAGCCACGCGCAAGCCAGATATGAAGCCCTGGCAAAAATTAGTGGATAACGTGCGCAAGCCGAAGCCAACCGTCAAAATCGCTCTGGTTGGAAAATATGTTGAGCTGCAGGATGCATACATGTCAGTGCGCGAGGCGCTCAAACACGCCGCGCTCGCCAATGATGTTGAAGTCGAGATTGGATGGGTGCATTCGGTTGATCTCGAAAAAGATAAAGGCTGGGACATCGTCCAAAGCGCTGACGGGATTCTCGTCCCAGGTGGATTCGGTTCACGCGGCATCGAAGGCAAGATCATGGCGGCGCGTTATGCGCGCGAGAAAAAGATTCCGTATCTTGGGTTGTGCCTTGGAATGCAGACCATGTCGATTGAGTTCGCGCGCAATGTTTTGAATCTTGAAGATGCAAATTCGTCCGAGTTTGACCGCGGCTCTGAGCATCCGGTCATTGACCTGATGCTTGAGCAGCGCGGTATCACTGATATGGGTGGCACGATGCGTCTCGGACTTTATCCATGCGTTTTGCAAAAAGGCACGAAAGCCGCTGAAGCTTACGGCGTGTCACAAGTCGATGAGCGCCATCGCCATCGTTTTGAATTTAATAACAATTACAAAGAGATGTTCGAGAAAGGCGGAGTGGTTTTTTCAGGCATGTCACCGGATGGAAAGCTGGTGGAAATTGCAGAGATCGAAGATCATCCTTACATGGTCGCCAGCCAATTTCATCCCGAGTTTCTATCGAGGCCGATGAAGCCGCATCCGCTATTTGTAGGATTGATGAAGGCGGCGAAGGAGAGGGCGAAGAAGTAACTAAATGAGAAGTGAGCCGGACATAAAGTCCGGCTCACTTCTGTATATCAATCTCTAAACCCCTTCGGCATTTCTGCATACACTCCGCGCATATCTTCCGGCAAAGCGGAGGCCAGCGCAAACATCATGCGATCTGTCAACGCCAGCGGGGTCTCGTCCGGTTTTGGCAGAAGCGGCGGCACGAATGTGACTATGATATGCGTGCGGTGCGGAAAGCCTTTGAAGAATTGGTCAACACCCTGCACAGCCATCGGCACAAGCGGACAATTCGTTTCAATCGCCAGTCGGGCGCTCCCCGTTTTGGCGACGGCTAACCCGCGGCCTTTGGAGCGCGTCCCCTCCGGGAACATGCCAAGCGTCTGTTCATGCTCCAGGACTTTTTGAGCATGACGCATCGCCCAGGCATCCTTCTCGCCGCGATAAACAGGAAATGCACCGCAGTTACGAAACACAATATCAACCGGTGCAAATTCGAATAACTCCGCCTTTGCCATAAAAAAGATTGGCCGAGGCAGGGAAAGTTGCATTGGGAAAACATCAAAAAAGTTAACGTGATTCGATACAACCACCACCGCGCCGCTCATGGGAAAATTTTCAAGGCCGCGCACTTCGAGTTTCATGAACAAATGAAAAATGCGCCGCAACGCCCAGACAACAAACTTTCTTAGCAGTGTGGCATAAAAGACAAATTGCTTGCGGTCACGAGGGTCAGTCACAGATAATTCGGAAATAGTCAAAACAGATACTCCAAACAAATTGCGATTATACTTGAGCAAATGTGATTGTGATAAAAACCTTTAATCACAGGTCAACCTGGGAAAAAATTTTTTCACTCAAGCTGACTTTCGCAAAATATAACCCCAGGAGTTGAAAATGGACACCACAATCGAAAGCATTTCCGCCTTAGAGATTCTCGACTCGCGCGGCAACCCAACCGTCGAAGTCGAAGTTATGCTGGCGGATGGCGCATGGGGACGCGCGGCCGTCCCATCGGGCGCATCGACCGGTGCGCACGAAGCGCTCGAATTGCGCGACGGCGACAAGAAGCGTTATCTCGGCAAGGGCGTGACGAAAGCAGTTGCCAATGTCAACGGCGTAATTGCTGAAGGACTCTTCGGCTGGGACGCGGCCGAGCAGAAAGCTGTCGACGCGGAACTGCTCAAGTTAGACGGAACCCCGAACAAGTCCACGCTTGGTGCGAACGCCATCCTCGGCGTGAGTCTGGCCGTTGCAAAAGCCGCGGCCAATTCATTCGGTTTGCCTCTGTATCGCTACCTGGGCGGCGTGTACGCTCACGTTTTGCCCGTCCCGATGATGAATATTTTGAACGGCGGCGCACACACCAACTGGCAATCGACCGACATGCAGGAGTTCATGGTCATGCCCCTAGGCGCGCCGACGTTTGCAGAAGGTCTGCGTTGGGGTGCGGAAATTTATCACGCGCTCAAATCAGTGTTGAAAGATAAAGGCTACGTCACGCTGGTCGGCGATGAAGGCGGATACGCACCCGCGCTCAAAGCCAACAGCGAAGCAATTGAAGTGATTCTCGCCGCGATCGAAAAAGCTGGATTCAAAGCGGGCCGCGGCAAAGATGTTGCCATCGCACTCGACCCCGCCGCTTCTGAGTTGTATGAAGAAGATACCAAAATGTACAACCTTCGCAAGGAAGGCAGGAAATTAACCGGCCCACAAATGGTTGAATTTTGGGCCAAGTGGATCAAGGACTATCCGATCGTTTCGCTGGAAGACGGGCTTGCGCAGGATGATTGGGATTCATGGAAACTGCTGACGAAGACTCTCGGCAACACAACGCAAATTGTCGGGGACGATTTGCTGGTCACGAATCCCGAACGAGTTCGCCGCGCCATCAAAGAGAATGCCGCCAACGCCCTGCTCGTCAAGGTCAACCAAATCGGAAGCCTGACCGAAACCATCGAGGCCGTCGAGATTTGTCAGCGCGCCGGGTGGCGTGCGGTCACGTCACATCGCTCCGGCGAAACCGAAGACGCGACTATTGCGGATCTGGCGGTAGCCTTGAACACAGGTCAGATCAAGACGGGCGCGCCCGCGCGCTCCGACCGCGTGGCGAAATATAATCAATTGCTGCGCATCGAATCGGAACTTGGAAACGAAGCCAAATACGCCGGCTGGGATGCATTGAAACAAGCGTAATAAAATTTGCTCCGTCAAATAATTTTGACGGAGCAATTAATTCCTGGAGGAAATCATGTCAAACACAAAAGATGTCGAGCGTTATTTAGCCAATCGCCAAAAGGAAATTGATGGTGCGGCTTTATATTTAGTACTGGCAGAAACCGAGAAGCAACCACAACTTGCCGAAGTATATGCACGCCTGTCAGCAAGTGAGCAAAAGCACGCCGCGGCTTGGGAAAAAAAGCTGGAAGACTTGAAGGCCCCCATTCCGCCGCGCAAGATTTCGTGGCGTACGGCAACCATGATCTGGCTTGCAAAAAGATTTGGTCCGCAATTCGTTCTGCCAACCATCGCAAGTAACGAACGCGCCGATAGTCAGGCTTATGAAGGTCAGCCCGATGAGGAAGCCGAGAAGTTTTCACTAGATGAAAGATCGCACGCACGCATGTTATCCATAGCTTCGCAATCGAAAGGCGGAATGTCCGGCGGCTCCGTCGCTCAACTGGAAGGACGTCACCGAGCGGGCGGAGGCAATGCGCTGCGCGCCGCGGTGTTGGGGGCGAATGATGGGTTGGTTTCAATCCTGAGTCTGGTCATGGGGGTGGCAGGCGCCAATATGTCGAACGCACAAGTTTTGATCGCAGGCTTGGCTGGGTTGCTGGCAGGCGCGGGTTCCATGGCGCTGGGCGAATGGCTGTCTGTGCAAAGTTCGCGCGAGCTATACCAAAACCAGATCAAGATCGAAGCCCAGGAGATTGAGGAAAGCCCGGATGAAGAATTGGAAGAACTTTCATTGATCTATCAATCCAAGGGTCTGCCCGAAGAACGCGCTCACGAATTGGCGTCACACATGATGGCAGATCAAGCCAATATTCTGGATACGCTCGCCCGCGAAGAATTAGGAATTGATCCGGAAGAATTGGGGGGCTCGGCATATGAGGCCGCATTCACATCTTTCTTTCTGTTCGCGGTCGGTGCAATCTTTCCGATCTTTCCATTCATCTTTTGGAACGGAACAGCTGCAATTTATCTCAGTCTAGCCGTCAGCGCAGTTGGCTTATTCATCATTGGAGCCGCAATCACGCTAATGACCGGACGCGGAATTTTATATTCGGGCTTTCGTCAGGTTTTGGTTGGGATGATCGCCGCCGCGCTGACGTATGGGGTAGGAAGGTTGATCGGCATCTCGGTGGGGTAACGGAAAAATCTTCTGGCAAGTAAAAGAGGATAAAACGGTACCAGCCTCTGGGTCAAGAAGGATTCGGAGGCTGAATTTTCCTCACGGCGAGAGTATAATTAAGTCACTATACTCTCACGAAACGGAGGAACACAGTTATGGCTAGCGTAACATTTGATCATGTCTTCAAGCAATTTGGCGAAATGGTCGCTGTTAACGACCTAAACATCCAAGTGGACGATAAAGAATTTCTTGTCCTGGTTGGACCTTCAGGATGCGGCAAAACCACCGCCCTGCGATGCCTCGCCGGACTGGAAGAGATCACTAGCGGAGAAATTATGATCGGTGATCGCGTAGTAAACGATGTGGCACCTAAAGACCGCGATATTGCGATGGTTTTTCAATCCTATGCGCTTTACCCACACCTGTCAGTCTACGACAACATGGCCTTTGGCTTAAAGCTTCGCAAGATCGAGAAAGAAGAAATCAAAAGACGCGTGACCGAGGCAGCTGACATTCTTGGCATCCAGGATTTGCTCAACCGCAAACCGCGCCAGCTTTCAGGCGGACAACGCCAGCGCGTTGCGGTGGGGCGCGCAATTGTACGCGAGCCAAAGGTGTTCCTCTTCGATGAGCCCCTTTCAAATCTGGATGCAAAGCTCCGCGTCAATATGCGTGCTGAGATCAATAAACTACACCAACGCCTTCAAACCACCTTTATTTACGTAACGCACGATCAGGTTGAAGCCATGACAATGGCATCGCGCATCGCCGTCATTAACAAAGGCGTGCTTCAGCAAATCGATTCACCGCAAAACCTGTACGACATGCCCAACAACTTATTTGTGGCCGGCTTCATAGGCTCGCCCGCCATGAACTTCCTCCCAGCAAAACTCCGCAAAGACGGCAGTAAATTACTTATAGATGCAGTTGACTTTGTTCTTCCCATTCCGCCTGAACGCACCAAACCTTACGAGGCCCATGTTGGAAAAAACATTGTCTTCGGCATCCGGCCTGAGAACGTTCATGATGCAAACTTCGTGCCATCCAACATTCACATCGAAAAAATTGAGGCAAAAGTGGATGTAACGGAATTGATGGGAAATGAAATATTCCTGTATCTGCTTGTGGGCAAAAATATCTTTGTGGCCCGTGTCGACCCCCGCTCAAAAGTCCAGATCGGGAACAAATCACAGTTTGCATTCGATATGGACAAGTTCCATATCTTTGACGCAGAAACCGAACAAGCCATTCGGTAATACGAAGGGCTATCTCGATACAATTCCCAAGGAACTGGAAGAAGCCGCACTGATCGATGGTTGCACACCAAACTCGGCCTTCTTTCTTGTGACATTGCCGCTATCTACGCCCGTGTTAGCCGTAACTTTCTTCCTGGGTTTCATGAGCACCTGGACGGAATTTGCCACATCCTGGTTGTTCCTGACCAATGCAAAGGATTTCACTTTGATAATGGCGCTCTATAATATGGTCGGTCAATACTCGAACACCACGCCTTGGTCGCACTTCGCCGCTATGTCGATACTGATTGTCCTGCCGGTAACAATTGTTTATCTGTTTGTTCAGCGATATTTTGTCGGCGGTCTGGCAATAGGCGGCGTGAAAGGTTAAGCCAAAAGGGGTGGTCGTTTGACCGCCCCAATTTTTTGGGCGGACATGAAACGGATCATCGCCCTCTTTCAATTAATTTCAATAATCGCAGCCTGCCAGCCCGCGCACAGACAGGAATGAATCTTTTCTGATAGTAGAATTCATCTGCCCTCAACGCAGCAGTGGGCAAACATTTATGATGAGGTTTCTGATTATGTACACCCCTAAATGGGTAACTGATGGAATTTTTTATCAAATCTTTCCTGATCGTTTCGCGAAATCGGAGCATGTCCAACAGAACGGACTTCATTTCGAGCCATGGGACTCCGCCCCGACCATTTACGGATTCAAAGGCGGCAACCTGCGCGGTGTCACCGAACATCTTGACTACCTCAAAGACCTTGGCATCAATGCCATCTACTTCACGCCGGTATTTGCATCGGCGTCAAATCACCGTTATCACACCTACGATTACTATAACGTTGACCCCATTCTCGGCGGCAACGAAGCCCTGCAGGAATTACTAAACAAAGCCCACAAAAATAACATGCACGTTGTGCTCGATGGCGTCTTCAACCACGCCAGCCGCGGCTTATGGCAATTCCATCACGTACTTGAAACCGGTGCGGCTTCGCCCTACAAGGATTGGTTCCACTTTGACCCTGATCGCTTGGATGGAAAACGTCCCTGGGGCGCGTATCCGGACGCGGAAGAACTCAAGGCATTGAAGCACGGCGAAGATAGTTTCAGCGCCATCGGCTATAAAGCCTGGTGGAACCTGCCTGCCCTGCCCAAGTTCAACACCGACCTGCCAGCCGTACGCGAGTTCATATTCGAAGTTGCCGAGCATTGGATCAAGTTCGGTATCGACGGCTGGCGGCTGGATGTACCCGGCGAAATTGACGATGACTCTTTCTGGCAGGAATTCCGCAGCCGCGTGCGCGCCATCAATCCGGAAGCCTACATCGTCGGCGAAATCTGGCAGGATGCCCGCCGCTGGCTTCAAGGTGATCAGTTCGACGCCGTCATGAATTATCTTGTTACCAGCGCCTGCCTGAGCTTTTTCACAGGCAAGTATCTTGACATTCACGCAACGCATCAAGCGGGCGGCTTCAAAGATAATGTCCACTCGATTGATGTTCATCAATTTGCAGATCGGATCGACTCGATTCTGGAGATGTATCATCCAGACGTAACGCGCGTTCAGTTAAACCTGCTCGACAGCCACGACTCGCCTCGCTTCCTGACCTGTGCCAGCGGCGACCTCGCCAGCCTTCAACTGGCCCTGACGTTTATCTTCACCTACCCCGGTGCTCCGTGCATTTTCTATGGCGACGAGATCGGCCTAGACGGACGACACGACCCCGAATGCCGCAAGTCTTTTCCGTGGGATGAATCAAAATGGAATCATAAGCTCCGTGGTTTCGTCAAAGAGTTGATCACACTTCGTAAAACTCACGAGTCTCTGCGTTGGGGAAAATATCAACGACTATACTCTGCCGAGGGCGTCTACGCTTTCAAGCGTTCATCAGAGGACGAAACACTCATCATTGCACTGAACGCGGCGGAAGAAGCGCGCTCGTTTGAAATTGCCGCGGCCGATCTGGGTCGGGGCAGGAAGCAGATTCTTTTCGGGCAGGCGGAGATCCAAAAAGAGGATGGCATCCGGCGTCTGACCATCCCGCCGCGTTCGGGAATCGTATTTAAATAATCCTGGATCATGAAGATATAACAACTTATCCCCAAACTGCTTTCACGAGTTCTGGCAGAATTTCACCCGACTTACCTTGAAGAAAATAATCAGCTTTGGGTGTGAGCGGCGTCGGTTCGGCGTTGAGCTCGACGACGACCACACCGCGATTATGCGCGGCATATGCCAACGCCGCGGCCGGTTGGACGACTCCTGATGTGCCGATCGAGAAGAATACATCACACGCCCGTGCGGCTTCTACAGCCAATTCCAATTCAGCGCGCGGCAAGGCTTCACCGAACCAAACTACATGCGGACGAAGCAATCCGCCGCAGGTTGAGCAACGCGGAACATCTATCCCATGATCATCCCACTCATCAACAAAAACCCCGCACTCAGAACAACGAACTCGCAGAATATTCCCATGCAATTCAATCACTTGCGGACTGCCTGCCATAACATGCAAGCCGTCCACGTTTTGAGTTATGAGAGTGAATTGAGAAATGTGCCGCGCCATCTCGACCAAGGCATAATGTCCGGGGTTGGGACGCACCGCCTTGATAGCTTCGCGGCGCCAAGCATACCAGGCCCAGATAAGCTTCGGATCGCGGGCAAAGGCTTCAGGCGAGGCCAGATCTTCGGGCTTATGCTGCACCCACAGACCGGTCTGCGCATCGCGGAAGGTGCGGAGCCCGCTCTCCTGTGAGACGCCGGCCCCGGTCAAGGCAGCCACGCGCTCTGCCTTCCATAGGACTTGGAGAAGTTCTGGCGCAAAATCCATGTCATGGACACGGGGAATAAGCTATGCCATTCAGCACAACCGGGGTGCGGCCGATCACGTTTAGTTTTTTATCAGTCGCCACAAATTGATATTCCACCCATGCCAGCATAAATTCGCGATAACCCGGAAGATTTTTTGCAGTCAGTGTATACGTAAAGGTTCCCTTGCCATCACTATCCATGATCGCCCCGCTTCCCCAGTGGGTATAGACAGGAGATTGTCTATCCTGCAAACGCAGGAACAGCAAAACATTATGGGTATGGACAATATCAGATGGCTTGGCAATCACCTTAATGGAATTGGGCTGGCAGATGCCCCAATGAAGGATATCTCCACCCATCTCGTAACTGTAAAAACCATTTAGCTCAGCTGTAACAGGATTAGTAGGAGTACCTTGATTCAATGTCCAAAGAGTGCCGGTTGGTGATGGCGTGTCGGATGGAGTCGCAGTGGGCCCGGTGAAAATCAACGTCGGCGTAGCGGTAAAGGTCGGCGTTGGTCGGGTAGGCGTGAGGCTTGGAGTTCTTGTGGATGTGACATAAAGCGTCTCCGTCGGAGTTACAGTCGGCGGAAGCGCAGTAGGCGTTCCAGGGATCAAGCTTGTAAGATCAGACACCGAACAGGCCGCCATGGATAATCCGAGCAAAAAGATCAAAGCCGCTTTTCGCATGAGTCACCTTGTTGCCTATATTTTACTTCATCCAAGTAATCACATCTAAAAAACTGACCCTGCGGGATACAACTACAGTCTTCCCCACGTTATAATTGCGTCTATGATATCTTTTCGCTGGCCGGCGCTTGCGATCATCCTATTCCTGCTTGCCTGTCAACCCCAAACGTCCTCGACCATCACCATCATCGACGGCAACCAAATCCACACGCTGACCACGAACGAACGCGTGCCTAGCAAACTCATCGTTCAGGCTGGCATCGTGCTCAGCTCCGCTGACCGCGTTATATTTAATGGCAACCTCGTCCCCCTCGACCAGCCGATGGCTCAAGCAAAATCAATCATTCTTCAAATTCGGCGAGCGGTCACGATCACGGTTAACGGCCAGACGATTCAAACTACGGCATTAACTGTCGGCGAAGCAATGGCTCAAACAGGCGTGCAGATTTATGCAGCGGACCAACTCAACCCGCCAGCAGACACGCCGCTGACAAATGACATGAATATCAAATATATTGCGTCACGCAAGTTAACAGTCAGCGTAGACGGCAAACAGATTCACATCCGCTCCGCATCGGGAACAGTTGGCAGCGCGCTGGCCGAGGCGGGGATTCCACTGCTCGGGCTGGACTCCAGCCAACCCTCCGAGAATGAAGCGCTGCCGCAGGATGGGCAGATACGCGTAACGCGCATATCGGAATCCGTTGCTTTCGCCTGGAAACAAATACCGTTCACCACACAGACCACCACATCAGTGGATGTGGAACTTGGACAACAGCAGGTGCTTCAGGCGGGCATACCAGGTCTCGCCGTCAGCCAGATTCGAATCCGCTACGAAGACGGGCAGGAAGTGTCACGCATCACCGAACCCCAGATCGTCGTGCGCGCTCCCACAGATCAAGTCGTTGCAAACGGCACGAAAGTCGTCATTCACACCATCAGCATTGGAGGGCTCCAGGTCCGTTACACATTTTCAATGGACATGTTTGCAACTTCTTATTCCCCCTGCCGTTCGGATCCTCATCGATGTTATTATGGCACGTCCAGTGGGACGCCCGTGCAAAAAGGAATCGTGGCGATGTCGCCAGACATGTACGCAAAATATCTTGGCCAGCGTTTGTACATCGAGGGCTACGGCTTGGCCACAGTTGGCGATCTTTGTCAGGGATGTGTGGGAAAAGCCCGGCCGTGGATCGATCTTGGTTACAGCGATAACGATTACGTTGGCTGGGGCAATGTTGTAAAAGTTTACTTCCTGGCACCTTGAAAATACTGACATGACGGGCTTTCAAAAGATCATCATCGCATTTCTTGGCATACTGGCATCTGCTCTTGTCGTGGCAATCGTCAGCGTTGGCTGGCAGGTTTATCAAGGCTGGGCCAATGAACCTCTCGGCGCGGCGCTGCCAACCTCCCCTTATACGCCTTTTGCATGGCCAGCCACTTTCACCACCTCATCCGGCTTCATCCCCAGCTTGAACACGCCGATACCTTATGGCACGCCCTTATGCGGAGGCCCGCGCGTGATGACCATCCTCGCCATCGGATCCGACACACGCAGTACGGGTTACACCTGGGGATTGTCGGATGTGATGCGCGTGATACGCGTGGACTTTGTCACACCGCGCGTCACCATGCTGGATTTTCCGCGCGATATGTGGGTGGAGATTCCTTATATCGCCGACAACTTGAACGGGCAGGATCGCGAAAAACTCAACCAGGCTTATCTTTACGGAAACCCCGGAGACGGTTTCCATTACTGGGATGATCCGGGCGCCGGGCCGGGTCTTCTGGCACGCACGCTCGATTTAAATTTCGGGGTCAAGGTAGATCATTACCTCGCGGTCAATATGAAGACCTTCGTCAAAATGGTGGATGCAGTCGGAGGAATTGACGTAACATTTGACAAGCCATTACCTAACAGCAACGACCTCGCCCTCCAGGCGGGTTTACAGCATCTCGATGGCGCTCACGCTTTGGAAGTCGCCCGCAACCGCGTCGACGGAGTATTCTCACGCGGCGAATATCAAAACCTGGTTTTATGCGCCCTGCAAAAGAAACTCACCAATCCAGAAGTTGTGACAAAAATCCCGGGTCTGATAAAATCCTTTCAAGGTTCGGTCCAGACAGACCTAACGCCTCAAATGATGAGCCAGTTGGCCTGCCTAGGCGCACAACTTCCGCGTTCAAATATTACCCTTTACAGTTTCCCGTCCGAACTGTTTACAGGCACACGCATTTACGATCCGGTTTTCGGGAAAAAACTTTTTATCTGGGGCGTTGACTTCAACGTCCTGCGTGGTTATGTGGCCCAATTCCAATTAGGCAATTGGCCCAAGTCTCCGGAATCCAAGGTCACACCAGAAACAGAAAGTACATCCTTCTGCAAGTGAAAAATACCCCTTCCCCTCCCAACGCCGCAACGCTTCTCAAACAATATGGCCTTCACGCCGATAAACGTCTCGGCCAAAATTTTTTAGAAGACGCGCTTGCATTGGAAAGTATCGCTGCCGCGGCTGGGATCGAAAGCACGGATGCAGTTCTGGAGATCGGAGCCGGTCTCGGTAGTTTGACGTGGCACCTGGCGGCTTTTGCGCGCGAAGTAGTGGCGGTCGAACTGGACGAGAAACTGATTCCCGTTTTAGGCGGCGTTCTCAAACCTTATGCCAATGTCCGTTTAATCCGCGGCGACATCCTGGACTTTTCCCCGAAGGACCTCGGCCTTCCACCAGATTACATCGTGGCCGCGAACATCCCATACAACATCACATCGGCCATCATCCGCCATTTGCTGGAATCTGATCCAAAGCCGCGTCGCATTGTGCTGACCGTCCAAAAAGAAGTTGCGGAGCGCATTTGCGAAACGCCGCCTGACATGAGTCTGCTGGCGTTGAGCGTGCAGGTGTATGGCAAACCATCCATTGCCGCACATATTCCGGCAAGCGCATTCTTCCCTGCGCCTAAAGTTGATTCAGCCGTCGTCAGAATCGAGATTCATCCCAAGCCCCTAATCCCTTCTCCCCTTCTGCCAGTTTTCTTCAAACTTATTAAAGCCGGGTTCAGCCAAAAACGAAAAAAACTCCGCAATTCATTATCAGCCGGGTTGCACATCCAACCGGCAGATGCCGAAGCCCTGCTCACGCGCGGCGGAATTGATCCGCAAAGGCGGGCCGAGACATTAAGCATAGATGAGTGGTCAACGCTCTGCGATCAATACAAGTAACATGCAGGCGGTATAATCACACTATACTTTCCAATGGAGGCTCATATGAGCGATGTTTTATTCCCTCTCAGCGATGAACATAAAATGATCCGCGATGCGGCTCGCGATTTTGCACAAAATGAGATCGCACCGGTTGCAGCACAATTCGATGAGAGCGGGGAATTCCCTTACGAGACGATCAAAAAAATGGGCGGGATGGGCTTCATGGGCATCGAGGTCCCGGAGCAATATGGCGGCGCAGGCATGGACACCATGGCTTACGTGCTGGCCATGGAGGAGATCGCCAAAGTCGACGCATCACACAGTGTGATCATGTCGGTCAATAATTCGCTTTACTGCCACGGCATTATGACTTTCGGCACCGAGGAACAAAAACAGAAATTCCTGAAACCGGTTGCGTCAGGCGCGGCGATAGGCGCGTATTCGCTGACCGAACCCATGTCCGGTTCGGACGCGGGCACGATGAAAAGCCGCGCCACGCGTAACGGAGATTTCTATGTTCTCAACGGACGCAAGTCATGGGTCTCATCCGGCCCGGTTGCAGATTACTTCGTAATCTTCATGGTCACCGATCCTGCCAAAAAACAAAAGGGGATCAGCGCCTTTCTCATGGACGCAAAAAATTCACCCGGGTTCATTCGCGGCAAAAAAGAACCGAAACTTGGCATCCGCGCTTCAGCCACCAGCGAACTGATCTTCGAGAACTGCCGCGTGCCCGCTGCAAATATCCTTGGCAAGGAAGGTGATGGATTCAAGATCGCCATGACTGTTTTGGATGTCGGCCGCATTGGCATCGGGACTCAGGCGCTGGGCATCGCCGAAGCAGCATATGAGGCCAGTGTGGCGTACGCCAAGGAGCGCGAAGCGTTTGGTCAGAAGATCGGCGAATTTCAAGGCACGGGTTTCAAGATTGCAGATATGAAGACGCGTATCGAAGCCGCGCGGCTGCTCATCTACAATGCCGCCATGGCAAAAGAAAATTCCAAGACAACCGGGGAAAGATTTACGCTTCAATCTTCGATGGCAAAATTATTCGCGTCTGAGACGGCCATGTTCTGCGCGCACGCCGCAGTACAGATTCACGGCGGCATGGGATACAGCAAAGAACTTCCGGTCGAGCGCTATTTCCGTGACGCGAAGATCACCGAAATCTACGAGGGTACCAGCGAAATTCAACGGATGGTCATCAGCCGCGCCGAACTGGGTTTCAAGTAATCACCAGAAAATGAAAACAGTTCTATTCCACCAACACGGCGGACCGGAAGTCCTGGAGTACGCCGAATTTCCTACGCCTGAACCAAAACCCGGTGAAGCATTAATTCGATTGCGAGCCGCGGCGCTAAATCGCATGGATGTCCTCGTCCGCAATGGCTGGCCCGGCTTGAAGTTGGAACTCCCCCACATCAACGGCGCGGACGGCGCGGGCGAGGTGTTCGCTTTAGGCGAAGGTGCCAGCGAATTCAAAGTTGGCGATCATGTTGTCATCAATGCTAATCTTGGCTGCGGCAAATGCGATGCCTGCCTCTCCGGCTGGGACAACATGTGCCGCAACTGGCATTTGCTCGGCGAGACAATTCGCGGCACCTACGCGGAATTTATCAGCCTGCCGGTTCGACAACTTTATAAATTGCCGGATGGTTTTGATTTCCATGCCGCGGCCGCGGCAGCTCTTGTTTATCAAACCGCCTGGCACTCGCTCATCACGCGCGGGAATTTGCAGGCCGGTGAGACGGTGGTCATTGTCGGCGCGGGCGGAGGCGTCAACACTGCCAGCGTGCAGATCGCTAAATTTAGCGGCGCCCGCGTCATCGTCGTGGGTTCGGATGCGAACAAGTTGAAGCTGTCCGAGTCGCTCGGCGCAGACGTCTTGATCGATCGCTCCAAAGAAGAAGATTGGTCCAAGCCGGTCTTTCTCGCGACCGGGAAGCGGGGCGCCGATCTGGTGGTTGACAATGTTGGGACAACATTCATGCTCAGCCTGCGCGCTCTGCGAAAGGGCGGGCGGTTGTTGACGGTGGGTAACAGCGGCGGCCCGAAATTTGAAATTGATAATCGCTTTATTTTTGCAAAGCACCTTTCCATCATCGGTTCGACAATGAGTCACTTGAAGGATTTTAAAACTGCGATGGATTTGGTTGTGACCGGAAAACTAAAACCGGTGCTTGATAAAACATCCCACTTAAAGACGCGGCGCGCGCTCAGGAACGGCTCTGGCGCAGCGAACAGTTCGGAAAAATCACTTTGGATATTGGTTAGGTAAATGAAAATATTTTCAAAAAAGTTTCAATGGTTTGAAAGTCTGCTCGTGATCGTATTTATGCCAATTCAAATCTTTGCGGCGACATCCGACGCATGGAATTTTGCGAATAATTGGTTTATTCGCGATGACGCTTATTATTATTTCAAAATCGCGCAGAATATCAGCATGGGGTTGGGCAGCACAATGGATGGCACTCATCTAACCAACGGCTATCATCCGTTATGGATGCTGGTCTGCATTCCGATCTTTGCGCTGGCGCGTTTCGATCTGATCCTTCCCTTGCGCGTTCTGCTCATTGTCATGAGCTTGCTCAGTGTCTCAACCGCCATCATCCTTTACCGGTTGCTTAGTGCTGCGGTCTCGCGCCTGACCGGAATGCTGGCGGCAATATACTGGGTGTTTAGTCCGTTCGTGGTCTGGTCCTATTACAGGCAGGGACTCGAATCGGGGATTGGCCTATTTTTTACCATGTTGTTTCTTTACATGGTATACAAGTTCGAACAGGGATGGCGCAAGACTCAACCTAACATTCAGCAAATTGCACTATTGGGATTTGTTGCCGCGCTGGTTGCGTTCAGCAGACTCGACTTGATTTTCTTCACCATCATCGCGGGAATCTGGATCGTATTCCGTGCCACGCCGATACGTTATCTCCTGCCGCTTGACATCCTGGCTATTTTCGCCGCGGTACTGACAGCTTTCATTACACGGCTTGGTCTTCCAGATTATTACAATTCAACAAACGCAACAATGATTATGATTGCAGCCGCGTTAATTATCAAAATTCCAGTCTTCTATTTTTGGGGGCTTTACCAACAGCCAGCCAGTTGGAAACCGCTCAAAGTGTTGCAGAATATACTGTTGGCAGTTGCAGCCAGCAGTGTAGTGTTGTCCATCCTCTTGCTGACAGGAAGGGTTCTTCACATTCTGCCGGCCTTCTCAGCCATCATTTTATTGCTGGACGCCGCGTTTACGTTTGGATTTATTCTCCTCATTCGGGGTTTAACGTTCGCATTCCGTACTCCTGGCACAAATACGGTGATGGTTCCACCCCTGGAACAGTTAAAAAAGTATTGGAAAGACTGGTCTAGGGAAGGATCGGCATATTACGGCGTTCTCGGCGGCTTGATGGCTATCTACATGCTGTGGAGCAAATTCGTTTTTGGCACATTCACTCCAATCAGCGGACAGATCAAGCGCTGGTGGGGCACATTTGCAATCATTATTTATGGAGGCACACCCAAAGACACTCTTTCATTTCTGACGCTGGACCCAAATGGTTCCAATTCCTGGGGAGAATTGATAACTCTGCTAAGAGACTGGAGTAACTTGCTTTTTTACAGGGATCCAGCCTCGATAAGCACCATACTTTGGCGCAATAATTTTTTGATCATTATTGCAGTCACTATAATTATTCTATGCGGAATTTTTCTACTGAGACGAGATCAGTCGGTCAAAGCCGTTGTTAAAGCAGGACTGATCCCATTACTGGTTGGAAGCTGGCTGCAAATACTTTCCTACAACATCACCGGATATTCGGCTTTGAAAGGATGGTACTGGCTGACAGAACAAATCCTTTCCGTCTTCGTTATCGCGATACTCATAAACACTTTGTTCGATCTCCTGCTCAAAAGATGGGCAGTCACACGAGCCTTGACCTGGGTATTGGTCGCCTTGCTCGGCGCGCAAATGTCTTTCAGTTACTGGAAAGTCACCAGCTCACTGATGCCGCATGGCACTACCCCACCCAATGCGCCTTATGTGGATGTGATTCCCTTTCTGGAGACGTACACCAAACCTGGCGACATCATCGGTATGACCGGCGGTGGGAGTTTTGCATATTTTATTCACGATAGAACCGTCGTCAATATGGACGGGTTGGCCAACAGTTATGATTATTTCCAAGCCATGAAAAAAGGCGTTGGTTCCGATTATCTATATGACACGGGTATGCGCTACGTATTCGCCAATTCCACCATGCTGATAGGCACCCCTTACCGAGGCCAATATACCAACCGTCTCGAAACAGTTGCCAGTTGGGACGATAAAGATCTGATGCGGTTTTTACCAAAACCGACCAAATAATGAACCTGGGTTTTAAGTTTTCATTTCAAGTAACTCTGGTTCTATGGCTGGTGTTAATTCTGACAGCCTGGAACACCGTACGGCTCGCTACAGGCATTTTCTGGCATGATACACTGAAAATGTATACGCCGCATCCCGGGCCCGCTTACATTGCAGTGACAGGTGCACTCTGGGCCTTGATAGGACTATTTCTGCTGTGGAGTTGGTGGAACAGAAAACCTTACATGCGCACAGCTTTGCTCGTTGCATCAGGTTTGTATACGGCTTGGAATTGGGCCGACCGGCTTTTCGTCCAGACTGAGGTGCGGGCCAATTGGCCCTTCGATCTTCTGATCACCATCATCCTGCTGATCTATATAAATGCGGTCGTTTTCAATCCCAAAAATCTGAATTACTTTCAAAGAGAGTCTTATGAGCGAAAACCCGAAAATCATCCATCTGCGTGAAATGAAATCCAAATCTCAATTGGGCGGAGGCGCAGGCCGCATCGACGCCCAACATAAGAAGGGCCGACAGACGGCTCGTGAACGCATTGACATTCTTCTCGACAAAGGCTCCTTTCACGAAATGGACGCTTTCGTCGAACATCGCACCCACGATTTCGACCTGGATGAGCAAAAATTCCTGAGCGACTCTGTCGTGACTGGTTGGGGTACTATCGAAGGCCGCTTGGTATACGTCTTCTCGCAAGATTTCACGGTGTTTGGCGGTTCACTTGGTGAAGTGCACGCGGAAAAAATATGCAAGGTTATGGATATGGCGATGAAGACAGGCTCGCCGGTGATCGGGTTAAACGACTCAGGCGGCGCGCGTATTCAAGAGGGTGTCGTTTCGTTGGGCGGTTATTCCGACATTTTTTTACGCAACACACTGGCTTCGGGCGTGATCCCACAAATCAGCGTCATCATGGGACCCTGTGCAGGGGGCGCAGTTTATTCGCCTGCTCTGACCGATTTTATTTTCATGGTGCGTAACTCGTCCTACATGTTCGTCACTGGCCCGGATGTGGTCAAGACAGTGACGCATGAGGACGTTTCGTTTGAAGACTTGGGTGGGGCAAGCGTCCACTCGGAAAAATCGGGCGTATGCCATGTGGCCGCCGACAACGAAGCGGATACATTGTTCCTCATCCGCCAGTTGCTTGCATATCTGCCACAGAACAACATGGAAGACCCACCCGTCGTTCAGAACGGGGACGATCCTCTGCGCATGGAGGAAGGACTGAACACCATTGTCCCCGAATCACCGGACAAGCCATACGACATCAAAGAAGTGATTCACATGATCGTGGATGAAGGACATTTCTTTGAGATCCATGAAAATTTTGCAGCAAACATTGTGGTTGGTTTTGCGCGCCTCGGCGGACATTCGGTGGGCATCGTTGCAAATCAGCCTGCAGTGCTGG
>Ga0172371_10001902_pt1 | contig 33233 bp, 31 predicted proteins | sample Lak12m_FD_114543 | JGI IMG/M metagenome (GOLD analysis project Ga0172371, IMG submission 114543) | Freshwater microbial communities from Kabuno Bay, South-Kivu, Congo - kab_022012_12m | ecosystem: Environmental > Aquatic > Freshwater > Lake | place: Democratic Republic of the Congo: South-Kivu...
ATGAAACTCTCAAAAGGCTGGATCATCCTTATCGTGGTGGTCGCTATCATTATTATCCTGGTTGGCTGGGGTACCGGGATCTATAATAAAATGGTTGCCCAGGACGAAACTGTAGGCAAAGCATGGGCCAACGTGGAGAATGTCTATCAACGGCGTTCAGACCTGATCCCGAACCTTGTTGCTACGGTCAAAGGAGTGGCCGACTTTGAGAAGTCGACACTTACCGATGTGATCGAAGCCCGTGCAAAAGCTACAGCTGTCACAATCGATCCGAAGAACCTGAATAGTGAATCGATGCAACAATTTCAATCAGCCCAGGATGGCCTCAGTTCCGCCCTCTCCCGCCTGATGGTCGTGGTGGAACGCTATCCGGAGCTGAAAGCGACACAAAACTTCATGGAACTCCAGGCTCAACTGGAAGGGACAGAAAACAGGATCTCGGTGGAACGGATGAAATTCAACGAAACGGTTCAGGCATATAACACATATATCCGGAGCTTCCCTGCTGCGATCTTCGCGGGAATGTTCGGGTTTGAGAAGAAAACCCCGTTTGAGGCCCAGGCTGGTGCGGAGGTAGCGCCGAAAGTAGAGTTTTAAGACAGCCTGCAGCTTAATTGTAAAACCATGTCAATACCAGCCAGGTATTTTTTTACGGAACAGGAGCAGTTGCAGATCACTCGTGCAATCCGTGATGCAGAGTTGGATGCCTCCGGAGAGGTTCGTGTTCATATCGAAAACACCTGCACAGAGGATGTCCTTGACAGGGCTGCGTTTATTTTCAGACAGCTCAATATGCACCGGACGAAGCTTCGGAACGGAGTCCTGTTTTACCTTTCGGTCCATGATCACAAATTTGCCATTCTGGGTGATAAGGGCATCAACAAACTGGTTCCTCCTTCATTCTGGGATGAGATCAAAGAGATGATGGCATCGAAATTCCGTGACGGGGAATTTGCCGCCGGATTGGCCGAGGGCATCCTGAAAGCCGGAGAACATTTGAAAAAACATTTTCCATATCAGAAGGGTGATATCAATGAGCTTTCAGATGAGATCTCGTTTGGAAGCCCCTAAATCCCCTGCTTACCCCTAAACCCCCTAAAGGGGGCTTGCTCTGCTTCGCAGTCATATCCTCCCAAAGGGAGGAATAAGTCCCCTTCAGGGGATTTAGGGGCAGGAAGGAGATTTGGAGAAAAACATACAATATGAAACAAAACAGGCATATTTTTTTGACCATTTTCATCTTCCAGGGCTTACTGGTGTTCGGCCAGGATATCCCTCTACGTCCTGACCCTCCCCGTCTGGTGAATGATTTTGCCGGAGTGCTGACTCCTGAGCAAGTTCAGCAGCTCGAACGCAAACTGGTAAACTTTAATGATACCACGTCAACACAAATCACAGTTGCCATTGTTAAATCACTTGAGGGGTCTGACAGGGCTGACTTTGCTTTCAGACTTGGCGAACAATGGGGAGTTGGTCAGAAGGGAAAGAACAATGGTATAGTGGTTCTGGTCAAACCAAAATACGGAAATGAACCGGGGCAAGCCTACATAGCCACCGGTTATGGGCTGGAAGGAGTGATCCCTGATGCCATCGGCAAACGCATAGTCGAGCTGGAGATGATCCCATACTTCAAGGAGGATAACTATTATGCCGGATTGGATGCCGCAACCACCACCCTGATGGAACTTGCATCCGGTGAGTTTACTGCTGATCAGTACGTAAAAAAAACACAATCAAACCCTTATGCGTTCCTGATCCCCCTCTTGATCATGGGACTGGTATTTTTCCTGATCCGGTCAAGCCGTGCCAAGTCTCATTCCGTCGGCAAGAATCTCCCCTTCTGGACTGCATTATGGTTGCTGGGCAGCATGGGAGGACACAAGGGCAGCTGGAATGATTTCAGTTCCGGCGGAGGAAGCTTCGGTGGTGGTGGCGGTTTCGGTGGATTTGGAGGCGGAAGTTTTGGTGGAGGCGGAGCCGGGGGGAGCTGGTGATCTCGAATGACGAATGATTCGAATTACTAATGACGAATGAAAGTACTATGTACGAAGGACAAACGGTGCGCGATGCGGTTTTCAGCACTGAGCATTGAGCCCTTTACCCTTTACCCTTTACCCTTTACCCTTTACCCTTTACCCTTTACCCTTTACCCTGTGCCCTGTGCCCTGTGCCCTGTGCCTTTAACATTGAACCTTGAACCTTGAACCTGTTAAAAAGCATCTGGACTTTTTATGCTGACGGCTTCCGATCCATGACCGTCGGCCGGAAACTGTGGGTCATTATCCTGATTAAACTTTTTATCATATTTTTCGTCCTGAAGATCTTCTTTTTTCCCAACTTCCTGGAGTCCAGGTTTCAATCTGATACCGAGAAAAGTGATTATGTGAAGGAGCAGTTGATTTTGCGCGAATAATCCAGGATAAATTCTTATTTTTGGTTACTTCATCAAATCTTTCAGCCGTATGATTGATCAAATAGACCTTAGCATGGTTGACTGGGCACGGGCGCAGTTCGCGCTCACAGCTATCTACCACTGGCTGTTTGTGCCGCTTACCCTCGGCTTGTCCTTCATCGTGGCCATCATGGAGACGGTCTATGTCAGGACAGGCAACCCGGAGTGGAAGAAGATCACCAAATTCTGGATGATTCTTTTCGGGATAAATTTTGCAATAGGTATTGCAACAGGGATTATCCTGGAATTTCAGTTCGGTACCAACTGGTCCAACTACTCCTGGTTTGTCGGGGATATTTTTGGCGCCCCGCTGGCGATCGAAGGGATCATGGCCTTCTTCCTCGAATCCACCTTTATCGCTATCATGTTTTTTGGATGGAACAAGGTGAGCAAAGGCTTCCATCTCGTTGCATCCTGGCTCACTGCCATAGGGGCAAATCTTTCGGCCTTGTGGATCCTCGTTGCCAATGCCTGGATGCAACACCCTGTTGGCATGGAGTTCAACCCGGACACGGCCCGCAACGAGATGATCAACTTCTGGGAGGTACTTTTTTCCCCGATGGCCGTAAACAAATTCCTCCATACCATATCCAACGGGTATGTGATAGCGTCGCTGTTTGTGATCGGGATAAGCGCCTGGTTCCTGCTGAATAAACGACATGTCCTGACGGCTAAACGAAGCATCCTGGTCGCCTCAATCTTCGGCATCATCACTTCGGTATTCCTGGCATTCACCGGTGATGGATCTGCCTACACCATTGCACAGAAACAACCCATGAAATTAGCCGCCATGGAAGGTTTGTATGAGGGCAGGGCCGGGGCAGGACTGGTTGCGTTCGGGATCCTGGAACCTTCAAAAAAACCCGGTGATGGCAAAGACCCCTACCTGTTTAAGATTGAAGTTCCCCGTTTGCTCTCCATCCTTGGGTACCGGAATGCCAATGCCTTTGTTCCTGGGGTTGATAACATCATCAACGGAGGTTATACTCCCTGGTTTGAAAATATCCCGGAAGAGGAAAAAGAGATGACCTACTCAGTTGCTCAAAAGATAGAAAAAGGCAAACTGGCAATTTCAGCTCTGAGGGACTACAAAACGGCATCAAAAGCGGGTGATACCGTTCTTGCAAAAATCTCCGATCAGAAACTGAAAGAGAATTTCAGCTACTTTGGTTATGGCTACCTCAGTAGACCCGAATCGGTGGTCCCGAATGTCCAACTGACCTTCTACAGCTTCCACCTTATGGTTATGCTTGGAATGTATTTCATCCTCTTCTTCATTGTGGTCCTCTATTTCCTTAACAAAGGAACCGTTGAAAAACAGCGATGGCTCCTCTGGATTGCTTTATGGACCATCCCACTAGGGTACCTTGCAAGCCAGGCAGGCTGGATTGTTGCAGAGGTAGGACGACAGCCGTGGGTCATCCAGGATCTCCTGCCAACCATTGCCGCTGTTTCCGCGATTGAATCGGCTTCTGTGAAGACCACATTCTGGATTTTCGCAGCCCTTTTTACCACGCTACTCATTGCCGAAGTGATGATCATGGTACGCCAGATCAAAACAGGTCCTAAAGATGGAGGGAACAAGTGATGTTTGAAACGATGTCAATGCTATCCCTTCAGCAATACTGGTGGATGATCATCTCCCTGCTGGCCAGCCTTCTTGTTTTCCTGATGTTTGTCCAGGGAGGGCAAACCCTGATCTATACCCTCGGAAAAACGGAACCGGAACGAAAAATCATTGTCAATACACTGGGGCGAAAGTGGGAATTCACCTTTACCACACTCGTTACATTCGGTGGGGCTTTCTTCGCTTCCTTCCCTCTTTTCTATTCCACCAGCTTTGGCGGAGCCTACTGGGTCTGGATGGTTATACTTTTCGCCTTTGTGATCCAGGCAGTAGCGTATGAATTCAGGACCAAGCCAAACAACTTCCTTGGCCATCGGACCTATGAAACATTTCTTTTCATAAACGGAGCGCTTGGGACCATCCTGATCGGCGCTGCCGTATCAACTTTCTTTACCGGATCAGAATTTCTGGTGAACAAGCTGAACCTTACCGATCTCGCAAACCCTGTCATTTCACGTTGGGAAGGCCCGGCGTATGGACTGGAAGCTGTCCTGAACTGGCGTAATGTGGATCTTGGCCTCACTATTTTCTTCCTGGCCAGGGTACTTGGGATTTTGTATATCCTCAATTCCGTGGATCATGAAGCAATTGAAAAAAGAAGCGTTAAGCAACTATGGATCAATGCTATACCCTTTGTTATCTTTTTCCTTGCATATGTTTTTGCCCTGATGCTAAACCCGGGTTTTGCTGTGGAACCTGATACGGGAAGGGTTTTCATGGAACCATCCAAATACTGGCATAACCTGATTGATATGCCTGTGGTTGCTGTCCTGTTCGTTTTGGGTGTGTTGATGGTACTCCTGGGGATCATCCGGCCCCTGATGAATTTCAGGCTATGCCGTACCAAAGGGATCTGGTTTGCAGGCGTTGGCACCGTGATGACCGTTTTCGCCCTGTTTCTCCTGGCAGGGTTTAACAATACAGCATATTATCCATCCACCAGCAACCTGCAAAGCTCCCTGACCATCATGAACAGCTCATCCAGCAAATATACATTGACAGCCATGAGTTACGTCTCATTGCTGGTCCCGTTTGTTCTGGCCTACATTGTCTATGCATGGCGGTCACTCAACAGGAAAAAGATCACTGAAGAGGAGATGGAGGAGCGAGGAGGACATGCGTATTAAGTATGAGGGTGTGAGAGTGAGAGAGTGAAAGTATGAGGGTATGAAAGTATAAAAAAATGACTGCATGCAACATTATTTCACATTTCACATTTCACACTTCACACTTTACATTTTTCCAATTTCAAAAATCTAAATCGTAACTTGAAAATCTGAAAATCGTAAATCAATATGTATACTACTTCCATAATCTGGTACCTGGCATGGCCGGTGCTGATCGCGGCCTCCACGATCATAATCATTTATGCTGTCAGAAAGTTTGACAAAGAACAGACTAACCCGAATGAGACATGACCCGTTTTTTTAAAAATACTGCATTGTCAATGGCCCTGACGATTGCCATTCTGTCTCTGTCCGGGTCATCGGTCGCCCAGGATACCTTCTCCATCGTGGCGGTCGATATTGTTACCGGTGAAGTGGGAAGCGCCGGGGCTTCTTGTGTTAAATCCAGCTCCTCTTATCCACATGGGGCGGCTATTCTCAGCGATGTTATCCCGGGCGTTGGAGGCATCCACACACAAGCCAGTTATTTACCTGGTAATCAACAGAATGCTCACAATATGATGCTCGCAGGAAACTCTCCCCAGGAGATCATCGACTGGCTCATCAGTAACGATGCCGGAGGAAACCCTACGGTGCGCCAGTATGGCATCGTTGATCTCAACGGTGGGAATCCGAGGAGTGCCGCCTATTCAGGCGTCAATTGCTTTGATTACAAGAATGACACCGCCGGTTTTGCCTATTCCATCCAGGGGAATATCCTTCTGGGCCAGGAAATCATCGATTCCATGCAGATCCGCTTTCTGAATACCTCTGGAACACTCGCCGACAGGCTGATGGCAGCCCTTCAGGGAGCAAAGGTGATTGGGGCCGACACGCGCTGTGCAAGCCCGTATGTAAGTTCATCCCTTTCTGCATTTCTCCGGGTCGGGAAACCTGAAAACAGTTACGACAGTCTGTACCTTGATCTCTGGATGGCATACGGACCCACCTGGACCGGACCCGTCCCGGTGGACCCTATTGATTCACTGCAAACTCTGTATGACCAGTGGCTGGTTGCGACAGGCATGAATGACTACGGAGCGCAGCAGGATCTGCCCGTGGTAATCCGATACAACGACATAGGGCAGGTACTGTTTGATTTTTCAGCCTGTGAAACCGGGCTGAAGCTGATACTTGAACTATTCGATCTCAACGGCAGGATTATACTGTCCAGATCAGTTAACAGCCACATTGAAAGTATTGATCTTTCAACATTTAATTCCACCGGGATATATCTTTACCGCGTTCTGACTGAAGGGAAATACCCGGCCGCATCAGGAAAGATCTTCATCAATTAATGGAAGCAATATCCAATTTCTTTGACCTGCTGGTTCATTCGGATAAACTGATCCGGGTGGGGGGATTGGCTTTGTTGTTGGTGATCGTGTATCTTGAAACGGGGGTTTTCTTCGGCTTTATTTTTGCGGGGGATGCCTTGCTGTTCAGCGCCGGACTTCTTTGCGGCACCGATTTGCTGGACGTACACCTGCTGCTGCTGCTATTCCTTGTCACTGGTGCGGCCGTTGCCGGAAATCTCACCGGATATTATACAGGAAAATTTCTCGGGAAACGGCTTCACACCAAAAAGGATTCCTGGTTCTTTAAAAAGAGACACCTTGAGAAGACCCATCTTTTTTATGAAAAATACGGGGGTATGTCGCTTGTTGCCGGTCGTTTCGTTTGGATCGTCAGGACGATCGTCCCGATCCTGGCAGGTGCTTCCGAGATGAGCTTCAGGAGATTCAATTTCTTTAACATCCTGGGTGGATTTTTATGGGTCTGGTCGATCGTGCCGCTGGGTTACCTCGCAGGGCACTTTATTCCTGATGCAGAAGAAAACCTGGGGTATTTTGTGCTCGCCATCACTATCATCGCCACACTTTTCCTTTTAAAAGGGATCTACAATGTAGTGAAGTCCAGAAAAACGTAATGTCATGGCATACGACGAATATTTAGCCGAGCGGATCCGCTTACTGAACCACCACTTTCCGTAACACATTCCTGCCATCCATCTGAAGCCTCAACAGATAGACTCCAGGTTCAAGGTTGATGGGAAATGTCAACGTATGGTTGCCTGAAGAACTATTCTCATCGAAAAGTACTGATGCTATCCTGCCATTGAATGAAAGCAGATCAAGGGTGACATGGTCCGGACTCACAGTTGTAAAAGATACCGTCATACGGTCCGACACCGGGTTGGGGTATACGGTTAAAGCGGTTCTATCCTGTCCTGCTATTCCCAGTAATTTCTGAGGAACAACCATTGTAGTGATCTTTGTATTTAGTTTTCCTACGGCAGCACAGGCATAGAACGTGATGGCACCGACACCGGGATCCGGGGCTTTCCACTGAAACAGCCAGCTTTTTGGATTCTCCGAAGCCGACTGCGTGTGGGTAATATATTTACCACTCCCGACAAGTTTACTGTCGGTTCCTGCAAAGAGGGTTCCAAGAAGGTTTCCCGATTCATCCTGCGGGGAAAGTTCAAATCCTTTGTCTCCATCACCGGTAGCGGTGACCAGTATATTATAGGTGGTTCCGGGATCATATCCTCCGGTGGGAATATCTGACGTGATCCAGTCGGCTACGAGGACAGGTGTACCTCCCATACAATGTGAGCAGTTCTGCCCGTCGCCGGGTGAATTTGTATAGCCCGGAGGAGCACCGACCGGATAGTCCGAATTGCTTCCTCCTCCAAAGCCTGCCATAAGGATCACAAATGAAACTGCACAGGCAGGTATCAAGACAGTATAAAGTTTCTTCATAAGAATGGTTTTTTGGGTGTAAATATACCCTTTTTGGGCGTCTTTGTCAAGTTCCGTCAATTGCTCGATCTTAATGATTTGTTAACCTAATCCTGAATGGATTTTTGTAATTTGGCAGAAATATTGTTCGTGATGAAATTCCGCCTCCTATTAATTCTCTTTTTGGTTGTCTTAACTTCGGGTATCTATCCCCAGGAGAAGGTTAACAACCTCATCCTGATGATCCCCGACGGGACCAGCAGCAGCGTTTTAGCTCTTGCAAGGTGGTATAGATTCGGTTCCTGTGCTGCAGATAATTGCCGGTTGGCCATCGATCCGCATATCTGCGGACTTGTCTCCACCTATAACTCTGACTCCCCTATCGGCGATTCGGCTCCAACGGGAAGTACTTATGCAACAGGAACCCTCTCCAACACCGGGTTTGTGGCAACCTATCCGTTGTCATCAGGGAAGGATAAAGATCTTGTAATCGTAGACCCGCTGCGGGCATATCACCCGCTTATAACTATTCTTGAAGCGGCGAAACTTATGGGGAAATCGACAGGGCTCGTGATGACCTCCGAGTTTACACATGCCACTCCTGCCGATTTCTCCTCACATACATATGACCGGAACAACAAAGAAGAAATTGCTCTCCAAATGGTTCATAACAACCTGAATGTGGTCTTTGGGGGAGGATTGCAGTACCTGGATCCTTCCTGTCGCAAAGATGGATTGGATCTTTTCAGTATACTTCGCTCCCGAAACTACAAACTGGCAACCACTATAGAGCAGTTTGAAACGCTGAGTCCTTCGGACTCACTCACGTACGGGCTGTTTTCCGAAAATTACCTTCCAAACCACCTTGACAGGGATCCATACAAGGTTCCTTCCCTTGAAGAGATGACCCGGAAAGCGATCAGGATCCTTTCCGGGAATCCTGAAGGATTTTTTCTGATGGTTGAAGGCAGCAAGATTGACTGGTCGGCCCACCAGAATGACCCTGTTGGCACCATCACTGAGTTTCTGGCATTTGATGATGCAGTGAAAGCCGCGATGGAGTTTGCAGGCAAAGACGGCTATACCGCCGTAGTAGTTGTTCCCGACCATGGAACCAGCGGGATCAGTATCGGGAATGCTCGTTCAGACAAGTCCTATGATAACCTTCCTCTCGGCGGACTGACAGATCCGTTGCAGGCCTGTAAACGCACTGCAGAAGGGATCTCCCGGTTGATCCATGACAACCCGGTGAACGCCCGTGAACTCTTCCTGGAAAATACAGGCATCCGGTTATCCGATGAAGAGGTGAATCGGGTGGTGGAAGCGGCAAACGTAACGGATCAGAATCTTCTGTCTGACATTGTTTCCAGGCTGATAAGTAAAAATACCTATGTCGGATTTACCACCAAAGGTCACACCGGCGAAGATGTCGTACTGGCAGTGTATCATCCCGGCAACTTTCGTCCTGAAGGAGTAATCAAAAATACTGAACTGAACCACTACATGACAGAGATCCTGAACATGCCGGACCTTAACTCCCTGACTGAAACAAGGTTTTGCATTGATACAGCTGCCCTGGAAGGAATGGATTGGGAAATAGTCCGTTCTGACCTGACACGCCCAAAACTTTTGATCAGAGCGGATAAATCAGGTAAGATCAGGGCCGAGATTGAATCCTCAACCGATTACATCACCATCTTCAAAAAAGACAAACCGGTAAAAGTGATCCCGGTCCACTCCCTTGCAATCTTCGTTGAGCCGCTTGGCCATTTCTTTGTTCCGAAAAATATGGAAAATATACTGACTGAAGAGTTTCTTCGATAAAATAACTTTTCCAAACGAGCGTTTTATTTAGAATGAGTCTTATTTTTGTGTTTTAAAATTTAGCTATTAGGTTGTTATGCAATCAATAATTCACAAAGCAGATTCCCGGGGCAAAGCTGACTATGGCTGGTTGAGGACGCGGTATACCTTCAGCTTTGCCGGTTATCACGATCCGTCGAGGGTACATTTTGGCGCCCTTAGGGTATTGAATGACGACTGGATTGAAGGAGGCAAGGGATTTGACACGCATCCGCACGACAACATGGAGATCGTCACCATCATGCTGGATGGCGAATTGCGGCATAGTGACAGCATGGGTCACACGGAAATATTGAAACCCGGCGAAGTCCAGGTGATGACAGCCGGAACAGGTATTTTTCACTCTGAAAGGAACAACCTTCCCGATACACCCATCAAACTGTTTCAGATCTGGGTGTTTCCCCGGGAGAAGAACCTGATGCCACGTTACGACCAGAAGTGGTTTGATCCGAATGGTCGCATTAACCAGTGGCAGGAACTTGTCGCCCCGGATAACGACCAGGCGCTGAGGATCAACCAGGATGCCTGGTTCTCACGAGCCTTCCTCGATAAAGACAAGCAACTGACCTATTCCCTGCATGGAGAACAACAGGGGATCTATCTTTTTATCGTTGAAGGAAGAATTAAACTCGAAGGAGTGGAGTTGGGAAACAGGGATGGAGCAGGGATATGGGACATGAATGAGTTGACCATTACTGCCTCTCAGGACAGTGATGTGTTTCTGATTGAGGTACCGCACTCTTAAGACGCAGGACGTGGGACGTGGAACCAGGATCGAGGCAATTTACGAATAAATCGAATGTCGATTTACGAATCGATTCATTATTTGTGTTATCCCAAAATTCAGCATCCTGGATCCCGGATCCCGGATCTTTCATAACTTTGTCCGTTTGCTAATCCCGAATCGTGATCCTTAAGTATTTTAAGCAAAGCTATCCCATAATAGAAAACAGATGGAGAGTTATCATTCCCATCAGCGTATTCGTATCTCTTTTCATGGTTATTTTCCAGCCATTTGGCCTGGCTGGTTACAGTGAATACGATAAATTTCTGCTTTTGTCCGGATATGGATTCGTTACATTCCTGGTGCTCTGTTTAAACCTGTTTCTGATTCCTGGGATCTTCTCCTTCTTTTTTCAGGAAACGAAATGGACCATCTGGAAAGAGCTGCTGTTTCTCCTCTGGATACTTTTTACCATAGGATTGGGCAACCTGTTTTATACCTCTGCGTTTTTTAACCTGCGGTTGACCTTCTCAAGTGTCCTGACGATACAGTTATTCACCCTGTCCATAGGGATCATTCCCATAACCACAATTACGATTGTCAAGCATAACTACCTCAATCGCAGGAACAGGCTGAGTGCCGATCAACTCTCAGCCGGAATCGGGCATCGTCAACATCAGCCGGCGAACGGTTCACAAATCCTTTTAGCGTCAGACAATGGAAAAGATGAGATCAGGATTGCGATTCCGGATTTGCTTGTTGTTGATTCGGATGGAAATTACATTACCGTTACCTATTTACTTGACGGGAAATCCCGGTCAGTTCTCCTTCGAAACACTTTATTCTATGCCGAGAAGGTTGTCTCTCCCTATCCCGAGATATTCAAATGTCACCGATCTTATCTTGTTAACCTTGACCGAATTACCAAGGTCAACGGCAATTCTCAGGGGTATCGGTTGGTTATTCACGGTGTATCAAAGGAAATTCCTGTTTCCAGGGGTAATTCAGCTCGTCTGAAGGAACTTCTCAGCATGTAGTCTGGCTTCTCCGTATGCATTTCATCCCTGGAAATCAAACATTCCGTCCCATTTTGTGCCATTCGTCCCAGAACTATTCCTCTCGCACCAAAACCCTTGACAGGTAAGCATTACCGATGTAACATTGCTGCCTCAAACCAGTGGGGATGACCAGGATGCCGGGAAAAATCACGGCTATACTAAAGCGCTTAACCGCGTGTCATTTCCGCACAAAAAACAAAACAATGAAAAAACTATGGATTATCGGAGTCGCGCTCATTTTAGCAGCAATCGGACTCATTCTTGGCTTCAGTGGATACCATGTCGGATCGGCGGGAGATTTCGCAATAGGCTATTTCTCTGCCGGACAATTTTCTGTTGGTATCTTTTCTGCCGGACTGTTCTCAGTCGGGATCTTCTCCGCAGGTATCTTCAGCGTTGGGATTTTCTCCATCAGCGTGTTCAATGTCGGGCTCTATGCCCTGGGCTTCTTTATCGTGGGATGGAAGAAACGGTATGCGAAGGCTTGCCTGCAGGAAGAGGAGAAGGAGGTATGAGGGTGTGAGGGTGTGAGGGTGTGAAGACTGAGGACTGCCTATTAGCATCCAGGATGCTGGATCCAGGATCCAGCATCCGACTTCCACTCTTCCTTAAGAACTGAGTAAATACAGCTGTCCCTGATCACTCCGGTTTTGATGATATTCTTCCGGAAAGTCGCTTCCAGAATGAACCCGGCTTTTTCCAGAGCCTTTCTTGAAGCCAGATTATCAGCGTATGGTTCGGCATAGATCCTGATGATGTCAAAGGTCTCGAAACCATAGGTCACCACTGCTTTCAGCGCTTCCGTAACGATTCCTCTTCTCCAGTACTTCTCACCAAGAAAATAGCCAATCTCAGCATTCATTCGGTAGACATCCTGTTTTAGGGTGATGGCAATACTTCCGGCAGCTTCACCTTCGACCTCGATGGCAAAATATTTCACAGGATCATTCATTGATTTTACCATCTCGATCCACTGCTTAGCATTTCTGCGGGTATAGGGATGCGGGAAATGGTCCCGAAGCTGATTTGCGACTTTTATATTATTCGCATGCTTTGGGATGGTGTCGGCATCAGAAATCTTCCATGGGCGAAGGATGAAGCCGGGACATTGAATCATCATGGAGGGCAGGTTTATTGAGTTGCAAAATTACACTCTTTTCAAGTCACAGACCAGGAAAGAGGCATAGGTTATTCCGGGATTCTTGTAAATTTGACTTCTGATATGAAAAAACCGGAAAGCCGGTCAAGTGCTTTACCACTGAAAACCTCCTGTGCCTAACGTACCCGGTCTTCCAGGTAACTACGAATATATATGTTGTTCATTGATTCATTAAAACTTGTTTATGGAACCATTGATCTCCTGTTGCGGCCTGAATTGCGCTGCCTGTGAAGCGCGGATCGCAACCCTTGCCAACGATAATGTCCTGCGCGAAGCCACTGCCGAAAAGTGGCGTACCGAATACAACGCAGCAGGTATCACAGCCGAAATGATTAACTGCACCGGCTGCCGGGCCGAAGGAGTGAAGATCGGCCACTGGTATGAATGCAAAATCCAGTTGTGTGCTGAGGAGAAAGACTATACCACTTGCGGAGAATGTTCTGATCTCGAAACCTGCGAGATTGTTGCGTTCGTTCACAAAGCGGTTCCGGTAGCGATGGAAAACCTGAAGAACCTGAAATAACAGCACACTGGCTTTAGCCAGCCGATGTCAGGATCAGTGATCTCTGGCACCTGTTGCCGGCATTCATATTTCTTGTATCGGTTATCCCTTATCAGATACTGTTCTATGCCGTCTGGTCATCGGTACTGTTCATCCGCTGGATAATCTGTAGGAGAGATAACAGTGTGCTTTCCCGGCAGTGATGATTGAACCGAATACCCCGGGAGCAACCTATGCCCCGCACCAGGTTCCCAAAGCGTAAGCCGACAAATACTGGGGAAATTCGATAAAGAATGGGATAAACTCCGTGAAGAGACCCTGGAACGACAGAAAGAGCCGGGAGTTGAACCGGGAAACACCCGTCTGGCTCCGAAACCTGCAGCCATCCAGTACTGGGAAAGCCTGATGGCAGACGAAAAGAAGCTGTTCGCCAGGCAGATGGAGACCTTTGACGGTTTCGCGGAACATACCGACCATGAGATCGGCTTGCTGATCGATGTAGAAAGGATGCGTTAGGTGAGAAAATCCAGATCCGGATTTATTACCTTTGATCCAAATCCCATAAACGTATTGCTTAATCAAACCCTAAACCTATGAAATCAAAAGTCCTCATCTCCCTGCTGATCATCATGACCGGCATTGCTTTACCTGTTCATACCCATTCGCAGGTCCTGATCGCCCTGTTGTTCGGCGACAAGCTCAACACGCCCAGCCTCAAGTTCGGTCTCGACGGCGGAATCAACTTTTCCAATGTAGCAGGGTACAAGGGGTCCAAGCTGGTCAATTCCTTCAACCTGGGACTCTATTTTGACATCCAACTGAAGAAGGAGACCGGATGGTACATCCATACGGGGGTTCTACTGAAATCTCCCATGGGCGGCGACAACCTGGCACCTTACCTGCTGAACGATCCGGAACTGGATTCAGCATTTACTGACGGGAATGTCAGGCGTGAGTTGCGGTACATCAACGTGCCCATCCTGATCCGATACAAGTTCAAACCCAAGATCTTCATCGAAGCCGGGCCAATGATCGGGGTGCTGGTCAAGGCAACAGATGTTTTCTACACCACTATCAACGAAGATGAGGATCTTTCCTATAAAAACAATATCTACAAGAAATGCAGCCTTTTTGATGCCGGCGTAATGGCCGGGATCGGCTACCAGTTCATGAAGGGGACCGGCATCGCCCTGGGAGCAAGGTATTATCGTGGATTCATCAGCTTGCCGGATGCTGCCTCATACGGGACCGGCACGAATCAGTCGATCTACGCGTTCATCAGCATCCCGATCGGCGCAGGGGAGAAGTCCAAAGCCAAAGCCGAGGAGAAAGCTGAGAAAAAGCTGGAGAAGCAGCAACAGAAAGAGAAACAACAACAGGACAAACCGCAGTAGGAAAAACCAATAAACACACTCTCCATGGGCAAGAACCCAAAAATTCGAAAGTGGTTTTTTAAGTTCGTCACCTGGCTTGCCATCGCCTTCTTCGGCTCATCCCTCTTCTTTATCCTGCTTTACAAGTTCGTGCCGCCGCCGGTCACCCCCCTGATGGTGATCCGGCTGCTGGAGGATCCTGCGAAGGGACAAACTCACAGGCTGAATAAGGATTGGGTTCCACTGGAGGAGATCTCTCCAAACCTGCAATTGGCGGTGGTGGCTTCGGAGGATAACCGCTTCCTCGACCACTTTGGGTTCGACATGGATGCCATCGAAAAAGCACAGGAATACAACGCAAAACAGAAAGGAAAGCGGCTTCACGGGGCCAGCACCATCACCCAGCAAACGGCAAAAAATGTCTTCCTCTGGCCCGGGCGTTCATGGGTTCGGAAAGGGCTGGAGGTCTATTTTACCTTCCTGATTGAAGTTTTCTGGAGCAAGCGCAGGATCATGGAGATCTACCTCAATGTGATTGAGATGGGGAAAGGGATCTATGGCGCTAAAGCCGCTTCACAGACCTATTTCCACAAGCCGGCGGCGAAACTGACCCGCGGGGAGGCCGCCCTGCTCGCCGCCATCCTGCCCGATCCGCGCAGGCGTAATCCTGCAAGTCCGACACCCTATCTCCTGGAGCGCCAGCAGTGGATCCTCTGGAACATGAACAACATCGGGAAGATCGAGTACTGATTTTAACCCTCTCTTTCTTCCGGAAAAGTCTAAATTTTCGTAGTTTTGCACCCTAAATATTTCAAGCAAAACCCTTACGATTATGGCAAAAGATGTGAAAGAGAAAAAGTATGTATACTATTTCGGCGGTAAAAAGGCCGATGGAACGGCTACAATGAAGAACCTCCTTGGCGGCAAAGGAGCGAACCTGGCCGAAATGGTCAATATAGGACTGCCGGTGCCTGCCGGTTTCACCATCACCACGGAAGTGTGCACCTGGTTTAACGACCATGGTAAAAAATATCCCCCCGAACTCAAAAAGCAACTAACTGATGCACTGAAAAAGACAGAAAAAGAGATGGGTGCCGTTTTCGGCGACAAAAAGAATCCTCTTCTTGTATCTGTCCGCTCCGGCGCCCGTGCATCTATGCCGGGAATGATGGAGACAGTGCTGAATGTCGGATTGAACGACCGCACCCGTGAAGGACTGATCAAAAAGACCAGCAATGCCCGTTTCGTTTACGATTCCCAGCGCCGTCTCATACAGATGTACTCTGATGTGGTGATGGAGAAGGCTGCAGGAATTGAACCAAAAGAGGGCAAAGGGGTGCGTGTCCAACTTGAACGCGAACTCCATAAGATGAAGGAGAGCAAGGGCTACATGTCCGACACCGACCTCACAGCTGATGATCTGAAGAAGCTGATCGATATCTACAAGAAGAAGGTGCAGGATGTCCTTGGCAAACCCTTCCCCGAAGATCCCATGGAGCAGCTCTGGGGAGCGATCGGCGCCGTGTTCCAGAGCTGGAACGGAAAGCGGGCCATCTCCTATCGCCTGATCGAAGGGATCCCGCACGAGTGGGGAACTGCTGTCAACGTACAGTCGATGGTCTTCGGCAACATGGGCGACACATCAGCTACCGGTGTAGCATTTACCCGGAATCCCGCTACAGGAGAGAACTATTTCTACGGCGAATGGCTGGCCAATGCACAGGGAGAAGATGTGGTGGCCGGGATCCGTACTCCGAATCCTATCAACGAAGTAGGTAAGAACGAGCACACTATCCACCTCCAGTCCCTCGAAACGGCCATGCCGAAGGTTTACAAAGCACTCAATAAGATCCAGCTCAATCTCGAGAAACATTACAGGAACATGCTCGACATCGAGTTCACTATCCAGGATGGCACGCTATATATGCTTCAGTGCCGGGTAGGGAAACGGAACGGCCCGGCCGCCGTGAAAATGGCTGTCGACATGTACAAAGAGAAGCTGATCTCAAAGGAGGATGCCGTAATCCGCGTTGAACCAGGCCAGCTCGATGAACTCCTGCACCCGATCCTCGATCCGGCTGCAGAAACTACGACCAAACCCATGGCCAAAGGTCTTCCTGCCGGTCCCGGCGGAGCAACCGGAAGGATCGTTTTCACTTCAGAGGCTGCTGTTGATTGGGCGAAGAAAGGCATCCAGGTGATCCTCGTCCGGGAAGAGACCAACCCCGAAGATATCGAAGGAATGCGCGCTGCCGTTGCCATTCTCACCGCCCGCGGAGGGATGACCAGCCATGCCGCCCTGGTGGCCCGCGGCTGGGGCAAGTGTTGCATCGTAGGGGCCGGCGGACTCAAGATCGAAGCAGCCAAAAAGACGATGACGATCGGGGATAAGATCCTGAAAGAGGGTGATTTTATCTCACTGAACGGATCGAAGGGATACATCTATGACGGGCAGATGCCAATGATAAAGGCAGCCGAAGAGAATCCCGACTTCCAGGCATTCATGGCAATCTGCGATGCCGTTCGCACCATGAAGATCCGCACAAACGCAGATACTCCGGAAGATGCAGCAAAAGCAAGAGCCTTTGGAGCCGAAGGGATCGGCCTGTTCCGTACAGAACACATGTTCTACGGCCAGGATGCCGAGAAGCCGCTATTCCTTCTCCGGAAGATGATCGCGTCGAAAAATGAAGCCGAGCGCCGGAAAGCATTAAACGAACTCTACCCCTATGTCAAGGCCGATATGAAAGGGACCATGGCAGCCATGGACGGTTATCCTGTTACGATCCGAACCCTCGATCCGCCTTTGCACGAGTTCATCCCGCACAGCGCTTCCGGGAGGAAACAACTGGCTGAGAGCCTGGGAATTTCGAGTACCGAATTTGACCGCCGCGCAGAATCATTAAGCGAGAATAATCCCATGATGGGACACCGCGGCGTGAGGTTGGGGATCACCTACCCTGAGATCACGGAGATTCAGGTGAAAGCGATCTTTGAAGCAGCAGCAGAGCTGATGAAAGCAAAGAAAAAGCCCTTCCCGGAGATCATGATCCCGGTTACCTGTTCGGAGAATGAGCTCAAACACCAGTTTGAGCTGATTGACAGGGTCCACCACGAGGTTTGCACCCGGATGAAGATCAAGGAGATCCCGCATATGGTCGGGACAATGATCGAGATCCCTCGCGCCTGCCTCACCGCCGACCAGATTGCCCGTACGGCCCAGTTCTTCTCGTTCGGCACCAACGATCTCACCCAGATGAGCTTTGGCTTCTCACGCGACGATATCGGCGGATTCCTCCCCGACTACCTCGAGAAGAAGATCCTGCCGGGAGATCCGTTCCAGGTGATTGACTTCGATGGTGTTGGAGAGTTGATCAAGATCGCGGTTGAGAAGGGACGAAAAACCCGCAAGGACCTGAAGATCGGCATCTGCGGTGAGCACGGCGGTGAGCCTGCATCGGTGGAGTTCTGCTACCAGCAGGGGTTCAACTATGTGAGTTGCTCCCCGTTCCGTGTTCCTATTGCCCGTTTGGCAGCGGCTCAGGCAGTGGTGAGGGCTAAAGCAGCAAAACAGGTAAAAAAGAAATAAGAGCATTTTATCTCCATATCAAAAGGCTGTCCGCATTGGGCAGCCTTTTTTTTTTACAAAAAAATCTCTTTAAGATATAACCTTTCGGTTGTTTTCCTGATTAAGCAACATCCTTCAGTATTTAACCACAAAGTCGCGCGAAGGATTTCACAAAGTATCACTAAGTAAAGAGTTCATTCCATGAATATCGAAAGTATTTTTAAGAAAGTCTTGGACTGTTCGTTTCGGGTTCATACAGGATTAGGGCCCGGCTTGTTAGAAAGCGCTTATGAACATTGCCTGTATTATGAACTTCGTCAATCTGGTCTAAAAGTCCGGAATCAAATCCCTTTACCATTAATTTATAAAGAAGTAAAACTTGATGCTGGTTACAGGGTGGACTTACTGGTTGAAGAAAGAGTGATTATCGAGATAAAATCAGTGGATGCAATCGCTGATTTACACCTGGCACAGATCCTTACTTATATGAAACTTTCGGGATGTAAATTAGGGTTACTGGCAAACTTCAATGTCAGGCATTTTAAAGACGGAATAAAACGGGTTATCCTGTAATATTTTGTGCGCCTCCGTGAAATCCTTCGCGCGACTTCGTGGTTAATCTCCTTCGTTGATTTTGCGAGAAAGAGAAAGAGAAATATTAACTACTAAAATTCATTTACTTTTGCAATAGGTAAAAACCAAAGTACATGCCAAAAAAAATACTGATCATCGGCGGGGGGATCGCCGGATTGTCAGCCGGTTGCTACGCCCGGATGAACGGTTACGACACAGAGATCTTCGAAATGCATACCATTGCCGGAGGGCTGTGCACCGCGTGGAAACGGAAAGGGTTCATCTTCGACGGATGCCTGCACTGGCTGGTAGGCAGTGATCCTTCATCCAGTTATTATCCTCTTTGGGAAGAGATCGGTGCAGTGCAGGGAAAGGAGATGATCCGGTACGATTACTTCACGAAAGTCATTGACGAATCCGGCAGACACTTCACCGTATACACCGATCCTGAGAAACTCCGGGAAGAGATGCTCTCCGTTGCTCCTGAAGACAGGAAGCAGATAAACAGAATCGCCAGGGACATTAAAATTCTGATGCGTTATGAACTTCCTACCGAATTCAACCTGAAGAATCTCATACCCGCAATCCGGAGCATCCTGATGATCTACAAATACCGTCAGCCGATCCGCGAATTGGCTGAAAAATTCAAGAACCCTGTGCTCAAGAATTTTTTCATCAAGGGCCTCGACTGGGGTGAGATGTGCAGCGCTTTCCTGCTGTGGACACTGGCCCTGATGGCCAATGGAAGGGCAGGATATCCGATTGGAGGCTCGCTGGCGTTCATTGAATCAATCGTGCAAAGATACTTGTCGCTGGGAGGGGTCATCCATTATAAATCCCGGGTGTCGGATATTCTAGTTGAAAACAACCGGGTTGTCGGCATCCGGCTTGATGACGGAACTGAAGTGAGAGGCGATGTGGTCATCTCTGCGGCAGATGGCCATACAACCATCAACAGTTTTCTGAAAGGAAAATATACCAGCCCCGCCGTTCAGAAAGCATACTCCGACTACATCCTCTTCCCTCCGCTGCTCTATGTTTCGCTCGGGATAGATGCCGATTATTCAAAGGAGGCTTTCAGCATGACTTTCGAAGCGAGAAAGCCGTTTCAGATCGGGAAGGAGGAGATCCGTACCTTGTCTCTCCGGAATTACGGTCTGGATCCCACCCTGATGCCTCCCGGGAAATCGGTGTTCACAGTGATGATCAACGCCGATTATGATTACTGGGAAGAGCTGAAGAGCAACCGTGAGGCTTACCAGGCCGAGAAACAGCGGATTGCGGATGCTGTCATTGAAAACATCAGCCTGTTATATCCCGAAATCCAGGAACAGGTGGAGGTCATCGATGTGGCCACACCAACCACGTTCGTGAGGTATACAGGCAACTGGCGTGGCTCCTATGAAGGATGGCTGATTGACCGTCAGTCGCTGAACCAACGGAACCTGATGACGCTTCCGGGATTAGCGGGTTTTTACCAGGTTGGGCATTGGGCGGCACCAGGCGGCGGACTGCCATCAGGGCTGATCACAGGCAGAATTGCCATAAAGAAGATCTGCAAAAAGGACAGAAAAAGGTTTGTGACAACCAAAAATTAATAAAGATTGGGCTTGTCGGCCCCTGGTCCTCTGGATACTATTTGTTGCCTGATCCCCCAGAAACAACAAGTTTTCTTGTCAGGGAAGAGATTCCGGATTTCAACCGGTAATAATAGATCCCATCAGCGAGGTCTGCGTCGTTCATCATGATCTTGTAGCTTCCGGCGGTTTGGACCTCATTGACAAGGTTTGTCACGATTTTCCCCTGGGAGTTGTACAAAATCAGTGAAACAAACCCATCCGAGAGGGTTATGTACCGAATCGTGGTCTCCTGGCTGAACGGGTTGGGAAAGTTCTGCTCAAGGATTAGATCACCTGTACTTATGGAAGGAAGTTCACCGAATGAAGTCATCACCATGCTGAAGGATCCTGAAGCCCTGGGGCTGCTGGTATATGCAGCATCCACAGCACTCAGGTGCCATGTGTATTCTCCGGGTTCCAGTCCTGAAAGAAACCATTCCGTCACGGCGCTAAGGTTACCTGGTTCAGGGCAGTGAAGCGGAAGTCCGACGGGTTCGTTACCATGAAACAGATTCAGCTCATAGGTAAGGGCTTCTCCAGGGGTATGATCATCTGTTGAAGGGAGCCATGACAAGGAAGCTGTCGTGTCAGAAAGCTGGTTAAATATAACCCCTCCCGGAGATGAGGGAGCCAGGTTCAATCCGGCGACATCGTTTCTGTAAAGGTGCATTTGTGCTTCCACGAGCCCGTTGCCGCCCGGTACAAAATACTGGCCGGCGATGAAGTAATCGAGGTCGCCTTCACCATCGATGTCGAGCCACGAAAATGTACCCCCGCGATCACCTGCAGCCCGTGGTGCGGGAAGTTCATTTCCTGAATCGGTAAAGAGGCCGTTGTTGTTGGAATAGATCCTGGCCCTCCCTTCAATATTTGCACCGGAGTTGTAATTGCCAGCAACCAGTATGTCCATGTCGCCATCAGAGTCGTAGTCGGCCCAGGTTGCTGCGGTAAAGTCAAACCAGCCTTCGGAATAAGGATCCGGAACGACTTCGAATCCCGTATATGTTTCATTATCATTACGGTAGATCCGCAAGGAGAGCGGAGTATAGGATCCATTCAGTTCTTTCAGGTTTCCGGCCACAAGGATATCCAGGTCACCATCCCCATCGTAATCTCCCCATTGGGCTTCGCCATGCTCGATACTCAATGAACCGAGAATATCTTCACCGGTGAACGATCCGTTGCCATCATTTTTATAACGGCGGATAAAACCATTATCCATAACCGGTGAAACATTGATAAGCAACAGGTCCAGATCGCCGTCTGTGTCGCAGTCGGCCCAGCAACTTTGCGCATGTTCAGTTGGGGCAAGTGAGGAATTGACCTCGCTGAACACCAATCCGCCTGAGCCGCCCTGACTGTCATTTCTCATCAGGACTGTTTTGTATTCTGCAGACACATCATCCCACGCGGAAGGGATCAGCAGATCCTGATCTCCATCGTTGTCAAAATCGACCCATGTGATGGACCTCAGGTCAAAATCAGCCTGACTATTATCCTCCCAATAGCCGGGTAAGAAAGTAGTTGTCAGGACCAGGGTCCCGGAATCATTGCGGTAGATTACGGTAGTTCCGTCTGTTCCAACCACCAGGTCCAGATCTCCGTCTGAATCAGCATCTCCCCAGGCCATATCAGATGCACCTGTTGTCAGAGATCCCAGGGGGACTTCGGTGTAGAAAAAATCCCATTCTTCGGGGCCGGATGGCCCGTCGTTTCGCATCAGGACAAGTCTTTCGTCGACGCTTGTATTGTAAACGACATAGTACCCGAGTGTTGCAATATCTATATCCCCGTCATTGTCATAATCCCCCGGAGCTGTCGCAATCACCCAGAAATCCTCATCAGGAGGTGTGATAAACAAGGGATCAGGAGGAGTAATCTCGGTGAAATCTCCGAATGTACTGTCGGGCCGGTCTGTAATTGTTGTGAACCCAGCATGGTCCGTTTTGATTGAGGTGAAGGCATCCGGGGATGCCTGTGCATGGATTTGCTGTATGAAAACCAGGCAAACCACGATGCCTGTGTATTTTAAGATTGCTTTCATAATTCTTTTCCTGGTTAAATTCTCATGTTCGGTTTTACGGTAACTCGATGAGGGATTGATTTTGAAAGCAAATATATGAATTATTTTTTATTTAGATTATTTCTAATTTATTTTTTTTAAAATCACAACAGATAGTATCAAACCACGCTTTTACCAAGAAATACTATTAGTATCTACCAGGATTTCTCTTACGTCTTACGTCTTACGTCTTACGTCCAACGTCTTATGTCCTACGTCTTACGTTCATTCATCGGCAGAGTGAAATAGAAAACGCTTCCTTTGTTTTCTTCACTCTCAACCCAGATCCTGCCTTCGTTTTTTTCAATAAACTCTTTGCAGAGTATCAGTCCGAGGCCAGTACCTTTCTCATTCTGGGTTCCGGGAGTCGAGTACCCTGCGTCGATGCGGAAGAGTTTGCTGATCATACCAGCAGGTATTCCAACTCCATCGTCGCGGACAGATACGCTTATCTGTCCATCTTTAACCGATGATGAGATGGTGATGTTGCCTCCCCTGGATGTAAATTTAATTGCATTGGAGATCAGGTTTCTCAGTACAGTGGCAATCATCTCCTTATCAGCGAAAACATGATCGACAGAATCCACATCCAATGTAATGCAAATGGATTTCTGTTTTGCCATATCGTTCAGCAACGGAAATGCGCTACAAATCATTTCCGACAAGTTAAAAACCTCGGGTGTGTAGTTCATTCTCCCTGTTTGCGCCCTTGACCATTCCATCAGGTTCATCAACAGATCCATGGCGCGAACCGACGATTGTTTAATTTGTCCGGCAAATTTTTCAATGGCATCCCTGTTGAGTTCGCCGATCTGTTCCTGTAAAAGTTCACTGAAAGAAATAATGGTATTGAACGGGCTTCTCAGATCGTGTGCAATGATAGAAAAGAATTTGTCCTTCTCGGCATTCAATTGCACCAATTCTTCCGTGAATTTTTTCAGTTTTTCTTCCGTTCTTTTCTTCTCAATGGCTGAGGCAACCTGTTCGGAGACGAAAACGAGTATTTGTTTCTCTTTTTCACTATAAGCCTTTTCATTTTTGTAATCCTGCACAACCATCACCCCAATGGTCTTGTTGTTTATTTTAAGTGGCACGCCCAGCCATACCTCGGAAGGGACTCCCACAATATCCACCTCCCCCCTCCTGTTCAGCTCATCCGTCAATTCAATCCCAATAATTACCGGATCGCCGGTTCTCAACACATATTCAGTACATCCCTTTCCAGGTTTGACCGGGGGGCCTGCTTCGTCAACCTCGTCTATAAAGTATGGGAAACTGATCAGATCAGACTCCTCATCGTACAGAGCAATATAGAAATTATCGGCATGCATCAACTGCTTAACAATCTCATGAATGCGCTTGTAAAGAGAATCAATGTCGGGAGTCTGGTTAACAGCTTCAGATATTTCATAAAGAGAGTTCCGCAGTTTTTCCAGTTCTTTTTGTTGTGAAATATCCCTGAACGTCACAACCGCCCCTTTAATCGACCCATTCTCGATTACAGGTAAGCTACTGAACCTAACCGGGAAGCCTGAACCATCTTTTCTCCAGAAAAATTCCTCTCCATAGTGTTCTTTTCCATCATGCAGTGTTTCATAAATCGGGCATTGGTTATCCGGATATTTTGTCCCGTCCTGGTACGAATGATGAAATATCCCATGGCTGCGATTTCCTATCAATTCCTCATACGAGTAGCCTAATAAGTTGCAGGTCTGCGGATTTACAAAGGAGTGTCTTCCATCCGCATCCAGACTGATGATCCCATCCCCGGCAACGTCAAGAATGAGTTCCAGTTGGTGACTCGACTGTAAGGCTTTTTCACTGGCCAGCTTGTTGAGGTTATTCTCTTCCTCCAATTGTGACACAAGCCGTTTTATTTTTTCGGCCATTTCATTGAAACTCCTTCCCAACCTCCCGATCTCATCGGCAGATTTTATCTCAAAGGCAGAACCAAAATTGCCTTGCTGAAATTCATCCGTAATTTGAGTGAGTTTCGTGACAGGTTTTGAAATGGAACGGGAAATCATCAATCCGATCTATATGCTTAAAAGTAATGTCAGCCCGCTTAAGAAAAGGATGTTTCTGTAGGACGAAGAAAGAAGGCTTGCCAGAGTTGATTTTTCGTTCGTCAACCGGTCATTCGTGTGATCAATGACGCCCTGAACCGCATCCAGAAATTTCATCTCACCTTTTTCCATCTCTTCTTTTTTCTCCAAAGCTACCGGTCCGGTGATTCCCCTCTTTTTCACATCAATGAATTCTGTTGCGGAAGTATGAAGCAGACTACCACCCTCTCTCAACTCCTCAAGATGTACAACTGCATCAGGGAAGGACTCCCTGACTTCCTCTTCAAACCGTAAAAACGCATCATGACACGATTTACATGATTGTTGGATCAGTTCATTTTCATGTTGTAACTGAGGTACATCTTCATTGTTGTTGTATTCGGCCACCAGATAGCCAAACTCAGAAGCAGAGGATACCAGCCTGAGGCAACTGAATTTCATCTCCTCCAGGTAATGAAGAAGAGGCGTGGATTTTGTGGAAATATGTCCATAGCCGTCTTCAATTTCACGGATGGTTCGCAGACTGATATGGCCTACAACAAATACAAATAGTGAGACGAAAACAAATCCGAAGATCAGTTTATACCTGATTTTTGACCTGATTATCCTGAGAATGTTCTTAGAAAGGCAGCGGGTGCCAATTAAAGTGACACTGACAAAGGGAGAGCAAAAACCTTACATGTCACGAAGGTTGATGTGACAGTTCTCCCAAAACATCTTTATTTTTTTCGAACCAAACTGTCAATGGTATAATCTTCAAATATGATGGCAATCGCAATTTTCACCAAAAACGTAAAAAGCAGAAAACCGATGGAGAATATCATTGCAGCTGTTCTGATCTCTGTCATGGATGGGGTATAGACATAGATCTGTCCCAGAACATCCGGTGTAAACCCGGGAATAATCAGAGCAATTCCCTTTTCCAGATAGACGCTGATGTAGATCAGGACAGCACCGATGTTCAGTGTCACAAAATTCTTCCTTGTTTTTGGAATCAGGAAAAGGAAAAATGCAACACATCCCATAATTATGGATGACCAGCTGTAGACAACAATTTCTTTATTATCGCCAATACCGAAAAGTAAATATTTCCAATACAGGATATGTTCCGTGCCGGAATAAAATTCTTTAAACAGTTCAGCAATCGTGAAGAATAAATAAACAGCCATTGAGTATACCATAAGCTCGGCAATCGTCCATATAGCTTCATCCTTGATTTCAAACTTTGTTGTTTTCCTAAGTACCTGGAACAAAATCAAAAGAATCGCCGGGCCTGAGCAAAATGCAGAGGCAAGAAACCGGGGTGCGAGGAGTGCACTGTTCCAGAATATCCGGGCTGGCAGTGCATTGTAAAGGAATGCCGTTACTGTATGAATAGCAACGGCCATCGGGATGCTCGATAACACCAGTGTCAATACCAACAATTTCTTATACTCCTTTTTGTAGAAAATGCAGTATAACAGGTATGTCACAACAAACAGGTTGATCAGTAAATAGGTACTGAGAACGAAAAAATCCCAGGAAAGCATGGACCACGGGAAGTTTATGGTCCCTAAAACAGGCAGCATATGCCAGAACCTGAAAGGATTCCCGATATCCACAACAATGAATGAGATGCTCATAACAACTGCACAAACAGCCAGTAGTTCACCGAAAATCACAATCTCCTTGATTGGTTTCCAATTATATATGTATGCCGGGATCACTAACATGACAGCTGCAGCCGCCACTCCGACAAGGAACGTAAAATTCCCGATATAAAATGCCCAGGACACGGAATCCCGCATGTGAGTCACAATTAATCCATGATTCAGCTGGCTATAATAGCCGGATCCGCCCCAGACTATTAAACAGAGGAGCCCGAACAGCCATGCATAATATGTTTTACTTCCCCTGAAGATGATTTTTATGCTGCCCATGGTAAACCGAAGAAAGTTCATGTCAAGATGTTTTAGGTGCTTTTTTTAACATAACCTGTTAAACTCCAAAGAAATAGTAAAATTTTGGCTGAAAGTTCAGTTCCTCTTTCAAAACTATTACACGTTTATTTTCCAGGATATACCGGACTTCACTCTCCGGATCCAGCAGGTTCCCGAATTTCCTGGCTCCTACAGGGCAAATTTCTAAACAGGAAGGGTACTTGCCTTCCCTGGTACGTTGAATACAAAAAGTGCATTTTTCAACAACTCCTTTCATCCGTGGCCTGTTTCCCAAATAATGAACATTTGTATTGAATTCTTCATCCGGGATATTTGGCACCCCCCAGTTAAAATGCCGGGCTCCATATGGGCAGGCAGCCATGCAGTACCTGCATCCGATGCACCAGTTATAATCCACAACGACAATTCCATCGGGCTCCTGCCAGGTGGCTTTAACCGGGCAAACTTTCGTACATTGGGGCGTGCGGCACTGCTGGCACTGGACGGGGACATAAAAATGTCCTTTTTCAGGGACCTTTTCCGGAATATAATGCACGTTGGAATGAGCAAAATCAATCCCCTTTTCGTTTTCCATCTGAAGCACCTGTATCCAGTGGATCTGAGGATCGCGCGACTGGTTGTTTTCCTTTACACAGGCGTAAACACACCTCCTGCATCCAATACATCTTGAAAGATCCAATGCATATCCAAATAACACCCCTTCCATGGCAGGTGTATCTGTAACCTGAAACTCCCTACCGTATTTTTCCTTGTAGTGAATTTCCAGGTTCTTGATTATCTCATCTTTCTCTTTATCGGTTAGCACCCTGAAGTTTCGTTGCAGAAATTCATCCAACTCCTCCATGTTGCACCCGGAAAGTGCAAGTGCAGAAAATGTGGCAAGTGAAAGGGATTTCAAAAATGACCTTCTTGAAATATCTTTTTTCATTTCTCCTGTGATTTTCCGTTTGTATCGAATTTAATATTTTCCTGGCAGACGGGCGGGGGTTCCGGTGTCAGTTGCCCGAACTTTGGCGAATGAGGGTTATGGCAATGGACGCAGAGTAAATATTCCTTTTTTCCGTTCCATTCGCCAGTTCTTTTCCCATGAACCCCTACTTTCCAATCCCTGAGTTTTTCGCCATGGCACTGTCCGCATAGTTTGAACGATTCCTTGAAATCCAGAAGGTTTCCGCTGGCAAGTCGCAGGGAATCCCGGTTATTCAGATCATGGCAGTCAAGACACCACCGGTTTTTACTGTCATGATCGAATATCCCGGAAATATCATCGTGCCACTCAACCAGTTCCCTTCTCTCCGGGTTGGGTTTCATTCCGGCGTGACAGTCAGTACAGGGGAAAATACCCCAGGTGAACGGTGGCGCTTCAACAGCATATTCTTCATCTTTTACGATGCCATTACTGTCTGCCCTCACCTGGCTTATCGTATCTGTTTCGTGGTCGCGACCTGGTTCTTTGTTATCACAGCCAAAAAAAAGAACAAGGGCCAGAGCCATTAAAATAACAGGTATTTTAATGTTGTTTGGATTTTTATCCTTCATGTCCAATCTAAAGTTTCAGCGTTAATTGAAAATATAGAATAAGATGGATATTTATATATCAAATCTACAATGAAAATTCGCTGAATCCACCAGATGATCTGAAAATTACAGATAAAAAATATTAAGTCTAAAGATCAATAACAATTTCCAACAGAATAAGAAATGCGTTTCCGTTCCCTGGAATATTTCAATTATTCTTTAATCGTATATCATTACACATCGTAATTTTGTTCTCATGTTGTTCCAATTTATTATCAGATCATTATCCTTAATGAAGGAGTTTTTCATTCAAGGAAAATCAATATATTATTCCGTCACCTGCAGACTTGCGTCAATGCGGCGCCTGATCTTTCTTGCAGCAGGCAGGAAGTTTTTCATAAGCTTTGGGATCGGCTGCTACCTCATCAGCATCGTACCCCAATTTGGAAATAGCGGTCCGGACAGCATCGGCTGAGGTTTTTGACGGATTGTAAATGACCGTAACCTTCTTTGTTTCCTCATCCAGTGTGGCCCGTTTGACTCCTTTCTCAAAAGCTATCCCCTGCTCAATTCTATCCTTGCACATCCCGCAAACAGCGGATGTCTGAATTGTCAGGGTATCTGATTTTTTAGTTTCCTGCCCCATCCCCTGCTGATGTGAGAAGATGATTAAAATAAGTCCGGCCAGGCCGGTTTTCATGATTGTTTTCATCGTGTTGGTTTTAGGTTTTAGGTTTTAGGTATATCGTATTTCGTACTTCGTACTTCGTACTTACTTCAGGGTGTATCTAAACCCTGCATAGATCATGATCCCTGTGATTGGTCCCCATGCCATGGAGCCGTCAAAATGTGTATGATAGGGGAGCCAATACTCCACGATCGGATCCATCTGACGGAAATTTGTCAGGTTCTCCCCTCCCAGATAGACATCGAAATGCTTGAATTTCCGGGTGACCTGAGCTAGCATGTTGAACCAAACCGGGGAATAGTCGGGTCTTCGGAGAAATTCAGGCATCTTCTGGGTATCGGGTAACCGGGCAGGGCCATTGAGCTGACCAGTCAGGTCAAATTTCCACTTTTCAAATTTCGTGGCATAGGAGAGGGTGATCAGGCCCTTATAAGCGTTGACCATCGGTTTCTGTTTCAGTTCACCACCCTCTGTCACCCTGACGTCGTTCATCCTGAATGCCAGCATCGTGGTGAAGCCTTCGAGGGGTCTCACTGTTAGCTGTGCTTGAGCGGAAAAGGCGATGGACCGGCCATCGAGGTTGTAAAAGAAGACATCGGTAGGCATGCTGTCCACATCCACGATCACTTGGCGCTGAAAGGTGGTGTAATACATATCCAGGGCCAGGTCTGCCTTCCTGCCGAACAGGGTGAAGTCGGTTGAGAAATTCAGTCCGTAATTCCATGCGGCTTCCTGATCCAGGTCCGGTGCAATGTGCAGTTTCCGCTGGCTCATGTAGAGGTTTGTATTCTCTGCCAGAATATTGGCTGTCCTGTACCCTTTGCCGATGGAACCTCTCAGGATGGTCTTTTCATTGATCTGTGCCCTCAGATGCAACCTCGGGGTAACCAGCCAGCCGTACAGGTTGTTGTAATCGGCACGGATCCCGGCGATCATGACGAACTTTTTATGCAGGTCCAGCGTATACTCGAAGAATCCTCCCACCACCTGCTCGTTCCTGTCCTGGATGTAATCCACCAGGGTATCGTCTATAAGTTTAAACAACGCCCCGTTGCTGGTATCTCCGGTGACCTGATACAGGTATGTGAGCTGGTTTTGTGCAAAAGATTCCTTATAGTTATCCAGCGAATAGCTTAATCCGGCCGAGATACGATGATTGTTGTCATTCATTTGCGTAGTGAAGATCAGATTGGAATAGAGCATCTGTTCCCGTCCATTATACCGGTTGATCCCGTAGAAGGCATCCTGGTCGTGGTGAATTCCTGAAACGATCAGACCGATGCTGGTGTTCCCGGATGCACCAAGGAAAAAGCCGTTCTTCCAGAAGCCTTCGAGCCTGTTGGTGGTGATATTCACACCGTATTTCTTGCTTCCGTCGGTAATCCCGGTGGTATCGAATTCAAAATTATTCCGGTCGAAAGCCATCTGTCCTCCATTGCGCTCTTCGTACAGGTATTTAAACGCCAGCCGGGAGACGTATTTTCCCGGGTTGATGTAATCCCAGCGGTTCATTGCCATCACGGTGGTCGAGAGGGGAACATCCATGAAGCCGTCATCGTTCCGGTCGAATTTGTGCGACAGGTTGCTTCCATGAACCAGGAGCATGGTGCTCAGTTTGTCACTCAGTTTAATAGAACCGTTTCCATTCACTTCAAACCTGAGGTTACTGTTCCCATAGGCATTCAGGAATAATTTTTCACTTGATTCAGGCTTCTTGTATTCCACGTTGATCTGTCCCGTGACCGACTCATACCCCTGGACCACCGAACTTGAGCCCTTGGCAACCTGGATCGATTCCATCCAGGGCCCGGGGATGTAACTGAGTCCGTAAGGGGAAGCCAGTCCTCTGATGAGAGGGATATTTTCAGTCATGATCTGGCTGTAAAGTCCGGAAAGTCCCAGGAGGCTGATCTGCTTGGCCCCTGTGATGGCATCGCTGTACGAGACATCGACCGATGCGTTGGTTTCGAAACTTTCTGCCAGGTTGCAGCAGGCAGCCCGCTGCAACTCCCCGGTGGTGATCACCTGGGTATAGATCGGATTCAGTTTGGAAACAAATGAGTCATCTTGCTTCCCCATGATGACCACTTCGCCAAGTGTTTGCTGATCGGGCTTCATCTCTTTCTCCACCCTGTTGTTTGTCTTTGCAATCACTAAGGTGTCTTTCCTGTAGCCAAGCAGGCTAAAGACAAGCTTCGGTTCCTTGATCCCGGTTTTTTCAATAGAAAAATTTCCGTCGGGATCAGTAACGGTTCCCCGTGTTGTCCCTGCCCAGAATATGTTGACGCCGGTCAGGGGAAGTTTTTCATGCTTCTCTCCCATCTCATAAACCGAACCACGGATATTCTGCGACCAAAGAGTATCCGGGAAACCACTGGCTATCCCAAAAAGAAGGATGAGTAATATTATATTTGTTTTCATTTGTATGATCTTTCTTATACCATTGTCAGATATGGAACAATTCTATACTTCGTGACATTCCTCGTGCTCTTCGTGGAAAAAAGAATTAACTACAAAGGCGCCTAAGTGCACACAAAGGCGAAAAAGGAATCACACCGAAAAATCAGTGTGACTTAAGAAAGATCTTCCGGGGAGGGAATTTTGATGGAATGAAGGAGGATGACAAGAGACCCGCCCGCCCGGGGAGGGATCAGGTAATTATTAATGATTGGCGATGCAACATCAACGGCATCGGAAAATAATCCGGCATCAGGCTTCCGGGAATCCGGTATTTCAAAAGAGGTTTCAGAAACAGCCAGCTTCTGAACCGGCATCACGAATATGATCTGAGCTTTGAGATAGGTGACTTCATTTTTGCACTTGTTGTGATGTTCACGATCACAGGCATCATGATTCTCATCGGTGCAGCAGGTTGGTTTCCGGGGAACTTCCGGCGCAGCACAACAGCTGTGGGTGTGACCGTCAGCGTCGGCAACCTGAGCCGTGGGAACAGGGCATCCGCAGATATGATGATAGATGGCAACCCCCGTTGTGCTGAAAATCATTAACAACGCTACTATTATGATATTGAGTTGCCTGATCCGGGCGCGCATAAGTTGAAAGTATATAGATATAGGACTACAAAGATATAAAAAACTTGCGATAAACCGATCTCTCTTTGTCAATTTCCATCCCTGAGGTATGCCTGGAGCTGTTTTGACCGGGGGGATTTCAACAGTTGATCCGGATCTCCCTCTTCTACAATCCGGCCCTCCGCCATAAATACCACATGGTCGGCCATGCGTACAGCCTGACGAAGCACATGGGTGACCAGGATGATCGAGTAATTCTGTTTCAGTTTCCGGAAAAGATCTTCAATGATCCTGCTGGAAATAGGATCCAGTGCGGAAGTCGGTTCATCGGCCAGGATGATCCGAGGTTTGACGGCCAAACCCCGTGCCAGGCATAACCGCTGCTGCTGACCAATGGAAAGAGCATTTGCGGGTTTATGCAGCCGGTCCTTTACTTCCTCCCATAAACCGGCTTCCTGAAGGTTTTTTTCGACCGCGTAGGCAACCAGTTTATGATCCCTGACCCCTTTCAGCCTGATCCCAAAAGCGACATTTTTGTAGATTGACATAGGCAAGGTATAGGGCCTTTGTGAGAGAAGTCCCATTTTCTGGCGGAGGGAAGCTATGTCGGCATGGGTATGAAGAATGTCATCCCCGTCGATCAACACAGAACCTGAAACCTTCAGCTCTTTGTAAAGATCCGTCAGACGGTTCATGCATTTCAGCAGCGTGGTTTTTCCGCAGCCCGAAGGGCCTAGCAACACCGTGATCCGGTTTTTGGGTATCTCGAGGTTGATCTCCCTGAGAATGTGACTCTTTCCGGCGTAGACCTGAAGGTTACGGATGATTACTGCAGGCGCACAGGGGAGCTGATGAGCGGTAGTTTTATTGTAACCAGTTTCTGTGGCGAAGTTATCGGATCGTATCATACATTATCGGATCACATGTTTGGAATAGCGATTGGATAAGAACCTGGTCGAAACACTGATGACCAGGATGAGTATTGTCAGGATCGCCGCTGAGGCAAACGCCCTTTCCCGAACCTCCGGGATCGGCGACCCAAGCTGAAAGAAAATTGCCAGGGGAAGGGTAGCTGCAGGTTCATCGAGGTGTTCGGGGATCATATCCGTATACCCGGCCGTAAACAATACCGATGCGGCATCTCCTATTCCACGGCCGAAAGAAAGAAGCACGGCTGTAATAAACCCGGGAAATCCCTGGCGGAAAATGACCTGGAATGCGGTCTCGGTTTTCCGGGCTCCCATAACATAAGAGGCTTCATACAGGCCCATCGGAATGGTGGTTAGCACATCATCGAAGGTTCTGACGAGGATCGGAGAGATCAGCATCGCCACTGTCAGCATGCCGGCCAGTAACGAAGAGTTCATCCCCATATAGAGCATTACGGTAAAGCCGAATGCGCCATAAACAATGGAGGGTATTCCCCAGAGAGTATCAAGAAAGTACCTGACGACAGATTGAACGCGCCGGAAACGAACCAGGTAGACATTGATAAACAA
>Ga0172371_10001904_pt1 | contig 33221 bp, 29 predicted proteins | sample Lak12m_FD_114543 | JGI IMG/M metagenome (GOLD analysis project Ga0172371, IMG submission 114543) | Freshwater microbial communities from Kabuno Bay, South-Kivu, Congo - kab_022012_12m | ecosystem: Environmental > Aquatic > Freshwater > Lake | place: Democratic Republic of the Congo: South-Kivu...
ATCGCATCCTCCGGATCTCCTGTAGCAATCCTGTCCGTCCCATCGGTCACCTCCAACGGTGACCTTATAAAAACCGGACAGATGATGTGCTACTAAACCGGACATATCATGTGTCACTGACATCCATCCCGAAATTCCTTGCCTCGTTCCATGAAAAATGGTAATAATACCTATTACCATAAGTCCGGAGATCTTTTCCTCCCCCGATCCCCGCAGGTACAAATACATCCCCAAAGGACAGAGGATCAAAGAAATGAGATTCATTCCCAAAGAAGAGAAATTTTTCGACCTGTTCGAGGATCTGGCAGACCGGATCGAGGCCGGGGGAAAACTCTTCCTGGAACTGGTGGAAAGTGACGCATACAGCGAGGCGAAGATCGTCCGGCTCAAGGAGATCGAACACGAGGCGGACGTCATCACGCACCGGACCTATGAGAAGATGCACACGACCTTTCTCACCCCGCTCGACCGTGAAGACATCCACTGCCTCATCAATAAAATGGACAGCATCATGGATATGACGGAGGCCGCCGCCGCCCGTCTTCTCCTTTACAAGGTGAAGGAGCCTGCCCCTGCCCTTATCGAGCAGGCGCGGATATTGAGAGAATCGATCGGGAAGGTCAAAACGATCATCCATGCCCTCAGGGATATGAAGAATGCCTCCCTGATCCTTCAGACCAGCGTCGAGATCAACACGCTGGAAAACGCAGGGGATGTGATCCTGAGGACGGCGATGGCGAAGCTGTTCGAGAACGAGCAGGACGTCCGCGAGCTGATCAAATGGAAGGAGATCCACGAGCGGATCGAAGAGGCGATCGACGTCTGTGAAGACGTCTCGAATATCGTGGAAGGGATCGTCCTGAAAAATGGCTGATCTGGCGCTGATCTTCTTCCTTGTTGCGATGGCCCTGGTCTTTGATTTCATCAACGGCTTCCACGACGCCGCGAACTCCATCGCCACCGTCGTATCGACGCGCGTGCTCAAGCCGCAGTATGCGGTCCTGTGGGCCGCCTTCTTTAATTTTATTGCCGCCTTCTTTTTCGAAACCAGGGTCGCCTCCACCATCGGCAAAGGGGTCGTCGACCCCGCTGCCATTACCCTGGGGGTTGTCGCTGCCGGCCTTTTCGGGGCCATCGCCTGGAATCTCATCACCTGGCGGCTGGGACTGCCTTCCTCTTCGTCGCATGCCCTGATCGGCGGTCTCGCCGGGGCCGCGGTGGTTCATGCCGGCTGGGGGGTCCTGCAGGGAAGCGGGCTGCTCACGATCGCGCTCTTTATCGTCCTTTCGCCGCTCATCGGCTTTCTGCTGGGGTTCATCCACATGGTCGCCGTGACCTGGATCGTGAGACACAAGGCCCCCGCAAAGGTGGACGGCGTCTTCCGGAAGCTCCAGCTCGCCTCGGCCGGCGCCTATTCGCTGGCGCACGGTCTCAACGACGCGCAAAAGACGATGGGGATCATCATGCTGATCCTTTTTTCCACGGGGTATATGACCGCCGCCGACCTCGGCAAGCACGCCCCCTGGTGGATCATCCTCACGTGCCACGGCGCGATTGCCCTGGGGACGATGTTCGGCGGCTGGCGGATCGTCAAGACGATGGGGATGCGTCTGACCAAGCTAGCGCCGGTCGGCGGATTCGCCGCCGAGACCGCGGGCGCCGCCACCATCATCGGCGTCTCCCTCCTGGGGATTCCTGTCTCGACCACGCACACCATCACCGGCGCCATCGTCGGCATCGGCGCCACGCACCGTCTCACCGCGGTCCGGTGGGGGGTTGCAGGGACGATCGTCTGGGCCTGGATCCTGACGATCCCCCTTTCCGCCCTGATTGCGGGGGCCCTCTATGCCCTCCTGGGGCCTTTCCTCTGAAAGCAACAGAAAGGGATTAATGCTCCTGGAATTCTGAGTACATGTTCCAAATGGCCAGGAGCAACGCGGTGATGATCGGACCGATCACAAAGCCGGAAAAACCGAAGAGGATGATCCCCCCCAAGGTGGAGAGGAAAATCAACAGGGGATGCATCTCCACGTCCTTTCCGAGGAGAAGGGGGCGCAGCAGGTTGTCGACCATGCTGATCACCAGGACGCCGGAAGCGAGGATCACTACTCCCTCCCAGAGGTGGCCGGTGAGGAGCATCAGGATCCCTGCCGGTCCCCAGATGATGGAACAACCGATCACGGGGACGACGGCCATGATGATCATCAGCAGCCCCCAGATCAATGCCCCCTCGATGTCCGTTATAAGAAAGACAATCCCCCCCAGTGCCCCCTGGATGCCGCCGATGATCAGGGTGACTTTCAGCGTGGATCGCGCCGTTGTGATGAAGTGGTGATAGAGACGCTTCTCGCGTCCCCCGCCGAGGGGGAGGAACCGCATCACCGTCTGGAGGAGCTTCTCCCCGTCGCGGATGAAAAAGAAAAGGGTGTAGAGCATGATGGCAAACTGAACCAGTAGTGCCAGGGTGTTCTGCGTCAGGGCCGTCAGGTGGACGAAGATATAGTTTGCGACACTTCGCAAGGCTTCCGCGGACTTTTCGATCAGGACCGCCTGATCGATGTCGAACAGACCCACAAGGCGGTTATCGGCGATAACCCCGAGGAGGTGCTGGAAGCCCTTGTCGATGTTTTTCTGGTCCGGACCCAATCTACCGTAGAGCTGAACCGATTCATTGAACACGAGCGTCCCCACGATACCCGTCGGCAGTAGGATGATCACGGCGATCAGCAGAAAGACAAGAAGGGTGCTCAGGGAAGGGCGGTTCAGGATTCGGTCGATGCGTCGGTAAAGGGGCCGGAAGATCCCGGCGATGACGGCGGCCCAGAAGAGGGGGAAGAAGAAGGGCTTTAAAAGATAAAGGAACAGGAGCGTCACCGCTCCCATCAGGATAAGAAAAGGGACATTGCCGTTTTTTAAAGGGCCCATGGCCTATGCGCCTCCGATCTTCTGTTGATGGTTCAGCTTTTCCTCGCTCCCCCGGAGGTACTGCTGCACCTTGCCCCGGATGGCCTCGGGAAGCTTGATGCCGATGGCGTTCAGGCGCGCCTCGTATTTGCCGAACGACCGGACGTTCTGCGAAGTGGTCACGAAGATCTTGAAATAGGAGCGGATGCTCCCCTCCAGTTCCTGCCGGTAGTCCATGTCCTGATTGAGGAGGTCCTCGAGCGGGGCGATGACCTTGTAATTGATGGGGCGGCCGAGCGCGCGGTAGCTTACGAATCTCTGCGTCGTCTCGCACTCGTAGTTCTTTTCCCGGATGCTCCGCTCCACCCGGTTCAGGTCGACGCAGTCGAGGATCTCCGCCTTGTACCTTGTTCCTAAGTTCTCCCTGATCATCTCCGCCGCCCGCCGGTATCGTTCGCACTGGGCAAACCCTTCCGCACAGGACGAGTCGCACCGGAGGTAGAGGACAAAATCGATGTCGGAGCTTTCCTCGGAAAGACCGACATTCACCGAGCCTACCACATCCATGGCGATGTCGTCTCCGATGTTGTCCTCCATGAGGACCGCCACCTGTTCGAGCATGTCCAGCCGCTCATCGCTCTCCTGGGTCTGGAACATTTGATAGAACTGCTTGAGCTCGTTGTAGAGCTGGATCTCCGGGATATGGGAATACTTGATCGCCTTGGCGTCGTAGTTTTTCCGCTCCAGAAAGGCGCTGTAACGTCCTGGGTCGCTGATCTTCTCCAACCACCTGCCTTCTTTAAGGCGGCGGTCGGCCACAGGGTGGATCCGCTCGGCAGCGAGTTTTTTGAGGGACACCTTCACGATTCGGTCGGCGTCGGTCTCGACTTCGTAGTAAAAGCCGCCTTCGTAAACCTCCCCGGTGATGTCCGTCACCTCCCCGAAGTTGGAGGGGTTGAGAAAGACGGTGTCGCCCGAGACCTGAAAACCGCAGGCCGCATGGATATGTCCGGAAAGCAAGAGGATGACGGGGTTGTCCTCGCAGAAGGAACGCAGCGTCGGCGAACCGGAAGGGCCGGCCGAAGAGACGCCGTCATGGATGCTGTAAGGGGGCTGGTGGGTCACGATGATGTCCGGCTTTACCGCCTTGAAGAAGGCGTACATCTCGTTGTGTTTCTCATCAGCGCCGATTCCCGCCCGGTACTTGACGATGTAGCGCTCGGGGATCCCGGCCGTCCAGACGTCCGCCCCGCCGTAACCCGCGATACGAAGCCGGTCCAGTTGGTGCCAATGGAGATGAAGGTCCCTGTCGTGGAGGGAGGTGTACCTGAGGTCCATATCGTAGTTGCCGGGGAGGCATAGGACGCGGGAGTTCTGCTTTACGGAGAGGATGCTTTCCAGGACCTTGTATTTCTGCTGCATGACCCGGCGCGCCCGGATCGTATACTGCTCATAGGCCGTGCCTTTCCGACGAATCTCCTCCGTAAGATCGGGACCAGCCAGGAGTTCCTCGACGAAGTCCTCGATCCCAATGGCCCCTTTTCCCATCCGTCCGCGCAAACCGTGGAAATAGGTCTGGAACTCATGGTAGCGAACGGCCATCCCCATGTTGTAAAAAGGGATGTCGATCAGATCGCCCGAGATGACATAGGCATCGGCGACCGTTTCGTTCAGGAGGGTCCTGATCCTCTCAAAGGCGCCGTGGATATCGGCCGCATAAATCAGTTTCATGGGGTCATACCTTTGAACGGCCTTTTTCGGTCCGGATCAAGGCCGAAATGGCGGCATGCAGGCCCGGGTCTTGGGGCTCAACGCTGGGGAACGATTTCCACCCAGTAATCGTCGGGATCGTGAATGAAGTAGATCCCCATCTTCGGATTTTCATAGCAGATGCAGCCCATCTTCTCGTGAAGGGCATGGGCCGCGGCAAAATCGTCCGCGACCAACGCCAAATGGAACTCATTGTCCCCGAGGTTGTAAGGCTCTTTCCTGTCCCGAAGCCAAGTGAGCTCAAGCAGGTGTCCGCTCTGGCCGTCGCCGAGGAAAACGAGGATGAAGCTTCCGTCGGCGGCTTCCTTTCTGCGGACCTCGGTAAGCTGGAGGGCCTCTTTGTAGAACCGGATGCTCTTGTCCAGATCGAGGACATTGAAATTGTTGTGTGCAAAACGGAATTTCATTCAAACACCTCCTCTATTCGATGCTCATCAGGGATTGCCAGCGCTCCCATTCCGTCTCCCGGGGGAGGCCCAGCCTGGCCAGAAGGGTGACGATAGCCGGCTCGTTGAAACGGAAATAGGGGTTGATCCTTTTCTCATCGGCCAGCGTGGAGAAGACATGGTCCGGGTCATAGCGTCTGAGGAAATCGGTAATCGCCCGGTTTCCCGGTTCGAGGCGCTTGGCAAAGACCATGGAATCACGGATATAATCATGGCCGGCGTAAACCACTGTCTTTTCGGGAAGCTCCATCAGCTTCCGGATGGAGTGGTAAAACGCCTTCAGATCCCCGGAGAAACAGTTTCCGATCGTCCCGTTAAAGAGGGTATCCCCGGCGATCAGGGTATTGCCGGTATAAAAACAGAGGGAATCCTGTGTGTGGCCCGGTGTCGGGATGATCCGGATCTCCTGCCCCTTGAGCTCGATCCTTCCGCCCTCAAGGTCCTCTCCGGTCAGGAGACGCGCCTGCGATCCTGCAAGCAAAGCCGCGTTGCCACCTGTATGATCGTGATGGGTGTGGGTATTTGCGACATAGAGCAGGCAGAGGCGATGCTGATCAACGTAGGCGAGGATCGCGTCCACCGCCCCGCCGTCCACCGCCATGGCGGCATCGGCCCCATAAACGAGGTAGCCCAGGTTGTCGGCGCCGTAACGAAACTGCTTTACCTTCAGCATCACACCCACGATGGGGAAGCAGGGGTTGCGTTTTCCCCTGCCTGCCCCGCCTTTCACTATGAGATACAGGGAATTCGGCATCGGTTCCCCTTATGCGACCACTATAGCGATTGAATAAGAATATTCAAGTTTTTTAATAAGGATCGCGGATCTTGTAAAATGCCGTTCAATATGCTAGGAAGCTCCACCGCATCCCAAGGATCGGAAAAGCGCCGCAAGACAAGAAGGAGTCGGCCGCTTATGTCCGTCTCGTGGTAAATAATTAAGGAAGGGATGTTCGCTTAGCCGAGATTAAGGATTCTATGGATATCGATAAAACCAAATGCGTCGGCTGCGGCAACTGCCATATCATCTGCACGATGGGGGTGATCTCCCTGGATAAGGACGGCAAGTCCGTGGTGAATCAGGAAGAATGCGTGGAATGCTCGACCTGTTACCGGGTCCTCAGGGACGAGAAATACCCTCCCTGGTTTGTCCGCGCGATCCGCAAGGTCCTGTCCGTTTTCAATCTGGGGTATCTGGCCGCCGTTGACCTCTGTCCGACCGGGGCGCTGACCCCTCCTGAGCTTTCCTGGCCCCGGGTCCTGCGCGCCCAGTTCAGCAACCCCACCGTCGTTCATCCCGGGACCGGCGTGCCGGGCCGCGGGACTGACGAGATTAAGAGCAACGACGTGACCGGGAGGCTCCGGAAGGGCGAGGCAGGTGTGGTCGTCGAGATCGGCCGGCCCGGCCTGGGGGCCTTTTTCCGGGATATCCAGAAGGTCGCAATGGCGCTCGCCCCGCTCGAGCCGGCATTCGAGCCGGAGAACCCCGTCACCCATCTGATTGCCGATAAAAAGACCGGCCGGATGAAAGAAGAGATCCTCGACGAGAAGGTCCTGTCCGCCATCATCGAACTCAAGACAGAGATGGAGAAGATCCCCGCGTTTCTGGCCGCCCTGGAGAAGGTGCAAAATGAGATCGACACGGTGATCAGCGTGGCCATTGCCTCCCGCTGCCTACCCGACGGAACGATCCCCCATGAAGAGTGGGTGCGCAAGGCGGGCTATACGCTTTCGCCGAACGGCAAGACGAATCTCGGGTTGGGCAGGCCGCTGTTTCGGGAGGACGAGCCATGACCAACACGCTGCACCGCCAGGGCGACCGGGAGGGGTTGAAGCACGATTACGTGATCTTCGTCCACACGGCAAAGGGAAAGAACCGGGAAGGCGCCGCCCCGAAGATCCGCGAGTTCATGAGGATCTGCCTGAAATACCATCCGGTGAACCTGGGCGATGTCAAGCAGGGGAGCATTCATCAGGACGATATCGAGATCGATCGTCTCATCGCCGGCCAGGAGGACAACACAGTGGCTGCCGCGGTCTTCACCGACCTTTCGACCCTCCAGAAGGTCGTGGAGGAGCTGATCCGGGCGGACCTCGGGATCTGCATCAACATCACGGGGCTCTTGGACGAGGTCCGGGAGTGCTGCCGGAAGGCGGGGATCACCCGCCACAGCGCCGAGCATTCCTTGGGGATCTGGGGGGCAAAAGACCGCCTGCCGGAGCGAGAGGTCATGGAATTCAACACCATGTGCGGCCACGGAATGGTCTCCTTCAACCTCATCCGGGAAATGATCGAGCGGGTGCGGCTCCGGCGGATGACCCCCCGGCAGGCGGCCCTGATGATGGCCAAGTGCTGCGAGTGCGGCGCCTTCAACCCCGCCCGCGCGGAGGCTCTCCTTTCGAGGATGCAGGAGTGCGGCTTCCTCCGTTCAGCGCGATAACCCCCCTCTTGCAACTTGGTCGGAATAGCGATAGGATTTCACTCCGTTATCGGATGGATGACGTCTGTTTGTTCCCGATACATATCCGTTGATATCAGGAGGAGAGGCAAATAATGAACATCACTGCAGACACGATCTGGTCGGCGGTCCGGACCATCCGGGAGAAGGCCCCGGTCGTCCACAGCATCACCAATTACGTCGTCATGAACAGCACGGCCAACGCCTTGCTCGCCCTCGGCGCCTCGCCGGTCATGGCCCACGCGGAAGAGGAGATGGAAGAGATGGTCGGGATCGCCTCGGCCCTGGTCATCAACATCGGCACGCTGAGCCCGGCCTGGGTCCGGGCGATGTTCCGGGCGGCCGAGGCGGCCCGCAAAAAGGGGATACCGATCGTCCTGGATCCGGTCGGGGCAGGCGCGACCTCCTATCGCACGAAAACGGCGCGCGAGCTGATCAAGGCGGTCCCTCCCGAGATCATCCGCGGGAACGCCTCGGAGATCATGGCGCTCCTCGACAGCGGCACCAGGACCAAGGGGGTAGACAGCAGCGCCTCCTCGGACGCGGCCGTGGATCTCGGCCGGGCCCTGCACAAAGAGTGCGGCGCCGCGGTCTGCATCAGCGGCGAGACGGACTATATGATCGGCCGTTCGGGGGTTGTCCGGGGCCGGAACGGCCACATCATGATGACCCGGGTCACGGGCCTCGGCTGCACGGCGAGCGCCCTGTGCGGCGCGTTTGCCGCGGTCGTTCCCGATCCGGCGGTCGCCGCCGCGGAGGCGATGGCCGTCATGGGGATCGCCGGCGAGATCGCCGCCTCCGGCTCGGCGGGGCCGGGCAGCCTCCAGCTGTACTTCTTGGATTCCCTCTATCGCCTCTCGGCCGAGGACATAGGAAGGCTGCTGAAGATTCAAGTGGAAGGATGATGACAACGAACCGGACGAAACCCGTTCTCTATGGAAAGAGGCAGCGATGAAAGGGCTCTATTTCGTCACCGACCGGGGTCTGTGCGGGGTAAAGCCCTTGGCGGACGTCGTTCTCCAGGCGATCCGGGGGGGGGCAGCCTGGGTCCAGCTTAGGGAAAAGGAGGTCTCGACCCGCTTTTTCGTGGAAGAGGCCGGACGGATCAAGGCCCTGATGGCCCCTTTCCGGGTGCCGCTCATCATCAATGACCGGTTGGATGTGGCCCTCGCCGTCGAGGCCGACGGAATCCACGTGGGACAGGATGACATGCCCTATGAGATCGCCCGGAGGTTGATGGGGCCCAGGGCGATCATCGGCCTTTCCGTGGAAACATGGGAGGATGTGGAGCGGGCGCAGGGGCTCGATTGCGATTACCTGGGAGTCAGTCCCATTTTTGCCACGCCGACCAAGGCGGACACCAAAGAGCCGTGGGGCATGGAGGGGCTCGCCAGGATCCGGGCCTTCTCCCGCCATCCCCTGGTCGGGATCGGCGGCCTTAATGCAAAAAACGCGGAGGCGGCCGTCATGGCCGGGGCCGATGGCGTGGCCGTGGTCTCGGCGATCTGCGCCGCGGCCGATCCCTATGCCGCCTCCAGAGAGCTGGCCGACAGTATCGCCTCGGCCCTGCTGCGCAGGGGCGAGCGCTGATCTCCTTTTTTTGTTGTGCTAGGAACCGTGCCGTGATGGCGACGATCCCGCCGAAAAAAATGGTGATTTTCGATTACTCGGGCACACTCAGCCTGGAGGCGCCCTGTTTCGGCCAAGCGGAGAACCTTGTCCGCAGCCTTGCGGAAAGCGGCCTTGCCTCCCTGGGGATCTCGACCCCGGCGATCTTCTGGGCGGATGTCGTCAATCCCACCTGGATCGACGGAAGCACGACATCGCTCGGCTATGCACGGGTGATGGCGGAGAGGATCGCGGCCCTGGGCCTTGCCCCTGCTGTCCCGAAAAGGGAGATCGAAGCAGCGGTGTCCCGTTTTGTCGCTGCGTACCTTGCCTCTTCGCGGATCGATCCCCGCTGGCGGCCCATCCTCGTTCGTCTGAGCCGGCACCAGGCCGTCATCACGGTCATCGCCACGGATCACTATGCCGAGGCAACCGGAAAGATCATGGGCTATCTCGATTCCTGGGGCATTTCTTCCCAAATGGTACAAAGGGGCGGAGAAGCTCCCTCCTTATGCGCCTCGGGTTTCTTTGTTGCCTGCTCCGCCGACCTCGGCGTCTGGAAGGCGGACCGCAGGTTCTGGGAGATCCTGAGATCCCGGATCCCCTGCGCCGCGGTCAGCCGGATCCTGCTCATCGACGATTTCGGCGTCAACGAGGAGCCGGGGGACAGCTACGGCCGGCAGGCCAAGGTCCTGGCCAGGCAGGCAGAGACGATCGCCCACATCAAGGAGACCTTTCAGGCAGAGGTCGAGGTCGCCCCGTTCTATCTGACCGGGGAGGACCGGGAGAATGAAGAGGCCGGGGCCGGACTGATCGCGGAGACGGCCGCACTCATCGACGAATTTTTACAGAGGCTATGATGAACGACGAGGGATGCAAGCCTCAAATCGACTACCCCTGTCCCTGGGTCTACAAGGTGATCGGCCGCGACCTGGAGGGGCTGCGATGCGCCGTTGCGGAAGTCATGCAGGGGAGCGAACATACCGTGACCCCCTCCCGGAGCAGCAAGAGCGGCGCCTACCACTGCCTGAATGTGGAGCTGACCGTCGAGAGCGAGCTGGTACGCCTCGGCCTTTACGAGCGGCTGCGCCGGCACCCTGCCGTCATCATGGTGATGTAGCGACCGCCTGCCTGCGGAAAGATCCCCATCGAAATCCTTTCCTCCGGATGCGTTTGCTGATAAGATGTCAACCGTCCGGAAGGGGCGTCTATCCCAATTTCCTCTTCCCGGGCACTGCAATCATTGAGGAGGAGCGCCATGGCCAACGAGCCTGCCAATAAAGTGATCTACTCCATGATCGGGGTCAGCAAGGTGTATGACAAAAAACCGGTCCTCAAGGACATCTATCTCTCCTATTTTTACGGGGCGAAGATCGGCGTCCTGGGGCTGAACGGCTCGGGCAAGAGCTCCCTGCTGCGGATCCTGGCCGGCGTGGATACCGATTTTCTCGGAAAGACGATCTTGACCCCCGGCCATACCGTGGGCTTTTTGGAGCAGGAGCCGAAGCTGGACGATACCAAGACGGTCCGGCAGATCGTCGAGGAGGGGGTGCAGGAGACGGTCGATCTGCTGAACGAGTTCAACGCGATCAATGAAAAATTCGCCGAGCCCATGTCGGACGACGAGATGAACAAGCTCCTGGACCGGCAGGCAAAGGTCCAGGAGAAGCTGGACCACCTGGACGCCTGGGACCTCGATTCCCGCCTGGAGATGGCGATGGATGCCCTGCGCTGTCCGCCGGGGGAGACCTTGGTGAAGGTCCTGTCCGGCGGCGAGCGGCGGCGGGTCGCCCTCTGCCGGCTCCTCCTGCAGAGTCCTGACATCCTTCTTCTGGACGAGCCGACGAACCACCTTGATGCGGAGACCGTGGCCTGGCTGGAACACCACCTCCAGCGGTACGAGGGGACCGTGATCGCCGTGACCCACGACCGCTACTTCCTGGACAACGTGGCAGGCTGGATCCTCGAGCTGGACCGGGGTCAGGGGATCCCCTGGAAGGGGAACTACTCCTCCTGGCTCGAGCAGAAGCAGAAGAGGCTCCAGCAGGAGGAGAAGTCCGAGACCGAGCGGCAGAAGACCCTCGAGCGGGAACTGGAATGGATCCGTATGTCGCCCAAGGGCCGCCACGCCAAGTCCAAGGCCCGGATCAGTTCTTACGAGACGCTCTTGTCGCAGGAGACAGAGGCCCGCGCAAAGGATCTGGAGATCTTCATCCCGCCCGGACCCCGTCTGGGAAAGCTCGTCATCGAGGCGGAGGGGGTGAGCAAGGCCTACGGCGAGCGCCTCCTGATCGACAAGATGTCCTTTGCCCTGCCGCCCGGCGGGATCGTCGGGGTTATCGGACCCAACGGGGCCGGGAAAACGACCCTCTTCCGGATGATCACCGGCCAGGAGAAGCCCGATTCCGGGACCATCCGGATCGCGGATTCGGTCAAGCTCGCCTATGTCGATCAGAGCCGCGACGTCCTGGACCCAAACAAGACGATCTGGGAGATGATCTCCGAGGGGAAGGACACGATCGCGCTGGGCAATCGCGAGATCAACTCCCGGGCCTATGTCTCCCGGTTCAATTTTTCCGGAACGGACCAGCAGAAGATGGTCGGCCAGCTCTCCGGCGGCGAGCGGAACCGCGTCCACCTGGCGCGGATGCTCAAGGAAGGGGCGAACGTCCTGCTCCTGGACGAGCCGACCAACGACCTGGATGTGAACACGATGCGGGCCCTGGAGGAGGGGCTGGAAAACTTCGCCGGCTGCGCGGTCGTCATCAGCCACGACCGCTGGTTCCTCGACCGGATCGCCACCCATATCCTGGCCTTCGAGGGAGACAGCGCGACCCTCTGGTTCGACGGGAACTATTCCGAGTACGAGGCGGACCGCAAAGCCCGTCTGGGCGCCGCGGCCAGCCAGCCGCACCGGATCAAGTACCGCCAGCTCACAAGAATCTGAACCAATTTTCACTGTCATGTGATATGAGAGACGGACTTCCGTCAATGAGGGATACTACAATTTAAGGAGAGGGTCATGAAAAAAATGGGTCTGCTTTTTGTTTCCTTGGCGCTGCTGGGGCTCATCACCGGCTGTGAAGCGATCAAGGATGCGACGGAAGTCGAGTACACGGTTTATTACAGCCATACCTATACGGTCAATGAGAACCTGACCACCTACCCCTACAATGTCGATCTGGAAGACAGTGAGGATTACCGCAAGTACAAAGGCCATATCCGGAACACGGAGATAGAGTTTGTTCGGTATTCCATCACCTCCAATACCGGGGGCGGCGGGAAGGTGGACCTGTACGCCAATTTTTACGGAGGCCCCTTTTCCAGCGCCACGAAGGTGGCAGGCCCCATCAGCTTTGCCGCCGGAGAGACCCGCGGGGTCACGGAGGTTGTTTGGGTGAACAAAGGCTATTTCGAAAGCCTCCTGAGCGTCGGGGAACTGAGCGTCTGGGCCGTGGCGGAGGGGACGAACGTGCGCCTCACCCTGCCGGTGGAGCTGAAGGTGAAATTGACGGTGACCCCGTTTGAATAGCCGCCATTGAAATTCAAAGGATAGCATTGATGAAGAGGCCGTCGCGGCTTTTCGGGCAAAGGCCTTCAGGCAAGATAAAAATAAATCCCTGCGATAGGAAACGAACATGGACAGAGATCCGATTCAAGCCCCCTGCAAGGAGGCATGTCCGGCTGGGGTGGACGTGCCGCGTTATCTGCGGCTCATCGTCACCGGAAAATACGCCGAGGCGTTGGCCGTCATCCGCGAGAGCATCCCGTTTCCGGCGATCTGCGGCTACGTGTGTCCCGCCCCCTGCGAGCTGAAGTGCCAGCTTGCAGGGGTCACCGATGCCCCTGAAGCGATCAGAGTGCTCAAACGCTTTGTCGCCGACCAGGCTTCCGGGGAGCGGCAGGATCATCGTCCGGCGCCGTCTACGGGGAAGAGGGTCGCTGTGGTGGGTTCGGGGCCGGCGGGTCTGACGGCCGCCTATTACCTGACCCTCCAGGGGCATAGGCCTACCGTCTTCGAGGCCCTGTCCGAGCCCGGAGGGATGATGCGTACGGGGATCCCGGCCTACCGTCTTCCGCGGGCGGTACTGGATGCGGAGATCGAGGGGATAAAAAAGGCCGGCATCGAGATAAAGACAGGGATCCGGATCGAATCCCTGGATGGGCTGCTTGGCCAGGGCTACGATGCCGCTTTTGTTGCCGTCGGCGCCCACCGCGGGATCCGGATGGGGATCGCAGGGGAGGAGAGTCCCTGGGTGATCGACGCCCTCTCCTTTTTACGTGAGATCCATCTGGGCAAACCCCCGGCAGTGGGTAAGAGCGTGGCCGTGGTGGGCGGCGGCAATTCGGCCGTGGATGCCGCACGCACCGCCCTGCGGCTCGGGGCCGAGGAGGTGACGATCGTCTACCGCCGGGGCAGGGTCCAGATGCGGGCTTACCCGGAGGAGATCACCGAGGCGATCCGCGAAGGGGTGAAGATCGTCTTCATGGCCACCCCGAGCCGGATCAGCGCCCAGGGCGGCCGCCTCCGGATGGTGTGTCTGCGTACCAAGTCGAGCGGGAAGGATCCCTCGGCTCCTCCTCAGCCGATCCAGGGCAGCGAATTTGTCGTGGAGGTAGAGACCGTGATCGTCGCCGTGGGCCAGGAGCCTGAGATTCCGAAGGGGTTCTGCATATCGCTTGAGGGAAAGACGATCCGGATCGATCCGGACGGCATGGCGACGTCGAGGCCTGGGGTCTTTGCGGGTGCCGACTGCGTCACAGGCCCCAGGTCCGTGATCGAGGCGATCGCCGCGGGAAGAAAGGCCGCGATCGCCATCGACAGGTACCTGGGCGGCCGCGGGATCATCGAAGAGCGACGGGCGCCCTCAGAGGAAGTGGCGCCGCCGGTCGCGAAAGGGTACCCCCCTCCCACGGCGATCAGGAACGAGACTCCCCTGCTGTCTGTTGCCGAGCGTTTCAGCGGCTTTCCGCTGGTCGAGCTGGGGCTGTCCCCGGAGAGTGCCTGCCTGGAGGCGGACCGCTGCCTGAAATGCGACCTTTCCATCAAGGCCGAGGCATCCAAATGCCGGTCCTGCTTCATCTGCCAGCTCGTCTGTTCGCTGCGGTTCGAGGGCGCCTTCGACACCTCCAGGGCCGCCATCGCTATCCAGCCGGAGACGAACAGCGACAGCGACGCGGAGGTCAGGATCTCCTTTACCGAGCAGTGCGACGGCTGCGGCCTATGCATCCGCTATTGCCCCTTCGGCGCCCTGACGCGGGGAACGTCGGGCAAGTGCGGGGAAGGAAAAACGGGCAGGAAAGAAGAGATTGCCCGTCCCGCAAAGGAGGCATCTGCCGCGCCGGCCCACACCGTGGGCGGCTATGCCGGGAAGATCCTCAGGGTGGATCTCACCAACGAGAGGATCACCGAAGAGATATGGGACGAAGCCACCCTCAGAAAATGGGTCGGGGGGGTTGGTTTTGGGGCCAAGGTCCTCTATGAGGAGGTGCCGCCGGGGGTCCAGTGGGACGATCCGGCCAACCGCCTCATCGTCGCCGGCGGACCTTTCGGGGGCACGATGATGGGGGGGTCGGCCACCATCTCCTTCAGCGCAAAGGGCTGCCTGACCCACGGCGCCACATCGACCCAGGCGAACGGCCGCATGGGGGCCTTCATGAAGTCCTCGGGGGCGGATGCCGTCATCTTCGAAGGGATCGCCAAAAGGTGGCTCTACCTTTACATCCACGACGGAACCGCGGAACTGAGGGACGCCGCGCATCTGCTGGGCAAGGACACATGGGAAACAGAGGATAAGATCAAGGCCGAGCTCGGGTATAGCGATCGGCAGATGAGCGTCTTTTGCATCGGTCCGGCCGGGGAGAACCTGGTGAAGTACGCCGGGATCTTCGGAGACAAGGACCACTGCGCCGGCCACAACGGGATCGGCGCGGTGATGGGGGTGAAGAAACTCAAGGCGATCTGCGCCCCTCTGGGCCGGACCCCCATCAAGGTCGCATCCCCGAAAAAACTGTTGCCGATGATCGAGACGATCTGGCATGAGGTGCAGAAGGATCCGGGCGGAAAGAAGATTTTCAATTACGGAACCGCGGGCAGCTACGAGACCGGCGAGCAGCGCGTGGCAGGAGGAACCCTGCCGGTCAAGAACTACCTGACGAACCTCTATCCCGAGGCCCGGCTGATGACCTGCCAGTACGTCCGGGAACGGTGGAACGCCGTGCCGAAGCCCTGCTGGGCCTGCGGATCGCATCACTGCCATATGGTCACCATCACCGACGGCCCTTACCGCGGCATGAAGGTGGAGGAGCCGGAATACGAGATGTTCGCCGCCTGGGGCCCCCTTGTCGGAAATACCGATCCGGCGGAAACCCTGGTGATGTCCAACTTGCTGACCCTGCTGGGGCTGGAGGGGAATGAGGCCGGCTTTATCACCTCCATGGTGATCGAACTCTACGAGAAAGGGGTCCTTACCAAGGAGGATACGGGCGGGCTGGAGCTCACGTGGGGCAACAACAAGGCCATACGGACCCTGCTGGAGAGGATCACCCGGCGGGAGGGCCCCTTTGCCGCGATGCTGGCCGAAGGGATCAGGCACGCCGCGGAGAGCCTGGGAGAAGAGGCCAAGAAGTGCGCCGTCTATACGATGAAGGGGCATGCCCCGCGGGGCCATGACCACCGGGCCTTCTGGCGTGAGTTGTTCGACACGGCGACTTCCGATATCGGGACCTACTCATCGAGCTACCTGGGGCCCGCGGATCCCGACACGCACAGTTTGAAGGACCGGTTCTCCCCGGAACAGGTCTCCACCCACATCGCCAAGACCAAGGGCAGACGCCAGTTCGAGGACGCGCTGGGCGTATGCAACTTCTGCGTTCGGTCGCCCATGCGCTTCCTGCTGGAGGCGTTCAACTCCATCACCGGCTGGGATTTCACGGTCAAGGAGGCGCAGGATGTCGGCCTCAGGGTGGCCAACCTGATGCGTGCCTTCAATCTCCGGCACGGCATGGGCGCGGATCTCGAGAAGCCCTCCCCGCGCTGGGGCTCGACCCCCGTGGACGGCCCGGCCAAGGGGATCAGCATCGCCCCCCACTGGGAGGGGATGCTGGACAATTACTATTGCCTCATGGGCTGGGACCGGAAGACCGGCAGACCCTGCCCGGAAACGCTCAGGGCCCTGGGCCTGGATTTTGTAGTCGCCGACCTGTGGCCGGATGACAAGGCGTGAGCGGTCACAGGCGGCCTTGCTTTGTTTTCATGCGGCGGCGGATCAGGCGGATGAAAAAACCGATCAGGACGATCCCCACGATATGAAGGAGGATGCCGATCCCGATCGCCCCGTAGGTGATTCCGTTTCCTCCGGCCACGAGCCGGATCGGGTTCCAGGAGGGAGAGGGGGAGAAGCGTCCCTCCGGCTTTTGGTAACGCGCCGGGATGTCCGGTATCCCGTTTCCATCTGTGTCGGGGAAGCTCTTCATGTATGCGGCCAAGGCCACCCACTCCTTGATCTCCTGGACGCCCGGGACGAGCGCGTCCGCGTCGATGATCCCCTGCTTCGGGTCAATGACGGGGCGCCCCTCATGATCCCGCGGCGCGACCGAAAGCAGGCCGTAGGAGGCGTTGCGGACATAGTTCACCATCTGGGCGGTGTAATAATTCATGCAGATCCGGTAGAGCTTCTCCGGGACGACCGGTTCATAGACGCCCTTGGCGTTTCTGACCCGGATCGATGTCACGCGGTCGAAGGGGATCCGGTGGGGATTATATGAGAAGTTGATCCCCGAGAACTGGAGATGGGCGTCGTTTTTCATCTTTCCCACCGTGGTTTCCACCTCCAGCAGGTCCTTGAGCTCCTTGCCGGTCGCGTAGTAGGCGACCAGCGGATAACCGGGGGAGCCGTCCGTCCCGAGACCCAGCGAGAGGGTGCGGAAGACGTCGGCCACGGTGATCGGCCCTTTGAGAAATGAATCCCGGATATTGCCGAGCGGCTGCAGGGCAACGTCGATGTGGCGGTAACGGGCCCCTTCGGCCTTCTCCACGGCATAGCGGAAGGCGTCCGTGATCATGTCCCCGATCCCGGTCTCGCCGGGATGGGCGTGGGCGTAATCCAGGGTCTCCATATCGAACGCGCTTTCGGCAACGACCTGGTCGAGCCGGCTGTGATAGGCGGCCAGATACCCCTTGTCCACATCCCTTTGATAGACGGCTATCGCCCGGGCAAGATCCGGATCGTCCGGGACCTGGCCGGTCACGGCCTTGAGCTCATAACCGGCGAGCGTCACCCCTGTTCCCTTTTCATAATCCACAGTCAAGCGGCCGAGATAGGCGCCGTAGGCGCCGGCCGACACGATGAGGGTCCTGCCGATGAGGATCGGTTGGGCAAGGAGGGTGTGGGTATGGCCGCTGATGATCACGTCGATTTCGGGTACGGCGCGGGCGAGGGCTTCATCCTCGGAATATTTCTTCACCTTTGCCGTCCCGGTGTGGGAGAGGCAGACGACCAGATCCGCCTTTTCCTTGTTCTTGAGCAGATCGACCATCTTCTTGCTTATCTCGACCGGATCGCCGAAGGTCACAGGCTTGGCAAACGGGGTGTCGATCTGGGCATCCTTTCCCAGGATCCCGAACAGGCCGATCCGGATGCCCCGGCGCTCGATGACCGTATAGGGGAGGACCGGGTACTCACGGAAGGCCTCCTTGAGATTGCCGTCTTTTTTCCCGTCGGCGCTGAAGACCACGTTGGAGGCGACCATGACGGGGAGCCTCTTTTCCTCGGCGCGGGCCTTGCGAAGCGCCTTGGCCAGGCCGTCCAGGTGGAAGTCGAAGTCGTGATTCCCCAGGGTCATCACGTCGTAGCCCATCGCCGCCATGAGGCGCAGCTCCGCGGCCTCCGTCATGAAGGTGGTATGGAAGAGGGTCCCCATGCTGAAATCGCCCGCATCGACCAGGAGCGTCCTGTCATCCTCCCGGTTTTCCCGGATCAGCGACAGAAGCCTCGCATATCCGCCCCGCTCCACGGGCGGGCCGGCCGGTACGGCGACGCGCTGGGGGAGAAAATAGGAGTGCAGGTCATGGGTGAACAGGATGACGAGCCGCTCGCGGGCCCCAGGCGCTGCGGCGGCGACATCCATGCGGGAAAGGCCGGCGGCAACCAGAAACAGGGCGACCATGACCAGGACCATCGTCTTCAGAAAGGAACGGCGTCTCATATGGTACCTCCTTTATTTTTGTGATTCTTCCGTCTCCGGGATCTTCAGGCCGGTGATCAGAAGGGGGCTCAGCAGGATAAGGCCCCCGACAATGGCGAAGGCAAGGCCGAAGGCCCCTGCATCGCCGAAGAGGCCTAAAACGGTCGGGACAAGACCGCCGCCGATCAGGTAGGCGATCAACACCGTCAGCGAAATGGACAGATTCCGCGCCTCCTTCGGGACGATCCGGGAAAGGACCATAAATCCGGCCGGGAAAAAGCAGATCGTGAGCACCGGCTGGAGAAAGAGCATCAGGATCGCCCATCGGTCCGGCAAGATCCCCAAAAGGATCGTCATCAGGCCGCTGAACAGCAGGGCGACCGCCAGCGTCGGTTTCGTCCCGAAACGGTCCGAGACCCACCCGGCAAGGGGTGCGACGCCCAGGACCGGGAGCCTGGAGAGGCCGACCAAAGTGTTTGCCAGACTCCGGTCGAGCCCCCGTTCGGCCACCAGATAGACGGTCATCATGTTGTACACCCCCATGCTGGAGGAGATGGCCAGGCTGAACAAGGCGACCATGATCCAGAACGCAGGCTTGCTGATCAGCAGGCGGATGTTTCCCGGCGTGGGCGCCTCTCCCCTGAAGTCTCCCCCCTGGCCGAGGCGCAGAAATAAGACCCCCAGGAGGATGGAAACCCCGCCGATCAGGGCCAGGGCCCCCTGCCAGGGGACAAAGACGAGCAGCCCCTCGACGATGAGCGGCGCAGCGATGTATGACAGGGCCGGGGCGAGCTCGTGGATCGAGATCGCCTTTCCCCAGTTGGCCGGGCTGACCGAGGCGGTGATCGTCGTGATCCCCGTAGGGAGGTAGATCCCGGCGGGGATCCCGGTAAGGAAGATCCCGATGCGGATCGCCCAGAGGGTGCGGCTCGCCGCGACCAGGAGAAAGGCGCAGCCGATGGCCACGGCGGCCAGCGCGATGGTTTGGCGGAAGGTGAGTCTTGACGAGAGGTACCCTGATGCGAAGAGCCCCGCCGCATAGCCCGCGGCCATCAGCATAAAGAAACTTCCCGCCCCGGCATGGCCGAGTCCCAGGTCTTTTTCGATGACGGGCAGAAGTGGCGCCAGGGCGATCCGGGCGAGGAAGTTGACGAAAAAGATGGCGGTGAGAAGCCCGAGGAGGAACAGCTGGGCCTTTCGCGTGAGGGGAACTGCGGTCATGCCTTGTCCTCCTGAGTCATTGCCGGCCTGCGGTTGATCGCCATCTGCTTGCGTCCTTCCCGGAAGAGGACCTCCATGCTGTCCGTCAAGACCTTTTCCACGAAACCGCGGCCGAACTGAGGGTGGGCGACTACATCCCCTTTTTCATAGTTTTTCGTCCAGTTGTAATCCCAGGCAACGACATCCGGGCCTGTAGAGGCATTTCGCAGCTCCCACTGCCTGGCATCCATGGGACGGACCGGCCGCAGCCCGGCAGACGCTCTCCTGTCCGGCCGGCGTTCCGCCGGGATCTCCCTTTTCCTTTCCGGCCTCGGCCCCTGGTAGCGGTGTTCGTACCCGCACGTCTTGCATTTCACCCCCTGAACCGCTCCCCCCACTTCGTACAGGATGATATGGGCCAGTGGGAGCCGGCAGCGCGAGCAGAAGGCGTCGATCTGTTTTCCGACCTGCGACAAATGAAAATCCCTTTCGCTTCCGGGTTACATCACCTCGTACTTCCGGAGTTTCTGATGGAGCGTCCGACGGGTGATCCCGAGGCGGCGGGCGGCCTCGCTCTTGTTTCCCCGGCTCGTCTCCAGGGCCCTGAGTATCGCCTCACGCTCGACGATTTCCAGGGAGGCGCTTTCCGGGCCCTGCAAGGCTGTCGCCGCTGCCGCCGCAGGGGCAGGGGCGGCTCCCGGCAGGAGGAGGGAGAGCTCGGCCTCATCCAGATACTCGCCCCGTGACAGGACCACGCCCCGTTCCACGGAGTTCATCAGCTCCCGAACGTTCCCCGGCCAGGGATGGCGCAGGAGCCGGTCCATGGCCTGAGGCGTGAATCCCTTGATCGCCTTGCGGTTCTTCTCGGTGAACTGGGCGAGAAACTCCTGGGCCAGCAGGGGGATGTCTTCCGGTCTTTCCTTAAGCGGGGGGACGTGGAGCGTGACGACGTTCAGCCGGTAAAAGAGATCCTCACGGAATCGCCCGGCCCCGACCTCTTTCAGAAGGTCCCGGTTGGTGGCTGCGATGAGCCGGACATCGACCCGGAGCACCTCTTCGCCGCCCACCCGGGTCAGTTCGCGCTCCTGGAGGACGCGCAGGAGCTTTACCTGCATCCCCACCGACATCTCGCTCACCTCGTCCAGAAAGAGACTTCCCCCGTCGGCCTGGCGGAACTTGCCCTCTTTGCGCCGGTCGGCGCCTGTGAAGGCACCCTTCTCGTGGCCGAACAGTTCCGATTCGAGCAGGGTTTCGGCGATCGCCGCGCAGTTGAAGCGGATGAAGGGGCGATCTTTCCGGAGGCTGTTGTAGTGGATGAGCCCCGCGATCATCTCCTTGCCTGTTCCCGATTCCCCTGTGATCAGGACCGTGGCCTCGGTGGGGGCGACCTGGGAGACGGTCTCGATCAGACGGGTCATGGCGATGGAGCGGCCGATCAGGCTGCGCCGATCGAAACGCTCGCCGAGGCTTTCCTTAAGAAGGCGGTTCTCCTCCCGAAGGTGGCTGTGGTCCATGGCCCTTTCCAGGGTGAGGCGCAGCTCGTCGAAGTCCAGGGGTTTTGTGAGGTAATCATAGGCACCCTGCTTGAGGGCCTGGACGGCTGTTTCCACGGAGGCATATGCGGTCATGATGACCACGGGGATCGCCGGATTGTAGGCCTTGATCTCGGCAAGGGCCTCCAGGCCCGAAACCCGGATCATCCGGATATCCATGAGGATCAGATCGAAAGGCTGCCTGCGGACGGCTTCCATGGCGCTGCCGCCATCATCCGCCTCGGTTATCGCGTACCCCCAGCCGGAAAGGAGGGTCCGGAGCATGGTCCGGTGGGCGAGGTCGTCGTCCGCCACGAGTATCGTTTTTCTTGCTTTCATCGCTTCTCCATCCTTTACGCCTTGGACTGGGTCGGGAGCAGGACCATGACCGTCGTTCCCTTTCCCGGCTCGCTCGTCATGAAAACCTCCCCCTTGTGCGCCTCGACGATCTTCTGGACAATGGGGAGTCCCAGGCCGGTTCCCGAGGGCTTTGTCGTGAAGTAGGGATCAAAGACCCGGGGCAGATCCTCCTTCCGGATGCCAACGCCTGTATCGGAAACGGAGATCCGGACCGTTCGCTCCTCCTGCCGGCCAACCGACACGCGGAGGATCCCGCCTGCCTCCATGGCCGCGAAGGCGTTCAGGAAGAGGTTCATGAATACCTGGCTGATCCGGTCGGCGTCAAGGGGGATCTCCCCGATCTCCGAAGGGATTTCCGCTTCGATGCGGATCCCTTTCTCCCGCGCCTGGCCCTCGACCGTCTTCAGGGCGTGGCGGATGACCATCTGGAGAGACGTCGGGACAGGTGTCACCGTGACCGGCCGGGCGAATTCGAGGAGCTGGCCGATGACGCGGTTGAGTCGGTCCACCTCGGTGATCATCACCTCGGCGGTTTCGCGGTCGGAAGGGTCGTCCCGGTGGCGCTCCCGGAAATAGGTGGCAAACCCCTTGAGCGAGCTGAGGGGATTGCGGATCTCGTGGGCGACGCCGGCGGCAAGGCTCCCCAGGGAGGCCAAACGCCGGTTTCGGGCGATCTCCTGCTGGAGGCGGTGCACCTCCGTCATGTCCCGAAACAGGATGACATACCCGAGAAAGGCGCCGTCCTCCTGTGCAAGCGTGGTTGCGATCACCTCCAGCGGAAGCGACCGCCCACCCGCAGGGGTGCATTCGATCTCCCGCTCGATGATCCGCTGCCGGGCGGTGAGTTCAAGGAAGATCTCCCGAAGGCTTTCGGGGAGGACTTCGCCGGCCTTTGTTCCCAGGACCTCAGAGGCCTTCCGGTTAAGAAGGGTTTCCGCTGTCTGGTTGAAGGCGGTCAGGATGCCCGCACCGTCGAAGGCGGCAAGGCCGATCGGCATGTTCTCCACCAGGCTGTCCGAGAAGGCCTTGATCCGGGAAAGGGAGCTTCTTGCGGCCCGGTAGCCCTGGGCCAGGAGCAGGGATACGATCCCCGCAAAACCGATGAGCAGAAAAACGACGGCTACCCAGATCGTGCGGCGTTTGTCCTCCTCATGGGCGGTCAGGATCGGTCCCATATTCAGTCCGACGAAAATGACGGATCCCGGCTCCTTGTCCGGTGAGTCGGGCGTCATGCGCATCGGATCGGGAAACGTGGGAAGCGGGCCGCCCGTCGGCGCGAACCGGCGGTAAATTTCAAAGGTATCGGCCCCTTCGTTGTTCGGAACCCGGCGCCAGGCAAGTGTTTCCGTTTGAGAGATCTTCGGCAGGTCCAGGTCAAGGCCGTAACCCATGCCGAGCCGCGCGGGGTCGCTGTCGGCGAGGATCGTCCCCTGGACATCCGTCACGATCAGGTAGTCGATGTCCGGCTCCCGGGCCGTTTCCATCAGGAGCTTCTGGAGCTGGAAGCCGCCCCAGTGAAGTCCGATCCCTGTCCGGGCGCCCGCCTCGAAGGAGCGGATCAGGGCGGCCCCTTTCTCGACCAGGAGCCGGGTCGTCTGCTCCTCCTGCCGGCTTATATTCTCCAGCGTCATGAAGAGGAACACCGACACCAGAAGCACGACCGCCCCGACCATCAGCCAGGGCGGGATCATTGCCCAGAGTTGTCTCTGCTTTTCCTTTTTTCTCATCATGATCGTATCTTCCGGATTCCTGAATGGTCGGCCGCCGACGCCTGACCGAATCCTTCCGGAGTTTCACCTTTCATCGCCGTGTCGGGAGTCATACAAGATCCGTTCCGCAGCACAGGGCTTCTTCAACCGCAAGGCACTGTTTCGTTTCTCCATGCCTAGGGCGCCCTTTCATCTCTGATTTCGGATACATTTTGATCAAGTGGATATCACATATGGATACTAATTATCCATCTGTTTCTCTCCAGGGCAATGAGACGGTCTGGTTTGGAGAGGGAATGATATATAAATTAAGGATGCGTCAGCTTGCAGATCCAGTCAAAGGCCATCGGCCCTGTGCATTTCTTTATCCATGCACGCCATCACAAGAAGCGCGTCATTTCAATAGATTCGCTACTCTTTCCTTCCTGGGAGCCGCTCACCCCTATGGAGCCTTTATTATGACATCCCTTTAGATACTCCTTTTTGATATAGGCGCCTGCATCGCTTCTGGCATGAGTGTTGCTCTATCAGACAGCCAAAGGAGAAGATACATTCTCAATAACATGAAGAAGGAGAACATGGAGATGAAGAAAGTAGCGATAACATTGACGGCGCTCGTGGTCATGGCAGTGATTGCAACCGCGGCCTTGGCCTTTGGTCCGGGCAGAGGGCCCGGGTATGGACCCTGTGGACGGGGGGATTTTGGGGGATTGGGGGAGTTGAACCTGACGGCAGAGCAGAAGACCAAACTGACTGAATTGCGGGATGCCCATTTCAAGGAAGTCAACCCGCTCCGGGAGCAGATGTTCGCCAAAAGGGATGAGCTGAGGAAACTTTGGCTGGAGCCGAATCCTGATCAGGCAAAGATCGCGGCCGCCCAGAAGGAGATGAGGTCGGTGCGGGATCAGATGCAGGACAAGATGACGGCATTTCGTCTCGAGTCGTTGAAGGTTCTCACCCCGGCACAGCAGGAAAAGGCGAAATCCTTTGCCGCCGGTTTCAAAGCGGGTCGCGGATATGGACCGAGGCACGGATTCGGTATGGACCGAGGTTTCGGACCTGGTGCCGCTTGCGGCCCGTGGCAGGGCAGCGGTCCCGGACCGGGTGGCCGGGGCAGATGGTAATCCGCTAAACCACAACAGGGGGATCGTCCGGGAGGTTCAGGCGCCCTCCTCCCCTTCCGGATGGGTCCCCCTTTTAAGTTTCGTTTCAAAATTTCTCAAGACGAACTTCTATCAAAAAAAGCTTGACAGGATCTGTAATTTAATTTAGGAAATGGACCTTCCGGAAGGACCGGAGATGAGGGAGAGGATTTTTTGGAAATGACGACGGCTGCACAGAAGGCGAACAAAACGGGGATCCTTTTGCTGTCCAATCTTTTGGGCCTCGCCCTTCTTTGCCTGTCATACAGGACCCGCCGCCCGTCGTATAGAGGATTTCCGTAACAACCGATTCAAGAGCAAAATCCGAAGGCCATGGGCGACGAACCCATGGCCTTTTTTATTTCTGGTGAAAGGAGTCAGTCATGGAGGCAGCAGGAGGAGAGAGGGTTTTTATCTTTGACACGACGCTTCGGGACGGCGAGCAGTCGCCAGGGGCGAGCATGAACCCGGACGAAAAACTGCGGATCGCCCGTCAGCTCGAAAAGATGGGGGTGGATATCATCGAGGCCGGATTTCCGGTGGCGTCGGACGGTGACTTTGCATCCGTGCAGCAGATCGCCCGGGAGATCCGGGGCTGTCAGATCGCGGCGCTTGCCCGGGCGAACGAGGCCGACATCGGACGCGCCTGGGAGGCCGTTGCCTCCGCAGCGGCACCCCGGATTCACACCTTCATCTCATCGTCGGACATCCATCTGAAGTACCAGCTGCGCAAGACACGCGCCGAGGTCCTCAAAGAGGCAGTTGCGGCGGTCACTCAGGCGAGCCGGTATACGGGAAATGTGGAGTTTTCGCCGATGGACGCGACCCGGAGCGACAGGGGGTATCTCTGCGAGATGGTCGAGGCGGTCATTGCCGCGGGTGCGACGACGGTCAACATCCCGGATACGGTGGGTTATGCCATCCCGGAGGAGTTCGGCGACCTGATCGCAACGCTCTTCTCGCGGGTCAAGAACATCCGCCGGGCGGTCATCTCGGTCCACTGCCACAACGATTTGGGCCTCGCCACGGCCAATGCCCTGGCCGCCGTGAAAAACGGGGCGCGCCAGGTGGAATGCACGATCAACGGGATCGGCGAGAGGGCCGGTAACAGCGCGATGGAGGAGGTCGTGATGGCCATCAAGACCCGGAAGGACCTGTTCGGTCTTTATACAGGGATCAAGTCGGAGTCCATCCACCAGGCGTCCCGTCTCCTCACGCAGATCACGGGCATCCCGGTCCAGCCGAACAAGGCGATCGTCGGCGCGAACGCCTTTGCCCACGAATCGGGTATCCACCAGGACGGTTTGATCAAGGAAAAGATCACTTACGAGATCATGACCCCCCAGTCCGTAGGCATCTCGGATACCCATATCGTCCTCGGAAAACACTCAGGCAGGCACGCCATAGCGAATCGCCTGAAGGAGATGGGATATGCCCTGGCCGATGAGGAGATCAACAAGATCTTTGTCCGCTTCAAGGAGCTGGCGGATATAAAAAAGGAGGTCTTCGACGAGGATCTTGAGGCGATCGTCTACGAGGAGTCTTCCCGGCATGAGGAAAAGTACCGCTTTGTCTACCTCAATGTGGTGAGCGGGAACGCCGCGGTGCCGACGGCGACGATGCAAATGGAGGTCGACGGCCAGATGGTCCAGGAGGCAGGCTTCGGCGTAGGGCCGGTCGACGCGACCTTCGCGGCGATCCGGAAAATCACCAAGACCAATTATCCCCTCCTGAAGTACGCCGTCAACGCCATTACCGGAGGGACCGATGCCCAGGGAGAGGTGACCGTGCAGCTCAAGTTCAACGGCCGTTCCGCTGTCGGGCGGGGCGCCCATCCCGACATCCTGGTCGCGTCGGCCAAGGCGTATATCAACGCCCTGAACCGCCTGGAATGGCTGAGCAAGGATATCAAGAAGGTCAAGGTTGCATAAAAGGGAAAGTTTCGGTAAGAAAGGGCGAACGCACGGCGTTCGCCGGGATTTTTGAATGATTCAAGGAGAGGCGAGATATGGGAATGACCATCACGGAAAAGATACTCAGTCGGCATGCGGGACTCGATGAGGTCCGGCCCGGGATGCTGATCAACGCGCGGGTGGATATTGCCCTGGGAAACGACATCACGGCGCCTATTGCCATCGATGCGTTTAGGAAGGCGGGCGGGGGCAAGGTCTTCGACCGCGAAAAGGTCGTCTTTGTCGCGGACCACTTTGCCCCGAACAAGGACATCGATTCTGCCGAGCAGTGCAAGCTCATGCGGGACTTCGCTCTGGAACAGAGGCTCACCCACTATTACGACGTGGGCGAGGCGGGGGTCGAACACGCCCTGCTGCCCGAGAAGGGGATCGTGGTTCCAGGCGACCTCGTGGCCGGCGCCGACAGCCACACCTGCACATACGGAGCCGTAGGGGCCTTCGCCACCGGTGTCGGAAGCACCGACCTGGCTGCGGCGATGATAACCGGCGAGCTCTGGTTCAAGGTGCCTGAGACGATGAAATTCGTTTACCGTGGCAAGCGCCGCCCCTGGGTCTCGGGAAAGGACCTGATCCTTTACACGATCGGCCGGATCGGCGTGGACGGCGCCCTGTACCGGGCGATGGAGTTCACCGGCGATGCCGTCGGCGGGCTGACCATGGCCGACCGCCTGACCATGGCCAACATGGCGATCGAAGCGGGCGGAAAGAACGGGATCTTCATCCCCGACGAGGTGACGGAGGCCTACTGCCGGGACCGGGCCGAACGCAAATATACCTTTTACGCCTCTGATCCCGATGCGGTATACCATTCGGTCATCGACATCGATGTGGAGGCGATCGAGCCCCAGGTCTCTTTTCCCCACCTCCCCTCGAACGCGAAGGGGATCAGCACCGTGGGTGACGTGCGGATCGACCAGTCGATCATCGGCTCCTGCACGAACGGCCGGATCGAGGATCTGCGGATCGCGGCCGAGGTGCTCAAGGGGAGGCACATCGCCCCCAACTACCGTCTCATCATCATCCCCGCGACGCCGGCGGTCTACCGCCAGGCGATGCGGGAGGGGCTCTTCGATATCTTCCTCGATGCAGGCGGTGTGATCAGCCTGCCGACCTGCGGCCCCTGCCTGGGTGGCTACATGGGGATCCTTGCCAAAGGGGAGAGGTCGGTCGCGACGACAAACCGGAATTTCGTCGGCCGGATGGGGCATCCCGGGAGCGAGGTCTATCTTGCGGGTCCGGCGGTGGCTGCGGCAACCGCCGTTGCCGGCCGCCTTGCCGGGCCGGAGCAGCTGTAGGGGAGGGGGGCGACGCAGTGCCGGGGTTTCGCGGGGCTCAGGATCTTTTTTCGACCCTGAAAATCCTCGCGAGAGCTCCCGGAAAACCAACTCGCGCTTCGCGCTCAGACATGTTTTCCGGCGGGCGCTCCGCTGCGGTTGCAGGGTGCCCGAAAAATCTCCGAATCGCCCCTTACGAAACCCCGGCGCTGCGCCGCCGGCAAGATAGTCAACGAGAAGAACCAAGATAAAAGAAGAAGCGAACTGAAAGGACGTGACGATATGAAATTTCGAGGGAGAATCTGGAAATTTGGAGACAACATCGATACCGACGCGATCATCCCGGCCCGATATCTGAATATCTGGGATCCCAAGGGGCTGGCCGCCCACTGCATGGAGGACGCGGATCCTGATTTCATGAAGAAGATGAACCCCGGGGACATCATCGTCGGCGGGCAGAACTTCGGCTGCGGCTCGTCGCGGGAACACGCGCCGATTGCGATCAAGGCAGCCGGGATCGCCTGCGTCGTGGCCAAGAGTTTCGCCCGGATCTTCTACCGCAATTCATTCGATATGGGCCTTCCCATATTCGAATCCGCCGATCTTTGGGGACGGGTGACCGAAGGGTCGGAGATCGAGGTGGACGCCGACAACGGACTCATCCGGATCATCGGCGCCGGCGAAGAACCTCTCCGCATTGAGCCCATCCCCCCCTTTATGCAGGAACTGATCGCCGACGGCGGGCTCATGAATCACATCGCGAAAAAGAGGGCGAAATGAAAAAGCATCGTATTGCAGTCCTTCCGGGCGACGGGATCGGGCCGGAGATCATGGATGAGGCCAGGAAGGTCCTCGGGGTCGTGGCAGAGCGCGCCGGCGTCCAGTTCGAGATGGAGGAGGGGCTCGTCGGGGGCGCCGCTTACGACCGTTACGGGACCCCCCTGCCTGAGGACGTCATGAAGACGGCCGCGGCAAGCGATGCCGTCCTGCTGGGCGCCGTCGGGGGGCCGAAATGGGAGCCCCTCGATTACAGCCTCCGCCCTGAGCGGGGTCTGCTCGGGCTCCGCTCGGGACTCGGTCTGTATGCCAACCTCCGTCCGGTGGTCGTCTTCGAGGACCTGATCGACGCGTCGCCCCTCAAGCCGGAGGTGATCCGGGGGATCGACCTTCTGATCGTCCGGGAACTGGCCGGAGACGCCTATTTCGGCAAACCCAGGGGGGTCAGGGTGGAGAACGGCCAGCGGATCGGGATCAACACGATGGTCTATACCGAGGCGGAGATCCGACGGATCGTGAAGACCGCCTTCGATCTGGCCCGGGGACGCAGGAAAAGGCTCCTCTCCGTGGACAAGGCCAACGTCCTTGAGACAACAGAGCTATGGCGTGATGTAGCGACTGAGATAGGCCGCGACTATCCCGATGTGGAACTCCAGCATATGTATGTCGACAACTGTGCGATGCAGCTCATCCGCAATCCGGGTCAGTTCGACGTGATCGTGACGACCAACATGTTCGGCGACATCCTGAGCGACGAGGCGTCGATGCTGACCGGCTCCCTGGGGATGCTCCCCTCTGCCAGCCAGGGCGAAAAGACGGCGATGTATGAACCCTCCCACGGCTCTGCCCCTGATATCGCCGGCAAAGGGATCGCCAACCCCCTTGCCACGATCCTCTCGACGGCAATGATGCTCCGCCATTCTTTCGGGATGGCGAAGGAGGCGGCGGTCGTCGAGAACGCCGTCCGAGCAGTTCTGAAGGCCGGCTTCCGGACGGTGGATATCCGTCAGGAAGGGGCCACCATCGTCGGCACCAAGGAGATGGGGGAACTCGTCGCCGAAAAGGTCGGGGCGCTCATGAGGTGATGTCCTCCCTGAACACCGGAAGGCAAGTGGCGAGCGATACCTCCGCAGGGGTTCTGCCCCTGTGATTGAAGGAAATCCCAGATGGTGAGACAAATCGATGCGTCGATGGTGACGGAAACGGTTTCGCGTCTGCTGCAGGAGGGGTGTTATCGCCTGTCGGACGACGTGATCAGCGCCCTGAAACTGGCCTCTGAGAAAGAAGAGGCCCCTGCGGCCCGTCACACCCTTGAAAAATTGCTGGAAAATGCGGAAATCGCGGTACGCGATGAAGTCCCCTTATGCCAGGATACAGGTATGGCGGTTGTCTTTCTGGATCTGGGCCAGGACGTGCACATCGTCGGGGGGGATCTGTACGAAGCCGTCCAGGAGGGGACGCGACGTGCCTATACCGAGGGCTACTTGCGCAAATCGGTGGTGGACAGGCCGTTTTCCGCAAGAATCAATACCAAGGACAACACCCCGGCAGTCATCCATACCACCATCGTGCCGGGTGAAAAGTTGCGAATCACGGCCCTCTCTAAAGGATTCGGCAGTGAGAACATGAGCAAAATCGCCATGCTGCCGCCGGCAAAGGGGAGATCGGGAATCGTCGATTTTGTCGTTGCGTGCGTCAGTGAGGCAGGCGCCAATCCCTGTCCCCCGGTCATCGTCGGCGTGGGGATCGGGGGAACAGCGGAAAAGTGCATGTGGCTGGCGAAAAAATCCCTCCTGCGACCTGCGGGCGATCCTCACTCGGATGCCGAGACAGCGGACCTGGAAAAAGAGATCCTCGAGCGCGTCAATGCGCTGGGGATCGGTGCCATGGGCTATGGAGGGAGAATCACGGCCCTGGCCGTTCATGTCGAGGTGTTTCCCACCCATATCGCCTCTCTTCCTGTAGCGGTCAATCTTCAATGCCACAGCGTCCGGCACCGGGAAGCGATCCTTTGAAAGGAGGGACGGTCGGTTGAGGGAAAAAGGCTCGGCGACTGTACGAAAGGTCCAGCTCCCGTTGTCCGATGAGGTGCTGGAAACCCTGCATACCGGTGATGAGCTGCTTTTGACCGGGGTGATGTATGTCGGGCGCGATGCGGCCCACAAAAGGATGATCGACGCCGTGGAGGCAAAACAGCCGCTGCCCGTTGATCTGACGGGTCAGGTGATCTATTTCATGGGCCCTTCCCCGGCGCGACCGGGCAGGGCGATCGGATCCGCCGGTCCGACGTCCAGCTATCGGATGGATTCCTATTCACCCAGGCTCATGGCTCTGGGATTGAAGGGGATGATCGGCAAGGGGATGCGCTCCGAAGCAGTGAAGGAGGCCCAGAGACGCTATAAGGCCGTTTATCTGGGCGCCATCGGAGGCGCGGGCGCCCTTATTTCCCGTTCGATCCGGAAGGTAGAGGTGGTGGCCTATCCGGACCTGGGGCCGGAGGCCCTCCAGCGACTCGAGGTGCGGGATTTTCCGGTGACGGTTGTCAATGATATCTACGGCGGGGATCTTTACCAGGAGGGGAGGAGTCACTATGGACAACCGGGCAAATAAAGAGAGGCTGATCGAGATCATTCTGGAGAGGTCGTTCAAATACAGTGAGGATCCGCCGTTCACACTCGTCTCCGGACTCAAGAGCAACTACTATTTCAACTGCAAGCCGACAACGCTCGATCCCGAGGGGATGAACCTCATCGGATCCCTTGTCTTTGGGATGCTGGCCGATTCCGAGGCGACTGCCGCCGGCGGCCTCACCCTCGGGGCCGACCCGATCGCCAATGCCTTGTCGGTCATCTCTTTCCAGCGGGGAAAACCCATCAAGTCCTTCATCGTCCGAAAGGACGTCAAGGATCACGGGACCAAGAGCGCTATCGAGGGGAACGTCAAGCAGGGAGAAAAGGTCGCGATCATCGACGACGTCATCACCACCGGCGGCTCCACGATCACCGCCATCGAGCGGGCGCGGGAGGCGGGCCTGGTGATCGAACGGGTCATCGTTCTGATCGACCGGGAGGAAGGGGGAAAAGAGAATATCCTCGCCCATTGCCCGAAAGTGGATGCGGTCCTGACCCGCACGGAGATCATGGCCTGTTACAGAGGGAAACAGATAGCGCCCCGCTCAGGGCATCAGTAATACTTCATTCACTTTTCGGAGGTTCCCTCTCATCAGGGTCCGGGGACCGGGATATTTTCTCTCCGGAGGATCTGTCTGGCCCTGGCGATGTCCTGATGGATCTGGGCGATCAGGTCCCCGGGATATGCAAAACGGATCTCATCACGGAGCCGCTCGACAAACAGGACATCCAGGTTTTTTCCATAGATATTCCGATCAAAATCAAAAATATGGACTTCAATGGAGAGGGTCTGATCGGCAAAGGTCGGATTGAAGCCGATACTGACCACTCCCGGAAGGAGGATTCCCTCGAGGATTACGCGGACGGCATACACACCGCTGGGAGGGATCAGCTCCTTGGCGGGTTGTATATTTGCCGTCGGGAAACCGAGACTGCCTCCCCGGTGATGGCCGGGGATCACCTCCCCTTTGAGGTTATACAATCTGCCCAGGAGCGAAGCGGCATGGCGGACCTCGCCGGCAAGGATCGCCTCCCTGATCCTGGTGCTGCTGACAATGGTATCGCCGATTTGAAAGGCCCCCAGCACTTCGACATCAAATCCCAGACGGCTGCCGTAGTCGGTCAGAAAGGCCTCGTTTCCCTCCTTTCCCCGGCCGAAGGTGTAGTCGTGACCGATGATGATTTTCCGGATCCGGAGCCTTTCCCAAAGGACATCGCGGATGAACTCCTCCGCCGAAGTCCTGGCATAGTCGAGGGTAAAGGGGATGAGGATGAGGGCATCGATCCCGAGGTTTGAAATGTGCTGGATCTTCTCTTCCGGAGACGTGATAAGGTAGAAGGGCCGCCGCTCCGGGTGGAGGATCATTTTCGGATGGGGCTCGAAGCTGATAGCCGCGGCCGGACCCCGTGCCTCATGCGCCGCTGCGATAAGACGGCGGAAAATATGCCGATGGCCGAGGTGGACCCCATCGAAGTTGCCGATGGTCACGACGGCGCCCCGCAAGCCCGGGGGGGTATTTTCACTGCCCCTGATGACGTCCATCAATCCTTTGTTGACCTCCCTGATCGCAACGCCAACATAGCATCAATCCCGCCGATTTCAAGCAGGAATCTTATTCCCGCCGCCGCGTCGATTTTGCTTGACACTGGCCGGACCTTCAGTGTAGAAAAACGCAGTACTCTAGATAGGGGAAATACTGCCGAAGTGGCGGAATTGGTAGACGCGCTAGGTTCAGGGTCTAGTGGGTGTACGCCTGTCCGGGTTCAAATCCCGGCTTCGGCACCATAGGAAAAACGGGGGGTGGGCTGATTCATCGGTTAACCCTCTTTTTACTTTGAGGGGTGCGTGGTCAACACTTTTCAAAAAGCCTCGGACTCATATTTACCCCTCCGTGAGAAGGCGAGGTTCGGTAACATTGAATTATCAGTCAACGATCCTTTTTCAAGCCCAACATTTAATGTGAGGCAATTCGAGGGTAAAGTCGATATAGCTTTCCGTCGACAGCTCATTTATATTAACGCCACGAAATGCCGATATGATAAGAAACAATTCATTACGGGTACGCTAGCCATTGTGTTCAGCGGGCATCTAAGTAAGAGTTAAAAAGAGGATATTTGCCAGTGTGTATGTCATCCTGTTGCCTCATTGAAAAATGTTACCGAAGGGGAAGAGATTTTAGGTAACGTTGACTCATAAAAGATGTTACCGAGGTTTGTTGTTAATGGAGAAGATTTTTTTCATTTTCTTATCCAT